>Ga0209463_1000109_pt1 | contig 75210 bp, 62 predicted proteins | sample AgamicMgSfrz_FD_187169 | JGI IMG/M metagenome (GOLD analysis project Ga0209463, IMG submission 187169) | Agave microbial communities from Guanajuato, Mexico - Mg.Sf.rz (SPAdes) (version 2) | ecosystem: Host-associated > Plants > Phyllosphere > Phylloplane/Leaf | place: Guanajuato, Mexico... | reverse complement strand
CCGAGCATCCGCTCGTGCGCGTGCATCCGGAGACCGGCGAACGCGCGCTGTACGTGAGCCCGAGCTTCCTGAAATCGATCGTCGGGCTGACGCCGCGCGAGAGCCAGGCGTTGCTCGAACTGCTGTGGGAACACGTGACGCGGCCGGAATTCACGATCCGCTTCAAGTGGGAACCGCGCAGCATCGCGTTCTGGGACAACCGCGCGACCGCGCATCTCGCGCCCGTCGACATCTTCGATCTCGATTTCGACCGCCAGCTGTATCGCACGACGCTCATCGGCGATGTGCCGGTCGGCCCCGACGGCCGCCCGTCGGTCGCACTCGAAGGCACGCCGGTCGAAACCGCGGCCGCCGTCGCACTCAACTGATGCGGCAAACGCCGGCGCGCACGCGGCGCGCCGGCCCCACCTCGATCAATCGAGCCACACGCCGTCGAACCGGTGCCCGCCGAGCGGCGAGAACGTCAGCCCGTGCACGCGTCTGGAAATCGGCAACGACACAATCGACGTCGCGATCGGCGTGAACGGCACCTGATCCTTGAACACCACCTGCGCCTGCTCGTACAGCGCCGTGCGCTTCGCGACGTCCCCGTTCGAACGCGCGGCGGTCACGAGTTGCTCGAAGTCCTTGTTGCACCACTTCGCGAGATTGCTGCCGTGCACCGCCTCGCAGCCGAGCAGCGTGCCGAGCCAGTTGTCGGGGTCGCCGTTGTCGCCCGACCAGCCGTACAGGATCGCGTCGTGCTGGCCGTCGTGCTTCGCGCGGCGGTTGTACTCGCCCCATTCGTAGCTGACGATCTTCGCGCGCACGCCGATCTTCGCCCAGTCCTGCTGGATCAGTTGCGCCATCAGTTGCGCGTTCGGGTTGTACGGGCGCTGCACGGGCATCGCCCACAGCGTCAGGTCGAAGCCGTTCGGAAAGCCGGCTTGCGCGAGCAGCGCCTTCGCGGCGGCCGGATCGCGCGGCGCGTCCTTCAGGCGCGGGTTGTACGACCATTGCGCGGGCGGCATCGGGTTCGTCGCGATCGTCGCGTCGCCGTTGAACACGGTCTTGATGATCGCCGTCTTGTCGATCGCGATGTCGAGCGCGCGCCGCACGTCGACGCGATCGAGCGGCGGATGCTGGGTGTTGTACGCGACGAAGCCGACGTTGAAGCCCGTCCCCGAAAACAGCGTCAGCTTCGGGTCGCGCCGCACCGTTTCGAGATCCGCCGGCCGCGGAAACGCCGACACCTGGCACTCGCCGGCCACGAGCTTCTGCAGCCGCGCGGCCGGATCGGGCGTGATCGCGAACACGAGGCGCGAGAGCTTCACGTCGTCCGGCTTCCAGTAGTCGGGATTCGCGTCGTAGCGGATCAGCGCATCCTTCTGGTACGTACGCAGCACGAACGGCCCCGTGCCGACCGGGAACTGGTTGATGTCCGACTCGCGATGGCGCGCGGCGAGCTGCCCCGCATATTCGGCCGACAGCACCGACGCGAACGCCATCGCGAGATTGCGCACGAACACGACGTCGGGCGACTTCAGCACGAAGCGCACCGTATAGTCGTCGACCTTCTCGATGCGTTCGATATTGTGGTCGAAGCCGAGATCGCTGAAATACGGGAAGCTGACCGGATAAGCCTTGCGAAACGGATCGTCCGGGTCGAGCATCCGGCGGAACGTGAACACGACGTCGTCGGCCTGGAACGGCCGCGTCGGCTTGAACCATGCGGTCGTCTGGAATTTCACGCCGCGCCGCAGGTGGAACGTGATCGTGCGCTGGTCGGGCGACACGTCCCAGCTCGTCGCGAGCGCCGGTTCGAGATCGAGCGTGCCGCGCTTGAACTGCACGAGCCCGTTGTAGACCGGGTACGTGCTCGCATCGAAATCGGTGCTCGTCGTGTGCTGGCCGGGATCGAAGCCGGCCGGGCTGCCTTCGGTGCAGTACACGAGCGTCTTGCCCGTGGGCGCCGCAAACGCGTGCGTCGCGGCGCCGGCCAGCAGCAACGACGCGGCGATGCAGCGGAGCGCGACAGCGGCATGCGATACGCCGCGCGGACGGCGCGCGGCTGACGAAACGAAAGGATTCTTCATGGTGACGGTGGAAAGAAAGAGGTGCCATGCGAATGACGACCGTCGATCTTCGCGCGCCGCCCGCCGATCGCTTACCAATTAATTCCGCGTTGCTTATCGTCGTGGCTGCATCCCGCTGCCGCTGCATGAGAATGTCCATGCGAGCGCCGCGGACAGACTCGCGCACCCCGCCGCGACGCCCGGCCCCCGTCATGAGACCACGCCATTCGTGCACGGCCGCGGGCGCCCTTCCGTCCCCCTGCAGGCTCCGCGAAATGGGTGCATCGTATCGGTTGGCCCACGCCGGCACCGGCGCGCGGGAATCCGCCCGGCGCGCAGGTGCCGGCACGGCGCGTCCGGGCGCGCCGCTCTCTCTGGAGGACCACGAATGTCGATTAACCCCGATACGCCCTCTCGTCCCGTGAAGTCGCCGGGTCCCGATCATCCGATCCTGATCGAACCGCATTCGTCGCGAGTGGTCGTGAAGGTCGCCGGCAAGGTCGTCGCCGATACGCGCCACGCGCTGGTGCTGCGCGAGGCCAGCTACCCGGCCGTGCTGTACATTCCGCGCGAGGACGCCGACATGTCGCTGCTCGAACGCACCGACCACGCGACCTACTGCCCGTACAAGGGCGATTGCGCGTACTACTCGATTCCGGCCGGCGGCGAACGCTCGACCAACGCGGTGTGGACCTACGAGCATCCGAATCCGGCCGTCGAATCGATTCGCGGGCACCTCGCGTTCTATCCGGACCGCGTCGATTCGATCGAGGAAAGCCTGCTCATCACCGCGTGAGCGCGGAGCGCCCTGCCGCGTCACCGTTCACGTATCGTCCGGCCGCTGATTTGCATATGCGGATTCATTGGTTGGCTGCCGTCCCGCCGGCCCGTATCGTCTCGACTCCGGCGCGGGCCGGCCCGTTGCGCGCGTCGCCCGCATCCGGCCCGGCCCTGCGCCCGCGCCGCCGTCGCGCGCGACCCGTGAACCCGCCAGCAGGACGCCTTAGGGCGTGTTCACGCTAATAACGGGTTTGCGAACGTGCCTTTCCGCCCGCAGTGCAAGGAGTAAGGAGCGCCGTTTGGCCGTGCCAAACAAGCGACGCACGACGCCGCAATGTGGGCGGAAAGGCACGTTCCCCTGTTTGGAAAAATTCATTCGCGGGGCTGGCCCCCAGAAGGGCCGATCGCCGCGTCATGCTCCTCGCGAATACGTCGAGTATTCGCTTCGTCGCAATCCTTGCGCTCGGCCCTTCTGGGGGCCAGCGCAAACCCGTTATTAGCGTGAACACGCCCCAATGAACGACACACCGCACGCAGACCTTGAAACGACCCCGGCGAACCCGCGCCGCCGCCAGTGGCTGCACGGCGCGGCCGCCGGACTGGCCGGGCTCGCGCTCGGGCCGCTCGCGGCCGTACCCGCCCGGGCCGATGACAACGGCACGCGGCTGCGCATCGGCTTCCAGAAATACGGCAACTTCGTCGTGCTCAAAGCGCGCGGCACGCTCGAGAAGCGTCTGGCGAGCCAGGGCGTCACGGTGCAATGGCTCGAATTCCCGGCCGGCCCGCAACTGCTCGAAGGGCTGAACGCCGGCGCGATCGACGTCGGCACGGTCGGCGAAACCCCGCCGATCTTCGCGCAGGCCGCCGGCGTCGATTTCGTCTACATCGGCAACGAGCCGCCCGCGCCGCAGGGCGAGGCGATCGTCGTGCTGCCCGATTCGCCGATCCGCACCCTCGCGCAACTGCGCGGCAAGAAGGTCGCGTTCAACAAGGGCTCGAACGTCCATTACCTGCTGGTGAAGGCGCTCGAGCATGCGGGCCTCACGTATGCCGACATCCAGCCGATCTACCTGACGCCGGCCGACGCGCGCGCCGCGTTCGTGCAGCGCAGCGTCGATGCGTGGGTGATCTGGGATCCGTATCTGGCCGCCGCCGAGCGGCAGCTCGGCGCGCGCGTGGTCGCGAATGGCGAAGGGCTCGTGCGCAACACGCAGTACTACCTCGCCGCACGCAAGTACGCGGCCGCCCACCCGCAGGTGCTGCGCGCGCTGCTCGACGAAGTCGACGCGGTCGATCGCTGGGCGCGCGATCACGTGCCCGAGGTGGCCGCGCAACTGTCGCCGCTCGTCGGCCTCGATGCGCCGACGCTCGAAGTCGCGCTCAAGCGCGCCGGCTACGGCGTGCAGCCGATCACCGACGCGACGGTCGCGTACCAGCAGAGCATCGCCGACGCGTTCACCACGCTGAAGCTGATTCCGGGCAAGCTGTCGGTCGCCAGCGCACGCTGACGCGTCACCACGCAGACGCCGCGCCGACGCGCCGCCATTCGTCGTAGTCGGTGACGAGGCCCGCGTCGTCGATTCCGATGTCGGCTGCATACGTGCCGCTCTCGTAGCGATACACGTGCGGCGCCGTACGCGTATAGCGCTGCTCTCCGCGCACGATGTCGAAGTCGGGAAAACGCAGCCACGCGGTGCGGATCGCGGCCGACTCGCCGACGGCGAGCGCCAGCCGCCGGATCGGCAGCGTATTGGTCGACGGACTGAAACCGAGATCGATGTCGGTCGCGCCCGCGAGCGTCGGGGCATCGACGCCGTCGATCGTCCACTGCCCTGCATTGCACGCGATGTCCCATTGCCGTGGCGGCGCCGTGCCGGTCCAATGCGTCACGCGCGCCGAGCGCGTGAGCCAGTCGGTCCCGCATGCGATCGCGTAATCGATGCGAAACGGCGTGCCGTCGATCGCGCCCGCTACTACCCCCGACAGCGCGACGCCCGTTTGCGACGCGTCGAGCCGGCACCATTCGGCCGCCTGCCACGTCTGCACGATCTGCCAGGCGACGCAGTGCGTGCGTCGGGCTTCATTGCGTTGCGTCATGTCGGGTCTCCTGTCGGGTCGCGCGGAAGAAGGCCGATTTTCGCTCACCGTGCGAATGAACGCACGCGGCTTCGACGGCGCCATCAACGCACCGGCCGATAGTCAGTATCGGCCCAACGCACACCCTCGTCCCTCCGCCGCTTTGGTACCATCCGTCGATCGGTAAAAATCGAACCGGAAGACACGAGGCGCGACTTCATGGATTTGTTGGCGACGATGCGCATCTACGTGAGGGTCGTGGAGCGCGGCACGATGTCCGGCGCGGCGCGGGATCTCGACATGGGCCAACCGGCCGTCAGCGAGCGCATCGAGAAGCTCGAAAAGCATCTCGGCACGCGGCTGCTGATGCGCAGTGCACGCACCCTCGCGTGCACGGAGGAAGGCCGGATCTTCTACGAACGCAGCAAGGCGCTGCTCGAAGCGGCCGAACTGGCCGTTGCGTCGGTGTCGAAAACGGCGCATGCGCTCGACGGCACGATCCGGCTCGCGGCGCCGCAATGCTTCGGCGAGGTCGTGCTGCCGGGCGTGCTGATGCAGATCCGCACCGCGTATTCGAAGCTGCACATCGACCTCGTGCTGAACGACGATATCGTCGATCCGGTCACCGAGGGCGTCGACATTTCGATCCGGGTCGGCCAGCTCGGCGACGGCGGATTCGTCGCGTACGCGCTCGGCGCGGTCGGCCGCGTGCTCGTCGCCGCGCCGTCGTATCTCGACCAGCATGGCCCGATCGATACGAAGGCCGATCTCGCGAACCATCCGTTCATCCGCGTGAAAGGCGTGTTCGCGAACGAACAGGTGCCGCTGCGGCGCGACGGCGGCGCAGTCGAATACGCGCGCATCCGCACCGTCATGACCGCCAGCCACTGGCGCCCGATGTTCGACACGATCGCGGCGGGCGGCGGCATCGGCGTGGTCCAGCACCCGGCTTGCGCCGACGCGCTCGCGCACGGCCGGCTCGTGCGCCTGCTGCCGCACTACGACGTCCCCGACTTCGCGCTCAATGTGTTGGTGCACGCGCAACGGCCGCTGCCGCCACGCGTGCGAGCCGTCGTCGACCTGCTGAAAAGCGAACTCCCGCCGCTGCTGACGCAAGGTCAGCGCTAGCCGTCACGCCTGCAGCGACTTCCCCGGCTCCTTCACGTGCGCGTCGACTTCCATCTGGTAGAAGCGCGCGCTGACGAAGCCGAACAGCGTCCAGCCGAGGAACACGCACAGGCCGCCGAGCATCAGCGCCTGCTCGCCCGAGCTGAACAGCGCGTAGAAGCTGTACGCGGTCGCGACCATCGCGATCACGTTCGTCACGAGCGCCTTGCCCGGCGGCACCTTCGCGACCTTCTGGATCGTGATCAGCGCGGCCATCGACATCACGTAAGGCACCAGGTTCGTGACGACCGCGAGATCGACGATCTTCTGGAACTGGCTGCTCAGCTCGGGGCTGATCGTCATCAGCGCCAGCGCGACCTGCGCGACCAGCAGGATCACCATGCCGACGATCGGCGTGCCGGTGCGCGTCGCGCGGGCGAACACCGGCAGGAAGTAGCCGACGTCCGCCGAGCTCTTGAACACCTGCGCGACCGTGAACTGCCAGCCGAGCAGCGAGCCGATGCACGCGATCACCATCAGCGCGGTGACGATCGTGCCGACGGTCGGCGTGAACATCGTCGCGAACGCGATGCCGAACGGCGCGTTCGACTTCGCGAGAATCGCATTCGGCACGATCCCGGCAATTACGTTGGTCGACACGATGTAGAAGATCGCCGACGCGATCGTGCCGCCGAGCACGGCGATCGGCACGTTGCGCTCCGGATTCTCCACGGCGTCCGAGTTCGCGCACGCCGATTCGAGCCCGAGGAACGCCCACAGCGTCACCGCGATCGAGCTGCCGACGGCGGGCCCGAACGGCATGTGGTTCGGATTCCACGCGGCGCCCCAGGTCGCGCCGCTGAACCAGAACCAGCCGATCAGCGACACGACGACGACCGGAATGATCACGCCCCACACCGTCACCGCGCCGATCCGGCCGGTGATGCGCGAGCCGCCGAAATTCGCGACCGTCGTCAGCACGAGCAGGAAGATCGTCCACAGGCCCGTCTGCAGCGGCGACAGCGTCGCGTCGAACAGCACGGTGCCGTAACCGACCGCCGTGACGCCGATCGCGACGTTGGCGATCACGAGCGACAGCCCGTACGTATAGTTCGCCATGTAGTTGCCGGCCTTGCCGAACGCGTACTCCGCGTAGCCGCCCATCCCGCCCGGCTTGCGGCTCAGCATCCCGCAGCGCGCGAACGCATAGGCCAGCGCGAGCGAGCCGCCGGCCGTGACGATCCAGGACAGCAGCGAGATCGTGCCGACCTGCGCAAGCTTCGACGGCAGCAGGATGATGCCGGAGCCCATCATGTTGACCGCGGTGAGGACGGTGAGCTGCCAGACGTTCATCCGGTGCTTCTGCGCGGCCGCCGGGGCCGCGTCCGATAGGTGCGCTGCGTGTTCCATGGTGTCGATCCTTCGATGTGAGGCCGCCGCGCGGCCGGTCGCTCGTTCGTTCGCCCGCTCGGGTGTCAGGCGGTCAGGCAGTACACGCGGTACGTGCCGTCCTCGACCTCCACGCCGTGCGTGTCGTGCGCGAACCCGGGGAAACGCCGGTCGTACGCCTCGAGCGCCTTCAGGTAGCCGAGCACCGGGCCGCCGGCCGGCCCCGCGTTCTCGCCCGGCATCAACAGCGGAATACCCGGCGGATACGGCACGACGCCGGTGGCCACCGTGCGCCCGGCCAGCTCGTCGAGCGTGACCTGCTCGACGCGGCCCTGCACGAGGTGCTCGTACGCACGCACCGGGCTCATCTCCGGCTTCGGCAGGATCGAGAACGCCTCCGACATCAGGCGCGTCGTGCCGAGCTGCTCCATCGCCGCGAACATCGTGTCGGCCAGATCCTTCAGCCCCATGCCCGCATAGCGCGCGCCATGCTCCTTCGCGAGCGACGGAATCGCCATGTCGAGCGGCAGGTTCGCGTCGTAGTCGCGCTTGAAATCGCACAGCGCGCTGACGAGCGAGCCCCACTTGCCCTTCGTGATACCGATCGAGAACAGGAACAGGATCGTGAAATCGGTCGTCTTCTCGACGACGATCCCGCGCGCATCGAGATACGCGGTGACGACGCTCGCCGGGATACCGACCGGCATCAGGCCGCCGGCCGGCGCCACGCCCGGCGTGACGATCGACACCTTGATCGGGTCGAGCATGCAATAGCCGTCCTCGAGATTGCCGAAGCCGTGCCATTGCGCGCCGGGGCGCAGCACCCAGCACGCCGGGTCGCTCGCGAGCAGCTCGGGCGGCGCTTCGTGGAACGGCAGCGTGCGGCCCGTGCGCGCCTCGAGCACGGTGTCGGGCTGCCAGCATTCGAAGAACCAGTCGCCCTTCGCGCCGAATTCGCCGTTCATCCGCGCGATCATCTGCCGGAACGCGACGGCCTCCTCGATCGACTCGCGCGTCAGCGCGGCGCCGCCGGGGCCGTCCATCATCGCGGCCGCGACGTCGTTCGACGCGATGATCGCGTAGTTCGGCGACGTCGACGCGTGCATCATGAACGTTTCGTTGAACTGGCCATGCGGAATCGGGCTGCGGCCATCGCGCACGTGGATGTACGACGCCTGCGACAGCGCGGTCAGCAGCTTGTGCGTCGACTGCGTCGCGAACACCGTCGGCCGATCCTTGTGGTGATCGCGCGGGTCGCCGTGCATCGCATGGCGGTCGCGGTAGATCGGATTGAAACGCGCGTAGCCGTACCACGCTTCGTCGAAGTGCAGCCGGTCGACGCTCGCGCCGAGCAGTTCCTCGACGCGCGTCACGTTGTAGCAAAGGCCGTCGTACGTCGAATTCGTGACGATCGCATGCTTCGGCTGGCGATCGGCCAGCCCGGCCGCGAGCGGGTTCGATGCGATCGCCTCGCGGATCGCCACCTGCGTGAGGCGCTCCGGCGCGATCGGCCCGATGATCCCGTAGCGGTTGCGTGTCGGCACGAGGTAGGTCGGAATCGCGCCCGACATCGTCATCGCGTGCTCGGCCGACTTGTGGCAGTTGCGGTCGCACAGCGCGATCTGGTCGCGGCTCACGCTCGCCATCAGGATGATGCGGTTCGACGTCGACGAGCCGTTCGTCACGTGATACGTGCGATGCGCGCCGAACACGCGCGCCGCGTAGCGTTCGCTTTCGCCGATCGGGCCCGAGTGATCGAGCAGCGAGCCGAGTTCACCCACCGAGATCGACAGGTCCGAGCGGAACAGCGATTCGCCGAAGTACTCGAAGAACGCGCGGCCGACCGGCGATTTCAGGAAGCCGGTGCCGCCGGTATGGCCCGGCGTATGCCACGAGTATTCGTAGACGCGTGAGAACTTCGCGAGCGCGCCGAACATCGGCGGCAGCACGGTCGAGCGATAGCGCTCGATCGCCGCGTGAATGCGCCCGCCGATGAAGTCGGCCGTATCCTCGAGCAGCCACACGAAATCGTCGACCTTGCCCATCACCGCGGCCGGCACCGTCGACGCGACGCTGCGGTCGGCCAGCAGGAAGATCGGCACGCTGCCGTTGCGATGCCGAATCGCGTCGACCACCGCCTCGGACGGCCCGTGACCGTCCACGCCGAGATCCCAGTCGAGCAGCACACACTGGATCGACGGATCGGAGCGGATCAGCACGATGGCATCGTCGGCGGACGTCGCCGTCAGCACGTCGACCCCGCGTTGCGCGAGCTCCGCGCTCAGTGTGCGGACCGCGCGCCCGGTCGCGGTTTCCTGCGCGATTTCGTCGTCGACCAGTAGCGCACGCATGCCGAGACGGCGAATGCCGCCGATGGAAGTATTCATAGTGTTGCCCTCGCTGTTGCGTTGCTCTTCGATTGGTATCGTTCGTCTCACGAGCACGCGGGAAGCAGTCACGGGCAGCGGCATGAGACGCGCGCAATTCCGGCTTGATTCGCCATCCAGTTCGGAGCCGACTATGCCATGGATGCCTTTCGATGAAAAGCCGACGATTCGGTGAAACAATCGGCCCTTTCGAATCGGATTTTCATCATTGGATCATTTTTATGTGCGCCGCAGCACGCCAATTCCCGATGACTTGATCATGCTCATGCCGCAATGGCATTGTCGATTCCGCTTGATTGAATCCGCGTGCTTTTGTTGCTACGATCGGCTGCGCCGGGCCTTGCCCGATCGCGGTCGTGCCGCGCCGCGCAAGGCTTTCTGGTGCAATGCGCAATCGGCATTCAGCATTCGCGGGACCGTTTTCAATCGGCCGTAGCGCATATCGGTTCACGATTGCGTCCCGGCGCGAATGCGGCTCCCGTTTCAGGTCATTTACCGGAGAGTTCGCGTGAGCCTGTTGAAAATCGCAGTCGAGCCGGCGCTGATCGGCGCCTTTCTCACCACGCATGAACAGGTCGACGTATTTCAGACCGATTTCACGAATATCGCGGCCATCGTCGTCGGCATCGATGCCGCGGAAAAGGTGCTGAAAACCGTCGAGAGAACCGGTTTCGCGATTCCGTTCTTCGTTGCGGTCGAGCCCGACCAGGAAGTGCCGCCGTCGGTCCTGCCGCGCGCGAGCGGCGTGATCCAGCTCCGGCACGGCGGCCGCCATTACTACGGCCGGCAGATCTCCGCCGCCGCCGACATCTACAGCGAGAACCTGCTGCCGCCGTTCTTCAAGGTCATGCGCGACTACGTGCAGCGCGGTTACGTCGAATTCGACTGCCCGGGCCACCAGGGCGGCCAGTTCTTCTCGAACCATCCGCTCGGCCGGATGTTCTTCGATTTCTTCGGCGAGACGCTGTTTCGCGCGGACCTCTGCAACGCGGACGTCCGGCTCGGCGACCTGCTGATCCACGAAGGGCCCGCGCTGGAAGCGCAGCGCAACGCCGCACGGATCTACAACGCGGACAAGACCTGGTTCGTGCTGAACGGCACGTCGACGTCGAACAAGGTCGTCACGAGCGCGCTGCTCGCGCCCGACGATCTCGTGCTGTTCGACCGCAACAACCACAAGTCCGTGCACCTCGGCGCGCTCGTGCTGTCCGGCGCGCGGCCCGTCTACCTCGAGACCGCGCGCAACGCGTGGGGCCTCATCGGCGGCGTCGACAGCGCGGCGCTCGGCGAAGCGCGCATTCGCGACGCGATCCGCGACGTCGCGCCCGAGCGCGCCGACCTGCCCCGCCCGTTCCGGCTCGCGGTGATCCAACTCGGCACCTACGACGGCACGATCTACAACGCACGCGAAATCGTCGACCGGATCGGGCATCTGTGCGACTACATCCTGTTCGATTCGGCGTGGGTCGGCTACGAGCAGTTCATCCCGATGATGCAGGACTGCTCGCCGCTGATGCTCACGCTCGGCCCCGACGATCCCGGCATCTTCGTCACGCAGTCGGTGCACAAGCAACAGGCCGGCTTCTCGCAGACGTCGCAGATCCACAAGAAGGACCGCCACATCGAAGGCCAGAAGCGTTTCTGCGATCACCGGCGCTTCAACAACGCGTACATGATCCACGCGTCGACGAGCCCGTTCTACCCGATGTTCGCGGCGCTCGACGTCAACGCGCAGATGCATGCGGGCCCGGCCGGCAGGCGCCTGTGGCGCGACTGCGTCGCACACGGCGTCGATGCGCGCAAGTTGCTGCTGAAAACGTGTCGGCAAATCCGTCCGTTCGTCCCGCTAGAGATCGACGGCCGCCCGTGGGCCGACTATCCGACCGAGCAGATCGTCGACGACCTGCGCTTCTTCCGCTTCCATCCGGCCGACACGTGGCACGGCTTCGAAGGCTATGCGGACGACCAGTATTTCGTCGATCCGTGCAAGCTGCTGCTGACCACGCCCGGCATCGATCGCGACACGCACGAATACGCGCCGTTCGGCGCGCCGGCGCCGATCCTCGCGCGCTACCTGCGCGAGCACGGCGTCGTGCCCGAGAAGGCCGACCTGTACACGATCCTGTTCCTGCTCACGCCGTCGGAGAGCTTCGGCAAGTTGCAGCATCTGGTTGCGCACCTCGCGCAGTTCGAGCGCCATCTCGACCAGGACACGCCGCTGCGCGAAGCGATTCCGTCGCTGTGCGAAGCGTATCCGGAGCTGTACGGCACGATGCGCCTGCGGCAGCTGTGCCAGCGCATGCACGACTTCTACCGCAGCCACGACATGAAGCACCTGCAGAAACAGATGTTCCGGCGCGCGCAGTTCCCCAAGCAGACGATGCTGCCGCAGGCCGCGAATGCCGAGCTGATCCGCAACAACGTCGAGCTCGTCACGCTCGAGCGCATCGAAGGCCGGATCGCGACCGAAGGCGCGCTGCCCTATCCGCCCGGCATCTTCTGCGTGGTGCCCGGCGAAGCGTGGGGCGGCCCGGCGCTCGACTACTTCCGCGCGCTCGAAGCCGGGATCAACGCACTGCCGGGCTTCGAGCCGGAAATCCAGGGCGTGTACCTGCAGACGAAGCCGGACGGCACGAAGCAGGCGTCGGCGTACGTGGTCGCGGCCGGCGCCGACGCGGCGCACATGTAAGCGCGATGGGCGGCGGCGTGCCGCCCACCGTCCTGTTCTTCGCGTCCGCCGCCCGACGCCGCCACGACCGCGCGCCGGCACTTGCGCGCGTTCCGACCGTGCGGTACCGTCCTCCTTTCCGGGATAACCGAAGCCTCGCGTCGAAACCCATCCGTCGATTCGATCCGATGCGGCCGCGCCCCTGCCCGGCGCCGTCGCATCGCGCGTACAGGAGGGGTTTGCGTTGGACGTTCGCGTGTATCTGCTGGCCGCCGCCGTGTTCCTGGCCGGCGTTGCCGAAAACATCTGCGTCGGCATCCTGCCGGCGATCTCCGCCGGCCTTCACGTCTCGATCGCCGCTGCCGGACAGCTCACCACGATCTTCTCCGCCGTGTTCGCGCTCGCCGCGCTGGTGGCGGCCTCGTTCGTCGCACGGGTCGAACGGCGCACCGCGCTGCTCGCGGCGCTCGGCGCGTTCGCGGCCGCGAACCTGTGCGCCGCCGCGAGCCCCGGCTATGCGAGCCTGTTCGCCGCGCGCGTGCTGATGGCCGCGAGCTGCGCGACGCTGATCCTCGTCGCGACGCGGTTCGCGGCGGAACTCGCGCCGGTGTCGCAACGCGGCCGTGCGATCGGCATCGTCTTCATGGGGATCAGCGCATCGCTCGTGCTCGGCGTGCCGATCGGGATGCGCATCGCCGAATGGGCCGGCTGGCGCGCGGTGTTCATGTCGATCGCGGTGGCCGCGCTGCCGCTCGGGATCTGGCTCGCGCGCGGGCTGCCGCGCATGACGCCTGCCGCGGCCGGCACGCCCGGCATGCCGTCGTATCGCGCCGTGCTGTCGCAACCGCGATTGCTCGCCGCGCAATGTGTGTCGATCGCAATGATCGGCGGCCATTTCATGCTGTTCGCGTATCTCACGCCGTATCTGCAGGCCGTGCTGTCGCCCGGCGCGGCGGCGCTCGAAGGCTTGTACGTTGCGTTCGGGATGGCCGGCGTGATCGGTGCGTGGCTCGGCGGGTTCTGCTCGGATCGGCTCGGCGCAGCGCGCGCGCTGTGCGCATGCCCTGCCGTGTTTCTCGTCGCGATGGCCGCGCTGCCGGCGGCCGGTGCGTCGCCGCTCGTGTTCGTGCCCGCGATGATGCTGTGGGGCGGCATCAGCTGGTCGATCTCGCCGATCGTGCAGAACTATCTGATTCACACCGCGCCGACGCTGGCCGATGCGAGCGTCGGCCTCAACGTATCGGCGATGCATGCGGGCGTCGCGCTCGGATCGGCGCTCGGCGGCGTGCTCGTCGGGCGCGATGCGCTGCTCGTTACACCGTGGGCCGGCTGCGTGCTGGTGGCCGTCGCGCTGGCATGCACGTGGGTCGCGGCACGGCCCGCTCGGCAGGCCGTGCGCGCGTCTTGAATCGTGCCGGGCGACGCGCCACGCCCGCCCGCCGCGTCACCAGGCCTGCCGGTAAATCTCCAGCGCGTCGGCCTCGGTCACCTCGCGCGGATTGTTCACGAGCAGGCGCGTCTGCAGCATCGCGTCCGACGCCATCCTCGGCAGGTCGGCCTCGCCGATACCGACCTCGCGCAGCGTGCGCGGAATGCCCGTCGCGACGATCAGCCGGTCGATCTCGGCGATCAGCGCATGCGTTTTCGCTTCGTCGCTGCCCGTGGCCGACGGCGCGACGATGGCCGCCAGTTCCGCATACAGCGGCGCGGCGGCCGGCGCATTGAAGCGCAGCACGTGCGGCAGCACCAGCGCATTCGACAACCCGTGCGGCACATGGAAGATCCCGCCGACCGGATAGGCCAGCGCGTGCACGGCCGCGACCGGCGCATTCGCGAACGCCTGCCCCGCGAACATCGCGCCGACCAGCATCGCTTCGCGCGCGTGCCGGTTCCCGCCGTCGCCGCAGGCGGCCAGCAGGTTGCGCGACAGCAGCGTCAGCGCGTGCGTGGCCAGCATGTCGGACACCGGATTCTTCAGCCGCGCGGACGTGTAGGCCTCGATCGCATGCACCATCGCGTCGATGCCGGTGGCGGCCGTCGCCGCGCGCGGCAGGCCGAGCGTGAGTTCCGCGTCGAGGATCGCGACGTCCGCGAACAGATGCGGCGACACGACCCCCATCTTGCGCGCCTCGCCGACCGTGACGATCGACACGGCCGTGACCTCGGAGCCCGTGCCGGCCGTGGTCGGCATCTGCACGAGCGGCAGCCGCGCGCTCGCGACCTTGTCGACGCCGTACATGTCGGCCAGCGCCTGCTGCCCCGGCGCGAGCACCGCGATCAGCTTCGCGACGTCCATCGACGAGCCGCCGCCGAGCCCGAGCACGATCTCGGCATCGGCCGCGACGGCCCGCGCGGTGGCTTCGAGCACCACGTGCTCGGGCGGATCGGCGATCACGTCGTCGATCACGGCGACCTGCCAGCCATGCGCGGCGAGGCTCTCCAGCGCGGGCGCGAGCACGCCGCTGCGATGCAGGAACGCATCGGTGACGACGCACAGCCGCACGAGCGCCGGAAAGCGTTCGCGCAACAGCGCGCCGAGCCGGCGCGCGGCGCCGAATTCGACGATCTGGGTCGGAACGGTACGGAATTGAAACGGGTTCATCGGGTGCCTCCCGGTGGCGTCGCCGTGCCGGTGTCCGGCTGCACCATGTAGCGCGACACGTCGCGGCGATCGAGCAACGGCATGATCGCCCCGATTCCGATCCGCTGGAAATGCGGCGTTTCCCGATGCGCGTCGAGGCCGTCGGCGTCGCGATAGCGTTCGAGAATCACGATGTGGTCGGGGTGCTCCGGCGACCGGAAGTACGCGTAGTCGAGATTCTTCGGCTCGGCCCGCGTGGCCGGCGCGAGTTCCGCGAGCAGTTCGATCACGCGGTCGCCGTTGCCGGGTTTCGCGAAGTAATGCGCGATGACCTGCAGGTAGGGTTCGTTCATGCTGCGCTCCAGGTTCGACACAAGCCCGTCATGACGGGAGCGCACCCCATCCGCGATGAACCGGATGGATTCAAACGCGATGAGGCGGCACCGTATCACTGACGCGTCGTCGCATTGTATTGAATCGGCACGGCCTTCGCAGTGCCGCGACCGGCCGCGAAAACATCGAACCCAATCCCTCACGGCACGCTCACGGCGAGCCGGAGCCCGGCCGGCCGCCGCGCGCTTGCGCCACCACGCTGCTTACCACGGCACCGTGCGTCCCAGATAGTCGAGGTATTCGAGCCCGGGCCGCGCCCGCTTCGCGAGCAGCACGTCGACGAGGCTCGGCACGCTCTCCTCGATGGTCAGGCGTGCATCGGGTCCGCCGAGTTCGGTGCGGACCCAGCCGGGCGCCATCAGCGCCAGCGCGCGGCGCGTATCGGCCTGACGTGCCGCGAAGCTGCGCATGAACTGGTTCAGCGCGGCCTTGCTGCCGCGATACACCTCGCGCATTCCGGTCACGTTGTTCGCGACGCTGCCCTGCCCCGACGACATTGCGCCGATCAGCCCGTCGTCGGTCACGAGATCCTGCAGCGTCTCGATCACGCGCATCGGCGCCAGCGCATTCGTGATCATCACGTGCACGAATTCGTCGGTCGTCACTTCGCCGATCGTTTCATTCGGATCGTTGGTCGTGCCGGCATTCACGAACAGCATGTCGAAGCGCCGGCCCGACAGGCGCTCACGCAGCGCGGCCAGTTGCACAGGCTCGCAGATATCGAGCGTGCCGATCTCGAGCCGGCCATCGAACCGGTCGGCCAGGTCGTGCAGCTTCGTGCGTCCCGATCCTTCGCGCACCGTGCCCGTCACGTGCCAGCCCTTGTTCAGGAATGCCTCCGCCATCGCCAGCCCGAGGCCGCGCGACGCCGCGACGAGGAGGAGCGCGGGGGCGTTTCGTCGATTCGATTCAGTCGATTGCATGGTTTTTCGCCTTTGCCGTGTTTCGTCATGCGACCACTATAGGCGGGCACCACGGCAGGCGCCAGACGCACCGAATGCAATCCATTGTTGCACCGAACGCCATGTCACATCCCGCAGTGGCGTATCCTGTCCGCATGGAAGACATCGATCTGAACCTCGTCACCGCGCTCGACGCGCTGCTGTCGGAAGCCAGCGTGACCGGCGCCGCGCGCCGGCTGGGTCTGAGCACGTCCGCGATGAGCCGCACGCTCACGCGGCTGCGCACCGCCACCGGCGACCAGTTGCTCGTGCGTGCCGGGCGCAAGCTCGTGCCGACGCCGCACGCAGCCGCGTTGCGCGACCGCGTGCATGCCGTCGCGAGCGACGCCCGCGCCGTGCTCCGGCCGGCGACGGCCGACGTCGACCTCGCGACGCTCACGGCCACGTTCACGATCCGCGCAGCCGCGTCGTTCATGGAAATGCTGTCCGGCCCGGTGGTGGCCGCACTCGGCGACGTCGCGCCGCGCGTGCGTATCCGCTTCGTCCCGAAGCTCGACCGCGACCCGCAAGCGTTGCGCGACGGCACGGTCGACCTGGAAATCGGCAAGCGCGGCGACGACGCACCCGAGCTGCACACGCGCATGCTCTTTCACGACTGGCACGTCGCGGTGGCGCGCGCCGGCCATCCGCTGTTCGCGTCGGCCCGGATCACGCCCGCGCGCTATGCAGCCTGCCGCCACGTCATGGCGGTCCAGCTCGGCGATTTCGGCGGGCTGGCCGACGATTCGACCGCCAACACGGGCGACGGCCCCGCCGTGCACGTCGTCGTGCCAGGCTACCCGGACGCAATGCGTGTCGCGGCCAGCACCGACCTGATCGCGCTGGTGCCGCGCTCGAGCCTCGGCAACGCGTGCTCGCAGGGGCTCACCGAAGCCCTCGGGCTGCGCAGTTTCGAGATCCCGGTCCGCCTGCCGGCGATCCTCGTGTCCGCGCTGTGGCATCCGCGCATGCACGGCGACTCCGTGCATCGCCGCCTGCGCGATACGGTCATCGCCGTGTGCCAGCGCGCGTATCCGGATGCCCGGCCGCCACGCGCAGCGGCGCGCGGCAAGTAAACACGCGCCGCCGGCGGACTGCTGGTTGACGTCGCGCGGCTCAAACCAGCCGGCCGCCGCCGTCGATAGGCAGCATTCGCCATTCGTGAAGCGGTTGCCCGACAGGACCGCGGTCGCCACACCGCCGATGCGCCGATCGCAGGCGACCGATCCGGCGCCTTTTCCGCGTTCGGCCGAATCCCCCCTATCACGCCTCGGCGGGGCGGCGCCGGCAGCCCCTTCGGCTAAAATGCCGCACTTTCCACCTTGTCCGGCCCGCTCGCCATGCAACCCGCCTCCTCCGCCCCCTCCGCCTCCCATGGCGCCGACGCCGCAGAAGCGGCCCGCGACCTCGTCTACGGCCCGAACGACCGGCCGGCGCCGATGGTCGCGTTCGTCGCCGCCCTCCAGCACCTGCTCGCGATCATCGTGCCGATCGTCACGCCCGGCCTGTTGATCTGCCAGGCGCTCGGCGTATCCAGCCGCGATACGACCCTGATCGTGTCGATGTCGCTGGTGATTTCCGGCATCGCCACCTTCGTGCAGTGCAAGCGCTTCGGCCCGCTGGGCGCCGGCCTGCTGATCGTCCAGGGCACCAGCTTCAACTTCGTCGGCCCGCTGATCGCCGGCGGCAGCCTGATGGTCAAGCAAGGCACGCCGGTCGAGACAGTGATGGCCGCGATCTTCGGCGTCGTGATCGCCGGGTCGTTCGTGGAGATGGGCGTGTCGCGCATCCTGCCGTTCGTGAAGCGCCTGATCACGCCGCTCGTCACCGGCATCGTCGTGCTGCTGATCGGCCTCACGCTGATCAAGGTCGGCCTCATCAGCATGGGCGGCGGCTACGGCGCGATGGCCAAGGGCACGTTCGCGAGCGCGGAGAACCTGACGCTGTCGGGCCTCGTGCTCGGCACGATCATCCTGCTGAACCGCGTGCCGGTCGTCTGGGTGCGCAGCACCGCGCTCGTCATCGCGCTCGCGATCGGCTACCTCGCGGCGGCGTTCCTCGGCCGCCTCGATTTCACCGGCATGCACCAGGCCGCGCTGTTCCAGGTGCCGACGCCGCTGCACTTCGGCATCGGCTTCTCGTGGGCGCTGTTCGTGCCGATGCTGATCATCTACCTCGTCACGTCGCTCGAAGCGATCGGCGACGTGACGGCCACCAGCAAGATCTCGAACGAGCCGGTCGAGGGGCCGGTGTGGATGCAGCGCATCAAGGGCGGCGTGCTCGTCAACGGCGCGAACTCGTTGCTGGCCGGCGTGTTCAACACGTTCCCGAGCTCGGTATTCGCGCAGAACAACGGCGTGATTCAGATTACCGGCGTCGCGAGCCGTCACGTCGGCATCTGGATCGCGGGCATGCTGGTGGTGCTCGGCCTGTTCCCGGTCGTCGCCGGCGTGCTGCAGGCCGTGCCGGAGCCCGTGCTCGGCGGTGCGGCGATGGTGATGTTCGGTGCGGTGGCCGCGTCGGGCATCAACATTCTCGCGGGCGTCCATCTCGACCGTCGCGCGCTGCTGATCATCGCGGTGTCGCTGGCGCTCGGCCTCGGCGTGTCGCAGGTGCCGGACATCCTGAACAGCCTGCCGCATGCACTGAAGAACGTGCTGGAATCGGGCGTGGCGACGGGCGGCATCTGTGCGCTCGTGATGAACTGGTTCCTGCCGGAAAAGAAGTAATCGAAGGAACCGCGCGACGGCGCGGTGCGCGGGATGGGACGCACCGTGCGTCGCGCCGGCCGACACCGGCCTCCGGGTGCCGGCGCGGCATGGCCGTCGCCATCGCGGGAACGCTCCGGCCGGGCCCTGATCGTCAAACCCGGTCAGGCCGCCTTGGCCGATCGATTTGGGCTGGTTAGAATCACGGCATGCCCCTGATCCTCACGCCCGACCACGCCCCCGAAACGAGTACCGTCCCGATCAAGGAACGCGCGACCGTCGTCTGCTATCGCGATGAGCGCGTGTTGCTCGTCACGCGTGCGGCGTCGCGCTGGGCCCTTCCCGGCGGCACGATCAAGCGTGGGGAAACCCCGCTCGAAGCCGCACATCGCGAATTGTGCGAAGAAACCGGCATGACCGGCCAGGATCTGGTGTACTCGATGCAGTTCACCGGGCTCGCGAAGATCCACCACGTGTTCTTCGCGGAAGTCGGGCCGGACCAGACGCCGCAAGCGAGCAACGAGATCGCGAAATGCAAGTGGTTTCCGATCGACGGCGTCGACCGCCTGCGCGCGAGTATTCCGACGAAGCGAATCGTCGAACTCGTCTACGACCACGAAATCCGCAAGACGTAGCGCGCGCCCGAGCCGGCCGTCGGCCCGCGTCGATCGTCGTGAATCAGTGGCGCGCGAACGCTCAGTGCGAGCGTTTTCTTCGCAGTTCGTGCGTCGAATAGACGACGAGGAAGATGCCCAGCATCGCGGCGCCCGACGCCATGAAGTCGTTTGCGCTGCCCGCGCTGCGCAACGCCGCGGGGAAAATACCCAGACTCAATCCTGCCCCAGCAAGAAGCAATCCTGCTGCCACGCCCCAGATCGGTCCGGCGGTCTTGTCGATTTTGTTTTTCATACAGCACCCGTCTACAGTCATGACCTGAACGGTATCGGCAAAAAGCGCCGCGTCTACCTTCAGTCATTCCACTATAACCGGAACAAAATCCGCAAGCTTCTGGTGCTTTTCCCGATCAAGTTCCGGCGATCGGAGTCGTAACGTGCCGCACCACCGTTTCTGCGCCGGACACGTGGGGCGAATCGTCGGCCATGACGCGATTGCCGACCACCAGGCCCAATTCGCCGCGTGCCGGGACGCCCCATTCGTGGTCGTGATACGCCTGCATCGGCGGGTCGCCGTCAGCCCACTCGCATCGCGTGACGGGTCGCTTGTCGATCGTGCGCTGCATCCAGCGTTGGCGATGGCCACTCGCATGCTCACGCAGTCGGAATCGTGCCGCCATCGATCACATACTCGACGCCGGTGATCGACGCGGCACGCGGGGACGCCAGGAAGGCGATGAGATTCGCCACTTCGCCGGGCGTCGACGGCCGTCCCAACGGAATGCCGCCGAGCGAATCCATGATGATCTGCTTGCCGCCCTCATAGTCGGTTCCCGCCTGTGCGGCGAGCCGTTCCGCGAAAGCGACGGCCGCTTCGGTTTCGATCCACCCGGGCGCAACACGGATCACACGAATGCCCTTGGGCGAGACTTCCTTCGACAGGCTCTTGCTATAGGTGGAAAGCGCCGCTTTCGCTGCCGCATAGGCGGTGGTCGATTCCGGCAACGGAAGCGCGCGCTGGATCGACGTGACGTGAATGACGACCCCTGCGCGTTGTGCCAGCATGCCCGGCAACAATGCGCGGTCCAGTCGAACCGCGGGCAGGAGATTCAGGTTCAGTTCGTCCTGCCAAGCAGCTTCGCTCAATGCAGCGAAACCTCCGGCAGGTGATCGTGAACCGCCCACGACGTGGACGATCACGTCGACGCCGCCAAAGTTGACCATCATGGCCTCGGCCACTGCTTCACAGCCCTCGAGGGTCGCCAGATCCGCCGCGACGAAGATGTCGGCGGGCGTATCGGCCGGTGACGTGCGCGCGGTGGTGAGTACCTTCGCGCCGAGTTCGCGGAACAAGCCGACGACGGCCTTTCCGACACCCATCGTCCCGCCCGTCACCAGGACGCGCTTGCCCTGCAATTCCAGCGTCATGGCCATCAGTGGATCTCCAGAGACCGGATCTGGTCGCCGGCCAGATCAAACACGTGATCGAGTTGCACCGGGCTTCCAGGGAAGTTGCCGTCGACCCTCGCCCTGACCGTCACGCGATCGCCATCGCGGGAGACGGCGACAGGCTCGACCGTGAACTCGAATTGCTCGCGCGACGCGCGTTTCCACGACTCGATCGCGTCGTGCCCCCGGTGCGTCCGGCCCTCGTCGACGACGACCGCATCCGGCGTGAAGCAGTGCGCGGCCCGACGCGTATCGGCGCCGTTGCTGAATTCGAAATAGGCGTGAATCGGGTCTGGCAGTAACAGCGTCATGTCTGCGTTCTCGCTATGGGCTTTCATGACGGATATTCTCGTCATAGACTAACCATTCCACAAGAACGCACTACAAAGTAAGTGACTGAGCCATGGGAAAGGAATACACGCCGGCGACGGCTGCGCTGGGGGTAGAACAGGTGATTCAGCTGCTCGAAGGGCGCTGGAAATTGATCATCCTGTTCCATCTCTTCGACGGAAAAGTGCAGCGATATTCGGATTTCGAACGATTGATTCCAGGCATTTCCCAGAAGATGCTGGCGCAGCAACTGAGGCAGCTGGAAGCCGACGGAATCGTGTCGCGCAAGCTTTATCCGCAGGTGCCGCCAAAGGTGGAGTACCGACTCACCGATTGGGGGCAGGCGTTGTGCCCCGCACTGGACGCCATGCTGAAATGGGCCGAGCAACGCGCGGGCTTATCGTCATCACCCGAGTCGGCAGGATGACCGGCCTGCCGGCTGATGCGCTGCACGCTGCCCGCCCCGTTCAAATCGCCACTTCGGGCGGTGCCTGGCGAAACAGTCGCGTGATCCAGCACAGATACACGAGCCCGAGCGCGAACCACACGACGCCGAGCACGAGCGCCGTCTTCTCGAGGCTCACGAGCAGCCAGATATCGGACACCGCACCGATTGCGGGAAAGACGAGCCCGCCGAACACGCCGATCCTGCGCTCGCCGTGATTGCCCGACAGATACAGCCGAATCACGCACAGATTGACGGCGGTAAAGGCAAGGAACGCGCCGAAGTTGATGAACGACGTCGACGTGGCGACATCCAGCTTCAGCGCGATCAACCCGACGACGCCAGCCAGCGCGATGTTGATCGCGGGCGTCTTGAAGCGCGGATGAATGAACCCGAAGATACGTTTCGGCAGGATTTCATCGCGGCCCATCGCATAGAGCAGCCGCCCGACGCTTGCCTGCGCGGAGATGCCCGACGCGAACTGCGCGAGGATCAGGCCCGCGAGGAACACGGTGACGAACAGGTCGCCGCCGATCATCTTCGCCACTTCGAACGCGGCCGAATCCGTATCCTTGAAGTCGACGCCCGGGTGCGCGAGCTGCATCGTATACGCCGCGATCACGAAGATCGCGCCGCCGATCAATGCAATCAGCAGGATCGCGCGCGGCATGTTCTTTTTCGGATCGATCGTTTCCTCGGTCAGCGTCGAGACGGCGTCGAAACCGAGATACGAATACGCGGCGATCGCGGCGCCGGCCATCGTCGCGCCGAACGGCACGTGCGGCTTGAAGAACGGCTCCGCCATCGCGATGCCGCCCGGCCCCGCCGCGGCCGACGCATAGTGCCAGCACAGCACGACGAACATCGCGACGATCGCCAGTTGCACGACCATCAGCACGATGTTGAAGCGCGCGGCCAGTTCGATACCGACGATGTTCAACCCGCTCGTCAGCACGATGAACGCGACGATCCAGATCCAGGTCGGCACATGCGGAAAAGCCGCGTTCAGATACGCCGCACCGATCAGCCAGATCACCATCGGCAGGAAGAAATAATCGAGCAGCGTCGCCCAGCCGATCATGAAGCCCAGGTGCGGGTTGAACGTCCTGCGCGTGTACGTATAGGCCGAGCCCGCGGCCGGATAGAGCCGCGCGAGCTTGCCGTAGCTGAGCGCGGTGAATGCGATGGCGACCAGCGCGAGCAGATACGCGAGCGCGGCCGTATCGTCGCTGGCCTTCGCGAGCACGCCATAGGTACCGTAGACGATCAGCGGTGCCATATAGGCGAGGCCGAACAGCAGCACGGACGGCAGGCCGAGCGTGCGCTTCAGGCGTGCCGGTTCATGGGATGACGACGCTTGCATGTGATCTCCTGGGCCCTTCTGGGGCGATGCGAATGCCTGTGTGCCGTGCGGCCGGCATGTCAATGGGACGACCGGGGCATGTGCGGGGCCTCGTACCCTGCTCCATGCATTGGATGGACCGCGCTTCGGGACTACCCGGCGCGGTGACGGCACGCGTCGATCGTGAGCACGCGCCCGCCGTCAGCCTGTTCGACGGGCGAAAGACCGAGCGTCACGCGTGCGTCGTGCAGATAGCTGTAATGCTCGCGACTCGCTTCGAGGCGCGTCAGATCGAGGCGCGCCTGCGCGACGGCTTCATCCCGGCCGAGTTCGAGCGTGCTCTCGCCGAACGGATCGACCAGCGTGGACAGGCCGGCGAACGTCAGGTCGTCGTCACCAGGCCCGCAGCGATTCACCATCACCGCGAACATCTGGTTCTCCATCGCACGTGCGGCGATCGCACGGCGATGCACGGGCCCGAACGGGTCCATGTTGCCGTTGGTGACGATCAGCAGATCGGCGTCGAGCGCGCCGATCGCGCGCGCCGTCTCGGGGAATTCGATGTCGTAGCAGATCAGCAGGCCTACCGTCAGGCCGTTCCAGACGGAGGTCGCGAAGCGGTCGCCGGGCGTGAATACGCCGACATCCGACGCCCACAGATGGGTCTTGCGATAGCGCAGGACGATGTCGCCCCGCTCGTCGACGAGTACCGTGGTGTTGTAGAACCGTTCTCCGTCGCGCTCCGCGAGGCCCACCGCAACGGCCACGCCCGTGCGACGCGCCGCGTCGCGTACCGCCAGCAGCCGGGGGCCGTCGAGCGTCTCGGCGACCTCGGCGACGTTCTCCCGCGTCGGGAAACCCGACAGCGTCGTTTCGGGGAACACGATCAGTTTCGTACTGCCCGCCACGTCGACGCGTTCGATCGTGTCGATCACCTTGCGCGTGTTGTGCGCGACGTCTCCGTCGACGAGCGACAGTTGCGCGAGTTCTACCTGCATGAAGCCATCTCCTTCCAATTGCCTTTCACCGGCATGTCATGTGCGTTGCACGTGTCATGCGACGTGCGTCGAGCGAAGCGGCGAACGGTCCGCTTCCCGTCGAGTTGAGGCCGATTATCGGGTTATTATTTTTGACCTGAAATTCCCCGCCAGGGTTACCCTCACCGGAGCACACGATGGACCTCGAATGGCGAGATCTCGCTTTTCATCGGGAGATTGGCTCGGCCATCGATGCCCTCGATGGCCCGCATTTCTGGGCGCGGCTCACGCGCGTGCTGGAGCGGCATCTCGACTTCGACAACTGGGTCGCGCTGCGCTTCGCGCGCGATGCGGCGCCGCTCGTGCTCGCCGAACAGGCGATGCCGGACGGCAAGATCGACCTGATGTTCCAGGACTACCTGGCCGCGCTCTACCAGCTCGATCCGTTCTATCTCGCCGCGTTCGAAACGCAGGCGTCGGGCTTCTACACGCTCGCCGACGTCGCACCGGACAATTTCCGGATGACCGAGTACTACCAGCGGTACTTCAAGAAGAACATCGTCGGCGACGAAGTGCATTTCAACGTGGTGATCGATCGCGATCACACGCTGGGCTTCTCGCTCGGCAAGACGAGCAAGTACGACGAGCGCGAGATGGCATTGCTGACGCTTTACACGCCGTGGGTGCTGTCGTTGATGCAGCAGCGCCTGCGCTTCGAGACGTTCGTCGTGAACGAAGCGCCGCGCGCGAGGGAACATGCAGCGCCCGATCCGCACGCGCGCTTCGGCATGCTGACCGGAAAGCACGGGCGCGGCGCGTTGACGACGCGTGAAATCGAAGTGGCGATGCTGTCGTTGAGCGGCTTCTCCACGCGGGCGATCGGCGAGAAGCTGTCGATCTCGTTCGAAACCGTGCGGGCGCACAAGAAGCACATTTACGCAAAGCTCGGTGTCGGGTCGCAGTCGGAACTCTTTGCGCTGTTCTACGATCCCGCGAGAGCCGGTGAATCCGCGTGATGCGAGCGGCGGCGTCGCTGCCCGGACACTCGATCGATGGTCATGACGCAATCGCGCGCGGCAGCGATGTCGCACGTTCTCCCATGTCGGGAAACAGGCGCCGGCTCGGAAAATCGGCGAAGACCCGCACCTTCGGCGGCATCATGCGCCCCGACGGCCAGAGCACGCGAAACGGAATACGGTCCGTCGTGAAATCCGCCGGCACGGCCACGAACGAACCGAAGGATTACGCCGCAGCGTAGCGATTGCGCGGGTAACTCACGTCGAGATGGTCGCGCAAGGTTGCGCCTTGATACTCGGCCCGAAACAGACCGCGCGCCCGAAGGATCGGCACCACCTGCTCGACGAAATCGGTGAATGCCGTTGGCGTCCCGCCACCGACGATGAAACCGTCCGCGGCGTCGGCTTCGAACCATTCCTGCAAGCCGTCCGCGACATGCTCCGGCGTGCCGATGAAACGGGGCCGCGGGGCAGCCGCTTCGAGCGCGACCTGGCGCAACGTCAGTCCGCGCTCGCGCGCGTTGCGCTTGATCTCGTCGGTCCCGCTGCGAAAACTGTTGCTGCCGAGGTCGCCGAGTTCCGGAAACGGCGCGTCGAGCGGATATTGGCCGAAATCGTGATGTTCGAAAAAGCGCCCGAGGTGGTCGAGTGCGCTGCCGACCGTGATCAGTTTCAGGCTCTCCTGGTATTGCTGCTCCGCGTCCTCGGCCGTCTTCCCGACGATCACGCCGATCCCCTGGAAAATCTTCAGCTCGTCGGGATCGCGGCCTTGCTCGATCACCTGCTGCTTGAGATCCGCATAGAATTCGCGCGCCTGGGCGAGCGTATCGTGATGAGTGAAGACGGCATCCGCATGCGTGGCCGCGAGTTGCTTGCCGGCATCGGACGCGCCAGCCTGGAACAGGATCGGGCGAGCCTGCGGCGTACGCCCGACGTTCAGCGGCCCCTCGACCGAGAAATACTTGCCCTTGTGATCGAGCGTATGGAGCTTGGCCGGATCGAAGAACACGCCGCTCGCACGGTCGCGCACGAACGCGTCTTCCTCCCATGAATCCCAGAGCCCCTTCGTCACTTCGAGATATTCGTCGGCGATCCGGTAACGTTCGTCGTGCTCCGGATGCTCGGTACGCGAAAAATTCCGCGCGGAACCTTCGAGCGGCGACGTCACGACGTTCCAGCCTGCGCGCCCCCGGCTCAGGTGGTCCAGGCTCGCGAACTGCCGCGCAACCGTGAACGGCTCGCTGTACGACGTCGACAGCGTTCCCACCAGCCCCACCCGCTCGGTGACGGCCGACAGTGCCGACAGCAGCGTCAGCGGCTCGAAACGATTCAGGAAATGCGGGATCGATTTCGCGTTGATATGCAGGCCATCCGCGACGAACACGAAATCGAACTTCGCGGCCTCGGCCTGGCGGGCCACGCGCTTCGCGAAATCCGGATTGATGCTCGCATCGATGACCGCATCGGGATGGCGCCATCCGGCGTAATGTCCGCCGGGACCGTGGATCGTCGCACCGAGATGAATCTGCCTGGAACGCCGGTTCGTCCGCTCTGTCTGCGCTTCGCTCATGATGTCATTTTCATTGGTTGTACTGATTTGAAAGGCAATCGTGCTGTCGCTTCCGCTTCGCCTTCATCGGCACGGCAGCGCGGGATACGTCGCCGGCCTGACGATCGGCGCCCGGCCGCCCCGCTTCGACGCGCGTGCGCTCGACGAGCCTTCCGCGTAACTCATTCCGTGAACTGTTCGCTGCCGATCAACCCGATTTTCGTCGCGCCTTCGCGCTGAGCCGAGGCCAGCACTTCGGCAACCGCGCGGTACGGCGCCGCCTTGTCCGGGCGCAAGCGGATCTCGTCCTGGTCGGCTTCGGCCGCAACCTCGCGGAACTTCGCATCCAGCCCCGCACCGCCGCGAACCGCCACGCCGTTCCAGTTGACCGCCCCATCCGCGCCGATATCGATCTGCACCACCTGAGGCGGATGCGGCGGAACCGGCGGATTCCCCACCGGCAGGTTCATCTTCACCGAATGCATCTGGATCGGGATCGTGATGATCAACATGATCAGCAACACCAGCATCACGTCGATCAGCGGCGTGGTGTTGATGTCGACCATCACTTCGGGGTCGTCCCTGCCCGCGCGAGCACCTGCATTCCTGCTCATCGTTCGAACTCCCTAGCCGCCCCGTGCGGGCGGTTGCGTTATGAAGGCGACCTTGCCGATCCCGGCCCGCTCGCACGCGGTCACCACCTTGCCGATGTACTGATACGGCGTGGCCTGATCGCCGCGCACGTGCACGTCCGGCTGCGGCGCCTGCGCCGAAACGTCCTTCAGCCGCGCCACCAGCGTCGGCACATCCACATGCTCCGTGCCCCAGAACACGTCGCCCTGCCGGTTCACCGCGATCTCGATGCTTTTCGGCAGCGTCTGCAGCGGCTGGACGCGCTCCGCCGGCAACTGCACCTGGATCGTATGGGTCACCACCGGAATCGTGATCAGGAAGATGATCAGCAACACCAGCATCACGTCCACGAGCGGCGTCGTGTTGATCGCCGAGATGACCTCGTCGTTGTCGTCACCGCCGACACTGATTGCCATGACGCGCCCCGCTTATGACTGAACCGCCAGCGCCTGCGGCGACCGTGCCGCCGGCGTTGCGATGCCGCCCGCCGCGCGCCTGCCGCCCGCGAGCAATACCGTATGCAGCTGCGCGCCGAAATCACGCACGCGCTCCATCACGGACTTGTTGCGACGCACGAGGAAGTTGTAGCCGAGCACGGCCGGCACGGCCACTGCGAGGCCGATCGCCGTCATGATCAGCGCCTCGCCCACCGGGCCGGCGACCTTGTCGATCGACGCCTGGCCCGCGATGCCGATGGCGGTCAGCGCGTGATAGATACCCCATACGGTGCCGAACAGGCCGACGAACGGCGCGGTGGAGCCCACCGTGCCCAGGAAGGCCAGGCCGTCCTGCAGCCGGTTCGACACGCTGGTGATCGAACGCTCGATGTTCAGGTCGATCCAGGTATTGCGGTCGACCGAATCGAGCAGCGCGGTGTCGTGATGCTCGCCCGCCTCGATCGCATTCTCGGCGATGAAGCGAAACGGCGACGCGTCGTCGAGCCGAGCGGCGCCCTCGGCGAGCGTCGGCGCATTCCAGACTTGCTCGTCGGCCGATTTCGCGCGGCCGTTCGCCCGCACCTGCTCGACGAACTTGGTGATCATGATGTACCAGCTGCCGAGCGACATGACCACGAGCAGCCCGAGCACGAAGCGGGCGACAAAGTCGCCGTTTGCCCACAGCGCGCCCAACCCGTACGGATTCTCGACGGTCGCCGACGTCGCGGGCTCGGGCGGCGGCACCGCGCGGTCGGCCGCGCTCGTGGCGGCCGGTGCCGCCGCGGTCAGCGCCACGCCGGACGACGCCTGGCTCGGCGTGGATGCCGCGCCTTGCTGTGCCAGCGCGGCTTGCGGTGCGGCCAGCGTGCCGCCGATGCCGCCCGCGATCATCAGGCTTGCCGCGACTGCGGCGCGAAAGTGCTTTCTCATGAGGACTCCGTATGCGTCATGTGTCGATTTGAAAAACCGGCCCGGTCGAACGGCTTGCCGAGGCCTGCGTCAATTCAGGTTGAAGGAAAACGGTACGCGCACGCGCACGGGCTCCCCCTGCGCAATGCAGCGAAAGCGCTTGACCGCGTTGAGCGCCGCACGATTGAGCACCGGGTCGGCCGGCTGCGCGACCCGCAGGTTCGTGACGCGGCCGTCCGGGTCCACCGTAAATTCGACCGTGACATCGCCCGTGATGTTGTTGTCCTGCGCCTCCGACGGATAGACGATCGACGATCGGACTTCGTCCGAATTCGGGCAGACCACGCCGATCTCGCGATTCACCGGCTTCGCGACCGGCACCGGCGCCGGCGCGGGCGGCGCTTCGTGCACGGGGGCGCTCGGCGCCGGCACGTCCTGGTGCGTGATGGTCGGCTGCGGCGGCGCCTGCACGCGCACTTCGGGCGGCGGCACGAACGGCGGCGGCGGCGGTGCCACGCGCGGCTTCGACACGACCTTCTCGACCGGCTTCGGCGGCGGAGGCGGCGGAGGCGGTTTCACCGGCACGATGATCCGGGTCTCGATCGGTTGCTGGACGATCTGGACGACCCGGGTCGCGAGACCGCTCACGAGCGCCCAGATCAGAAGGAGATGCAGGGCAACCGCAATCACGATGCCGCCGAAGCGACGTACCGGGTGAGTTTGCTTGTTGCCGAAGCGGCGCGGGCGGCCGATTGCCGCGAGCCGGGATTGAGAAGCGGTTGTCATGTTCGGTCCAGTTGCAACGAGGTCGAAAGTGCGACGCCGCCAGCTCGCAACGCAACGCGAGCCATTTGCGTGTGCCGCGCTCGCACAGCGTGCCCGGCTGCATCCGGTGCATCGCCGCCTTCGATCACGTGCGCCAATCGATGGAATGTCATGTCGAGCGCCTCACGCTGCGGCGGACGCTCTCCCGCCAACCGGCTGCCAGCCGAGTGCGGGGGCGACATGCGTAATGAAGTCCTCCAGGATCTGCCGGTAATTCTCGAACGGCAGGTCGTAAGGCAATTCGAGGCGCAACTCACGCACCTGTCCGACCACCGGGTCGGCAAGCAACCGCTCGACGATCTCGTCCGAGGGTCCGACGAGATCCGGAGCGAACAGCGTGCGCCGCTCGCCCTGCGGCGCGAGCGTACGCGCATGGCGAGCATCGGCAAACGCGCGATAGCGTTCGCGCTCGCGTGCATTCGCACCGTCGGTCGGCACGATCACGCGCCCCAGCGCGATACGCGGAGCGACGGCTTCGCTCCAGTGAGCGCGGTACAGCTCGAGCTGCCGGAGCTGGGCGTCGACGTAACTGTCCGTCCCCTCGCCCGTGGTCAGATTGCCGATCAGAAGGTTGAAGCCGTTTCGGGCAGCCCATTCGATCGAGCGCCTCGATCCGCCTCCGTACCACAACCGGCCCGTCAATCCGGGCGCATAAGGGCCTACGCGCGGCCGCACGCGGCCCGCGGCCGACTCCACGAACGTGTCGTCGTCGCCGAGCCAGTCGCCGGCGAGATTGCGGCGCAGGCGAGCCACGCGCGCGTGCGAGAAGTCGACCAGATCCGGATCGGTGTCGAACAGCCGCTCGCCGAGCAGCGCGCCGTGATTCGGTGCGCCCGCACTGAGTCCGACGTTGAGTCGCCCGTGCGACAGCACGTCCACGGTCGCGAGATCCTCGGCGAGCCGGAACGGATTCTCGTAGCCCATCTGGATCACCGCCGCACCGAGGCCGATCCGCGTCGTCCGCTGGCTCGCCGCCGCGAGAAACGTGGCGGCCGACGATACGGCGCGCTCGAGATGGCGCTGCCGCACCCACGCGCTGTCGTAACCGAGCGCCTCGCCCACGCGGAACAGTTCGAGCGTCCGCTCGAATCCCGCGCTCGCGTCTTCGTCGGGATAGTTTCCCGGCGTCAGGAAGGCAATATGATCAATGCGTACGTTGCTCACTTTTTTATCCTTCGTCATTTGCCGTGGTGCCGGTGCATGTCGTCCACGCGATACGCCAGCGGCAACAGCTGCCATGAACCGCGCCCCTACGACAGCACTTTCGACAGAAATTCCCGCGTACGCGGATGCGCCGGGGCCATCAGCACCGCCGACGGCGGCCCCGATTCCACGACACGCCCGCCGTCCATGAAAACGATCGTGTCCGCCACTTCCCGCGCAAAACCGATTTCGTGCGTGACGATGATCAGCGTGGTCCCGGAACGGGCGAGCTGACGAATCACGTCGAGCACTTCGTTCACGAGTTCCGGATCGAGCGCGGAGGTCGGCTCGTCGAACAGCAACACCTTCGGCTTCAGCGCCAGTGCACGCGCGATGGCGACGCGCTGCTGCTGCCCGCCGGACAACTGACGCGGCCACGCGTCGGCCTTGCCGGCCAGCCCCACCCGGGCAAGCAGCGTGCGTGCTTCCGCTTCCGCCTGTGCACGCGACAGGCCGGCCGCGACCGGCGCCTCGACGATGTTCTCGAGCACGGTCAAATGCGGGAACAGGTTGAAGCTCTGGAACACCATGCCGACTTCGGCGCGGCGGCGCAGGATGTCCTTTTCCTTGAGCTCGTAAAGCGTGCGCCCGTCGCGGCGATAGCCGACCAGCTCGCCGTCGATGTCGATGAACCCTTCGTCCACGCGCTCCAGATGGTTGATGGTGCGCAACAGCGTCGACTTGCCCGATCCCGACTGCCCGAGCACGACCGTCACGCTCCCCGACGGGATCGCCAGCGACACATTGTCGAGCACCTTCAGCGATCCGAAGCTCTTCGATACGCGGTGAATGCCGACGGCCGCACCGATACGCTGCTTCGCCCACCCGGCTGCTGCCGCGCCCGGCGCTGCAATGTCGTCCGGCCGGGCGCCAGCCGCCTTGCGTCGGGACAGCAGCGCCTCGGCCGCGACACGGCCTCTGCGCAGGACCGCGAACAGACCCGATACGGCGACCGGCTCACGCGTCGCACCGCGCGCATAGTGGCGCTCGATATGCACCTGGATCGCCGACAGCGCGGTCAGGATCACCAGATACCAGACGGTCGCGACCATCAGCAGCGGGATCACTTCGAGGTTGCGGTGGTAAATGATCTGCACCGTGTAGAACAGATCCGGCATCGCGAGGATATAGACGACCGCCGTCCCCTTCGCGAGCCCGATCACGTCGTTGAACGCGGCAGGCAGGATCGCGCGCATCGCCTGAGGCAACACGATGCGCCAGGTCTGCCGCGCGCGCGGCAGCCCGAGCGCGGCAGCGGCTTCGCGTTGCCCGTGTTCGACCGACAGGATGCCGCCGCGAATCGCCTCCGCCGCAAATGCGGCCTGGGTCAGCGTGAGCCCCAGAATGGCCGCCATGAACGGCGTGATCAGGTCGGTGGTCGGGCCGTGCAGGAACACGACGTTGGTGAACGGGATACCCAGCCTGACCGTGTCGTACAGATAGCCGAGATTGTTCAGCAACAGCAGCAGCACGATGGTCGGAATCGAGCGGAACAGCCAGATGTACGCCCATGAGCACGAGGCCAGCAGCGGCGAACGCGAGAGCCGCGCGAGCGCGAGCGGAATGGCCAGCGCGAAGCCGAGCACCGCGCCGAGCGCCGTCAACAGCAGCGTCTGTCCGAGACCCGCGAGCACGGCCTCCGAGAAAAACCAGTGAGCAAAGACGTTCCAGCCCCAGCGCGGGTTGCCGAGCACTGAATAGAGCACGGCCGCGATCAGCACGATCGCCGCGACGGTGCCGGCCGTTCTCGCCGGATAGCGGGCGGGAACGACGCGGTAATCCGCATAGTCGGGGTCGACCGGCGCCGCGGCATCGGGCACGAACGATGCGTGGCCGGCAATCCGGGAGAGATCGTTCATCACGCAGTCTCTGCGGTGGCGTAGCGGCTCGCGCGACGCGGCAAGCCGAGATGGTCGCGCAGCGTGGCGCCCGGCAACGCGCGGTGATAGCGGCCCCGCGCTTCGAGGGCGGGAATCACGTAACGGACGAAATCGTCGAGCCCTTCGGTCTGCACCTGGAAGCCGAGGATGAAGCCGTCGGCCGCGCCTGCGTCGAACCAGCGGATCAGTTCGTCCGCGACCTGCTCGCCGGTACCGATGAAGCCGGGTTTCGGCGTGGCGACCTCGAGCGCCACTTCCCTGAGCGTCGAACCGTTTTTTCTGGCCTCTTCCTTGATGCGATCGGTCGTGGAACGGAAGCTGTTCCTGCCGAGCTCACCCAGCTCCGGAAACGGCGCGTCGAGCGGATACTGCGAAAAATCGTGATGGTCGAAGAAGCGGCCGAGATAGGCCAGCGCTTCGTCGATCGTGAGCAGGTCGCGAATCGCGCGGTACTTCTCGTCGGCTTCTTCGCGCGTCGCGCCGACGATCGGCCCGATGCCGGGGAAGATCTTCACGTCGGTCCGTGCGCGACCGTGCGCCACCGCGCTGTCGCGCACGCGTTCGGCGAATTCGCGCGTCTCGTCGAGCGAAGGCGCATGGGTGAATACCGCATCGGCATACTTGCCGGCCAGCGCGATGCCGGCATCCGACGATCCCGCCTGGAAAATCACCGGCTGCCCCTGCGGCGAGCGCTGGATGTTCAGCGGGCCAGCCACGTTGAAAAATCGGCCCTTGTGGTTCAGCGTGTGCAGCTTGTCGCGGTCGAAAAAGCGGCCGCTCGTGCGATCGCGCACGAATGCGTCGTCGTCCCAGCTGTCCCACAGGCCTTGCACCGTTTCCAGATACTCGTCGGCGATCTCGTAACGCAGCGCATGATCCGGATGTTCACCGCCGTAGTTCTTCGCGGACCCTTCGAGCGGCGACGTCACGACGTTCCAGCCGGCACGCCCGCCGCTGATCAGGTCGAGCGATGCGAACTGGCGCGCCACCGTGAACGGATGGCTGTACGACGTGGACAGCGTGCCGGCCAGCCCGATCTTCGAGGTCGCCGTCGCAAGCGCGGACAGGATCGAGATCGGCTCGAAGCGGTTCAGGAAATGCGGGATCGATTTCTCGTTGATGTAGAGGCCGTCGGCAACAAACACGAAGGCCACGCCGTTCGCTTCGGCCTTCTGCGCGATGCCGGTGACGAAATCGATATTGACGCTCGCGTCGGCCGGGCCGGCCGGATGCTTCCACGAATTCATGTGGCCGCCGGCGCCGTGAAGGATCAGTCCGAATGTCAGGTTACGTTGGGTCATGGTCGGATTCGCATGCGGAAGAAGGAATGGGGACGCTCGCCATCAAACGCCGACCGGCTGCTCGACGCTTGCCAGCGCTTCGAGCGACGCGAGACGTTTCGCTGAGTCCGTTACGGGGTTATCGACCACGAACTCGTCGATCCCGAAGCGCTCGTGCAGCGCATCCAGCTCCCGGTGCACTTCTTGTGCCGTGCCGGCCAGCACCTGCGGATGCAGCTCGTCGATCCGGTAGTCGGTCACGCCGATCTGCCGCGCAAAATCGGCCGCGGCTTCCGCGCTCGGCAGGTTGACGCTCTGCCCGTTCCCGAAACGCAGCTTGAAGATCCTCAGCGCGCCGACCTGACGTTTCGCGTCCTCGGACGATTGCGCGGCGACCGCGAACAGCGCGAGCAGCGGCACGTGGCCCGTCGCGTCGCGATAGACGTCGATCGACCGCTCGATATTGGCAACATCGCCGTTGAAGTGGCCCGCGTAGCAGAACTGCCAGCCATGCCGCGCGGCCAGTTCGGCGCTTTCCGGACTGCCGCCCAGCAGGATGCGCTGCGGCGGCTCCGCCGGTGCGGGCAGTGCGATCGCCCCGGCCAGCGGATGATCCGGTGCGACGCCGTCGCCGAGAAACGCATCGAGCTCGGCGAGTTGTCCGGCGAAATCGGGCTTCTTCGACTTGTCGTGAAACCACTGCAATGCGCGCGTGGAGAGCGGCAGCCCGCCGGGCGCCTTGCCCACGCCGAGATCGACGCGGCCGGGTGCGATGGCAGCCAGCACGCGAAACGATTCGGCGACTTTGTAAGGGCTGTAATGCTGAAGCATCACGCCACCCGACCCGACGCGAATCCGCGACGTATGCGCGAGCAAATGCGACACGACGATTTCGGGCGCCGAACTCGCGAGACCCGGAGCGCCGTGGTGTTCCGCGATCCAGTAGCGCTTGTAGCCGAGTGCTTCGGCGCGCTTCGCGAGCGCGATCGTGAAACTCAGTGCGTCATGCGCGCTCGCCCCTTCTGCAATCGGGCTTTTGTCGAGAATCGAAAGGGAATAAGACATGAAGCTCAACCTTGTAGAACGGCTGACCCGCCGAAACGAAGCGGCGCCCGGCGACTGCCGATACAGCGGAACATGCCGGACAGGTCATTCATTATGGATAACGGATCATCTTCCCGTTACGGTCATTTCTGCTATGGATATGGTCGTTCGATCAGAACAGATAGCGTGCGCGCAGATAATAAAATCCGCCGTTCACGCCGATCGTGCTGCCGCCGCTGTACTGGATGCCTTCCAGTTGCGTCTCGAAAGGCAGCTTGCTCGGGCGAACGTCGAACAGGTTTTGCGCGCCGGCCGCAATCTGGAACTGCTTGGTCACGTCATAGCGCACTTCGAGGTCGGTCACGTACCGCGCGGCCTCCTCGTAGTGAACGAACTGCGACGTCGAGAATGCGTTCGGGCCGACGAAGTACGTCCCCTCGCCCGAGGTCTTTCCGTAACGCGTTTCATGCAGCGTGACCGCCCACTTGTCGAGACGCCAGGTACCGCCGATGATGATCTTGTTCTTCGGTGTCGTCGTGGACAGTGACGCGATCTGTTGCCCGTTCAGCGACGGTTTCCCGTTCGATCCGTTCGCCACGTGCGTGACCGACGTCGTATTCAGGTTCACGCCGAAATCCCAGTCCACCTGGCCGTAGCGACCGAAACCGGTGTGATAGGTGCCCGCGAGATCGATCCCGCGCGTGCGCGTGTTGGCGCCATTGGTGAAGTAACTTGCGCTCACCGCCGATGCCGGCACCGAGCCCGGCACGCTCAGGCCCGCCCCTTCGAGCGCGGCGATGGCCGCGGCGCCCGATGCGGTGCCGCCAAGGACGATCCGGTTGCGAATATTGATCTGGTACGCATCGATCGTCAGCTGCAGGTTACGGACGGGATTGAGCACCAATCCGAAGTTGTAGCTGGTCGACTGCTCGGGCTTCAGCGCCTGCGCACCGATCAGGCGCGCGCCGGCCGATGTCGTCGCCAGGATGCCGCCCACGGAAGCCGGCGACGTGGTCACGCTGGTGTAGGACTCCTGGGCCAGCGACGGCGCGCGAAAGCCGGAGCTCACGCTGCCGCGAACCGCAATGGCCGGCGAGAACTGGTAGCGGGTCGAGACCTTGCCGTTGGTCGTGTCGCCGACGTCGTTGTAGTGCTCGTAACGGCCCGCCAGGTTCACCTGCCATTTCGGCGTCAGGTAGGTCGACAGATCGACGTAGGTGCCGATCACGTTGCGCGAAATGTCGCTCGCGCTGACCGGCGCCAGGCCCGGCAGCGCAGCCGAGCCGCCGTCGATCCACGACGCCTGCTCGCCGTTGCGGATCGTATAGGTTTCGCGACGCTGCTCGACGCCCACCGCGACGTTCAGCGGGGCGGGCAGCAGCGGGACATTGAACGCCCGCGACAAATCGAGGTTGTTCGTCAGCTGGGTGTTGCTGACGGTCGACAGATGGAAGGTGGTCGGCGTCGATCCCGATGCCGCGTACAACCCCGTGTTGGCGGAGTTGCGCATCCCGAACACGCTGTAGTCGCCGCCGTCGGTCGTGCTCAGATCCCATGCCCAGCCGAACAAGTTCTTGCCCTTCACACCAGCCGTCACCGAGTAATCGTTCTCGTTGATCGTTTCGACCGGAACGAACCCGTTCGGGTAGACCTGCGGCAGAACCGACGGCGGACGATAGTTCTGGTACGCATCGCCGTTCCGGTGCGCGTAGGTGCCGAACCCGTACAGCTCGACGTCGTCGCCGAGGTAGTAGCCGGCGTTGAAGCCGACCGTTTCGCGCGAACTGGACGGGTCGCCGAGGATCGGGTTGTAATAGCCCTGCCCTTGCGGAAACCGCCCGAAATAGTCGTCGGGCCCCGTGCGGATCGTATGGTTCTGCCGGTCGAATCCGGCGCTCAGATCGAGGAAGCCCTTGTCGGCGATGTTCAGGCCGATCGTCGCGGATTCACTCGTCTTGAAGCCGTCGCCCGAATACGTCTGCCCGTTGGTCGTCGCGAGTTCGCCGCCGTGCGTGTTGCGCTTCAGGATGATGTTGATCACGCCCGCGATCGCATCGGAACCATACTGCGCGGATGCACCGTCACGCAGCACTTCGATATGGTCGATCAGGCCCACGGGGATCGTGTCGATATCCACGCCGGTCGAGCCCTGGTTCAGGCCCGGGTCCAGCGTGATGTTCGCGGTCGTATGGCGACGCTTGCCGTTCACCAGCACGAGCACGTGGTCGGGCGTCAGGCCATGCAGCGACAGCGTGTCGGTCAGCACGCCGGTGTCGCCCGAGTACGAAGTCTTCGTGATCGACGGCGACAGTTTCACCAACGCATCGCGCAGGTTGGTCTGCCCCGTCGCACGCAATTGATCGCCGCCGATCACGTCGATCGGCGTCAGGCTCTTGCTCGCGCGCGTCTCGGTGCGCGAGCCCGTGATCACGACACGGTCCTGAACCTGTACCTTGCCGTCCGGCGCCGCCGAAGCCGCAGACGACGATGCCGTCGCGGCACTACTGGCCGGCGTCGCGACCGCGGCCGCTGCGCCCCCCGCTCCCGCGTCCTGCGCCCAGGCCGCGCCATGAAAAACGCCAGCCGCCACCGCCACCGATATCACCGTCCTGCGCGTCTTCGGCGAAACCCCTTCGCCTCGTGTGTGCCGCATGATTTCTCCGCTCTTTGTCGATCGAAGGCACGCTATGCGATGCCTTTTAGTAGTAGTGCATATGATTCTTAAAACGCCACTTCGCTTGGCGATTCCCCTTCATCCACTCGAAGCCGGATCAGAGATCGGGAAGCCCCGGCGGATTGGTCGACGCCTTCGTGATCGCCTCGCTGTCGAGATTCCAGCGGCTCAGCACCTGACGATATTTGCCGTTCTGAATCAGGTCGTTGATCGCATAGGTGATGGGCGCCGCGAGCCCGCCGTCCTTGCGGGTCGTGACAGCCACCTCGGCCGTGTGCGGCCATCCACCGCTGACCGTGCCGACCTGCCTGATCTTCACACCCTGGCTCACCTGGTACGCCAACACCGCGTTGACGCTGAAAATCGCGTCGGCACGTCCCGAGGCCAGGGCCAGCGTTCGCACTGACGGGTCCTCGTAATACAGCACGTGAATCGGCTTCAATCCATGCGCGACATTCTCCTTGTCCCATGCCAGCAGGATTTTTTCCTGGTTGGTGCCGGAGTCGCCGATGACTCGCAATCCGGCGATATCCTTCGGCTCGCGGATCTGCCTGATCGCGCTGTTCTGCTCGACGTAGAAACCCAGCACGTCGCGGCGATAGGTCGAGAAGTCGAACTTCTGCTTGCGCGCTTCGGTCACGGTCACGTTCGACAGCACCGCGTCCACTTTGCCCGACGCGACGGCGAGCGGCCAGTCCGCCCACGCGAGCGGCACGAGCTTGAGCTTCAGGCCGAGTTCGTCCGCCACCAGTTGCGCGAGATCCGGATCGGCCCCGACGATCGTTTTCGCATCCGTTGCGTACACACTGATCGGCGGAACGCCTACCGCGATCCCGACGGTCAGCACGCCCTTTTCGACAAAGCGAAAGTTTTCCGGAATCAGCTTGATGGCCGCCGCATCCGGCGTGACGCGCGGGCGATCATGCTGATCGGGGCTCAGATTCAACGATGGCGCCGACTGCGCGATGCCAGCCATGCCGATGAACAAGAGGGCAAACGCGCCGGACAATGCGAGACCGATTCCGCGACGACGATTCATTTTTCGATATCCCGTGGAAGTATTCATTCGTCATGCGCCGAACGGCCGACCCAACGGCCTGTCCGGCTTCAGATCCTGCAAACGATCGGTACGGCCCGGCTCGAGCAGATCCTTCGCAAAAGGCAGCCGCCAATGCACTTCCAGTGCGATCGCCGGATCGTATAGCGGCGCGTAGCCGATGCCCGCATAAAGCGCCGACGCCTCCGGTTGACGAAAGCCGGTCGTCAGATAAACGCGCCGGTATCCCTGCTGCAACGCACGGGCTTCCAGTTCGGCCACCACGCGGCGTGCAATGCCCTGACGACGCACGCCGGAATGCGCCCAGATGCGCTTGAGCTCGGCGGTCGTTTCGTCGTAGCGCTGAAATGCGCCGCCGCCGACGACTTCGTCGCCTCGGCGAATCAGCACGAAGGCACCGTCGGGCGGTGCAAACAGTTCGGCCGGGTACGTCAGGAGCTCATCGCGCACGACTTCCGCGGGCACGGAGCGAAAGTCCTGATAGCGCGTGGAATACTCGACCGACAATTCGTCGAACATGGGCAGCGCGCGCGGGTCGAGCGGGGAGGTGTTGATTACTTCGTCTGTCACTGATACGCCAGATGCTTCGCGTCATCTGCCTCTGATTTGCCGGATTGAATCGATTTGTTCGACACGGTTAATTTCCATGTCGTGTGGCCCAATAGTGCGCGTTAACCATTCACGCGCAAACCAAGCATTTTTGAAATCGTTATACACACAGATACACATAATCAGGATTACATATCGTAAAGATCGGAATGCGCCGAAAATACGGCTCATCCTGCCGGTCACGCCGTCGGTCGCTGCGCTCGCCGACTTGCCCAGTCGGCGCATGCCGCCGCGAGCGCACCGGCGACCAGAAGCAATATCGGCATCAACACTTCGACGAACGCATCCCGGTATACCGCCGAACCGGCCGAAGCCGACGCCCGCACCAGGAAAACGCCGGTACCCCACGACATGCCGATCGAGCACGCAAGCCGCTGCGACAACTGCAAAAAACCCGCAGCCAGCCCACGTCCTTCATCCTGGCCGATCTGCGCGAGCGTCATCGCCTGATTCGGCGCATGAATCAGCCCGCTGGCGACACCCTGCAGCAACACGATCGCGGGATACGTGAGTACGATCCAGCGAACCTCGAAGTATTCGGCCGCCCAACCTTGCGCGGCGACTGCAAGCGCGTAACCGGCTATCGCGAACACCGTCCCGCCACGGCCGAAGCGCCGCACGAAACGCCAGCTCCACATCGCCGATGCGGTCGACGCAAGCGCTGCGGGAATCGACAGCGCGGCATAAAGCAGCGAGGCGAGATGCAAGCCATCGAGAAAGAACAACGCACTGACCATTCCGAGTGTGACGCCTGCCGCAAACTGGCACATCGCGACGATCGTGCCGATGACATAGCCGCACGAGCCGACCAGACTGCGCGACAGAATCGGCGTGCCGCCGCGACGCTGATACACGGCCTCCCACGCGAGAAACAGCGGCAACCCGGCAAGCGCGACCGCGAAACACACGCGCCGCGACGGCATCGCGGCGCTCCCGACCAACGTGGCGAGCATGAGCGCGAGCGTGATCGCGGACAGAAGAATCAACCCGATCAGGTCGATCGAGAACCGGCGATCCGATAGCCGCTGGCGCGGCAAATGCCGAAGCGCCATGCAGAACACGGCCACTCCGAACGGCGCATTGACGAGGAACAGCAGCCGCCAGCCGATGTCCGGTGGAGCCGATGCAAGCACCAGCCCGCCGAGAATCGGTCCGACGAGCGCCGACAAACCGCCGGCCATCGCATATCGTCCGAGTGCCCGGGCTTGCGCCGTGCCGGTGAACAGGTCCTGGATCAAGCCGAATATCTGCGTATTGATCATCCCCGCGCCGAGCCCTTGCAGCACGCGTGCGGCGATCACCGTTCGCGCATCGTCCGCCAATCCGCCCAGTACGCTGAAACCGGTAAACATCGCGAGCCCGACCAGAAACAGCAGGCGGCGCCCGAACGCGTCGCCGAGCCGGCCGGCGGGCACGAGCGCGATGCCGAACGCAATCGAATAGACCGACGTGATCAGCTGGATTTCGGCTGTCGACGCGTGCAGTCCGCTCCTGAGCGCCGGCACCGCGAGCGTGAAGATCGCCTGATCGAGCAGCGTGGTGAAGCCCATCGCGACGCAGATGCCCAGCACGATGTCGGCACTGGCGCTCGCATAGTGCGACGCACCGCGCGCGTCGCGCTGTCGCGCCGGCCAGCCGGACCTGCCCGACGGCGGCGCGTGGGCAACGGCATCTGCAAGCTCGGCGTGCACGCCAGCGTGCGGCTCGTCGCGCGCCATCGAGTCAGTCCGCCCTGCTGGCATGCGCCAGATGAACCGGCAGCAGATATTTCTCGAACAGCACGCCGGGCGGCGCATCCTCGCCGAAATCGTGCGACGACAGCAGCGTATAGCCGGAGGATCGGTAAAGGCCGACCGCTTCGGGTTGTCGCGGCCCGGTTCCCAGATGCACGCGCGTATAGCCTTGCCGCGCAGCCTGCGCCTCCAGTTCCGCCAGCACGCGCCGTGCGAGCCCCTGACGGCGATGCGCGCGACTGACCCAGATGCGCTTGAACTCCGCCGTGGCCGGCGTGTGATGGCGCATGAAGGCGCCGCCCGCGATGGCCCTGCCCTCTCGCAACAGCAGCAGAAACGCGCCCTGGGGCGGCGCAAACGCCTCGACCGGATAGCGCACGAGCTCCTTGTCGAGTTCCTCTACAGGGATATAAGCGGCGTAACGGCTGCTGTATTCGTACGCCAGCTCGTCGAACAGCGGCTGCGTGAGCGGGTCGCGAGCCGACACATAGACGAACCGGTCATGCTGTTCAAACGAAGCTTCGACTTCAGACATCAAACGTCTCCTCACAGACCGTTGCCCGAATCCAGGGCCGGTTTTTCATGATCCATCCGCCGACGCACACCTCGACACTCACGCCGACGGCGCCGGCTGAACCACGCGCTCGAGCAGCGCACGCAATGCGGCGCCGACCTCGTCGGGCCGCTCGAGCATCAATTGATGCCCACAGGCGGAAAGCACGTCGAACGTCGCATTCGGCAACGCATCGGCCAATGCACGCCCGCCGGCCGGCGGCGTCAGTCCGTCGGCATCGCCGGCCAGCACGGCGACCGGCAAGTCGAGCGTCGCCAGCCGCGCCGCGTCGGGCCACGGCGCGTCGCGCAGCACGGCCTGGAACGTCGTCATCCGGTTGCGGCGCGCCACGCGCGACTCGTACGCGACGAGCGCCGGATCGGCCTGCCGATGCCAGGCGAGCCGCCGGAAGCGCCGCGCGAATACCGGCTTGATCCATTCGAGCAGCCAGCCCGGCAACGCCGGCGGCCGTGTCACGGGGCGCGCGAGCTGCGTGCCGAGCAGCAGCGCACCGCTCGCTTCGTGCAGCCGCCCGAGCGTCGCCAGCCGATCGAGCAATGCGAGCGTGCTACCGGTGCCGAGCGAATGCGCGATGAGCACGTTGTGCGCGCCCTTGTAGCGGTCGAACAGCGCGAGATAGTCGAGCAGCGTTGCGTCGCCGTGGTACGCGCCGTTTCGCGCGGGCGGGCGCGGGCTGTCGCCATGGCCGAGAAAATCCCATGCGACGAGTTCGTAGCCCGCATCGGCGAACGTGCGCCACTGCGCGCGCCACTGATTCTTGTTGCCGCCGCCGCCGTGCGCGAAGAACAGCACCGTGCCCGCATGCGGCGAGCCGTGCGGCGCGGCGCGATGTGCGACACTCAACGTGCGCCCCGCGCGCACCTCGACCGGTACGCCGGCCACGACGACCGATGCATCGGCCGCGACGTTCGAAACGGAGGTCATGATTGCTCCTCGTTGATGCGATGAGTACGCGCGGCTGGCTCCGCCGTGCCGTTCGCGACCACGCGCGCCGGCAATACCGGCATCGCATCGAGCAACGCGCGGGTGTACGGATGGCGCGCGGCGCCGAAGACTTGCGCGGTGTCGCCCAGCTCGACGATCCGCCCCGCCTGCATCACCGCGATCCGGTCGCAGATCTGCGCGGCGACGCGCAGGTCGTGCGTGACGAACACGATCGCCATCGCGCGACTTCGCTGCACCGACGCGAGCAGGTCGAGCACCTGCGCCTGCACCGACACGTCGAGCCCCGACACCATCTCGTCGGCCACGAGGATCGACGGATCGAGCGCCAGTGCACGTGCGAGGCTGATCCGTTGGCGCTGCCCGCCGGAAAATTCGTGCGGATACCGGTCGAGCGCATCCGGCGGCAAGCCGACCTGCGCGAGCAGCTCGGCCGCCCGCCGATACGCGTCGCGGCGGCCGACACCGTGCGCGAGCGGGCCGGTCGCAACGATCTGCGCGATCGTCTGACGCGTGTTCAGCGATGCATACGGGTCCTGAAACACCATCTGGATGTCGCGGCGCAGCGGCCGCAACGCCCGTTCCGGCAGACGCGCGAGATCGTGCTCGCCGCGCAGTACGATACGCCCCGCATCCACCCGCGCGAGCCGCACCAGCGCACGCGCGAGCGTCGATTTCCCCGAGCCCGATTCGCCGACGATGCCGAGCGTCTCGCCGGCATGCAGCGCGAAGCCGACGTCGATCAGCGCATCGACGCCGCGTCGCCCTCGCGCCGGCAGGAACGGCAACGCGCGACGCGGCGCATAGCGCTTGCGCAAGCCATGCGCGTCCAGCACCGGCACGCCGCTGCGAATGACCGTGCGCGGCTCGACGCGGCCGTGCGGCACCGCATCGAGCAGCGCGCGCGTGTAAGGATGGCGCGGCGCACGCAGCACGTCGGCCGCGCGGCCGCTCTCGACCGGTTCGCCGTCGCGCAGCACCACGACGCGATCGGCGACGCGCGCGACCACGCCGAAGTCATGCGTGATCAGCAGCACGCCGGTTTGCCGCGTGCGCGCCGCGTGCTCGATCAGCGCCAGAATGCGCGCCTGCGTGGTGACGTCGAGCGCGGTGGTCGGTTCGTCCGCGATCAGCAGCGCCGGTTCGAGCGCGAGCGCCATCGCGATCAGCACGCGCTGGCGCTGGCCGCCCGACAGCGCATCGGGATACGCATGCCGCAGCCGCTCGGGCTCCGGCAGGCCGACGTCGCGCAACAGCGCCGTCACGCGCGCGGCGCGCGCCGCACCGTCGCCGCGGCCGCTCAGCACGCGGTGCACGCGCAGCACCTCGTCGACCTGCGCGCCGACCGTCATCAGCGGATTCAGCGCGGCGAGCGGCTCCTGGAAGATCATCGACACGTCGCGGCCGCGAATCGCACGCCATTCGGCGTCGCTACACTGCGCGAGATCCCGGCCGCGCAGCACGATGCGCCCCGCCGCGTGCCGCACGCCGCGCGGTAACAGGCCGGCGATCGAGGCCGCGAGCAGCGACTTGCCCGACCCCGACGCGCCGACCACGCACAGCACCTCGCCGGGCGCGAGCGTCAGCGACACGTCGCGCACCGCGTCGCGGCGCTCCGCGCCCGCCGGCAACGCGAGCGTGAGCCGCTCGATCGACAACAGCGGCGCGCCGCTCATCGCCCGTGCTCCGCAAGCGCCGACGCGTGGCGCAACCCTTCGCCGACCCGGTTGATCGCGAGCGCGGTCGCGACGATCGCGAGCCCCGGCCAGATGCTCAGCCACCATGCATCGCGCACCACGTTGCGCGCCGCGCCGATCATGAAGCCCCAGCTCATCTGCGACGGATCGCCGAGCCCGAGAAACGACAGCGCCGATTCGGTAAGGATCGCGGTCGCGACCATCAGCGCGGCCAGCACCGCGAGCGGCGGCCACACGTGCGGCAGGATCTGGCGCCGCACGAGCACGGCCGGCGACTCGCCGGCGAGCCGCGCCGCAAGCACGAATTCCCGTTGCGCGAGCCCGATGAATTCGCCGCGCACGAGCCGCGCGATCGCCGGCCACGACACGGCGGCGATCGCGACGATCGTCGATTCGAGCGACGCGCCGAGCACGGCCGCGATCGTCACCGCGACCGCGAACTGCGGCACGGTCTGGAACAGCGTCGTGACCGCCATCAGCGCCCGATCGATCCAGCTGCCGCACCAGCCCGCGAGCGCGCCGATCGACGCACCGAGCGCAAAGGTCGCAACCGTCGCCGCGAGCCCGACGAACAGCGACACGCGCGCACTCCACAGCAGCGCGATCAGCACGTCGCGCCCGAGCATGTCGGTGCCGAGCGGATGGCCGGCCTGCAGCGGCCGCAGCAACGGCTCGCCGGCCATCCGCCACGGCGACGGCAGCCACAGCGGCGCGCTCAGTGCAACGAGCGCGACGACGGCCAGAAACAGCATGCCGGCCGCCGCGCCGCGCGCGCGCACGAATCGGCGCAGGAAGCCGCGTGTCATCGCGCCCCCCGCCAGTCGATGCGCGGATCGACGATCCCGTACAGCAGGTCGGTCAACGCATTGAACAGCACCACGAGCGCCGCGACCACGGCGAGCAGCCCGAGCAGCACCGGATAGTCGCGCTGCAGCAGCGCGTCGTACATCAGTCCGCCAAGCCCCGGCCACGCGAACACGATCTCGGTCACGAGCGCGCCGCCCGCGAGCTGGCCGAGCTGCAGCCCGCCGAGCGTGACGACCGGCAACAGCGCGTTGCGCAGCACATGGCGGATCAGTACGCGCGGCTCGGACGCGCCTTTCGCACGCGCGGTGCGCACGAACTCGCGTTCGATCACCTCCAGCATCGCGGCGCGCGTGAGCTGCACGTAGATCGCGCCGTACACGAGCCCGAGCGTCGTGGCCGGCAGCACCAGGTGCGCGGCCACATCGAGCGCGTGGCGCCACCCCGTATAGCCGGCGCCGACGCTTTCCATTCCGAACGACGGCAGCCAGCCGAGCATCACCGAGAACGCGATCACGCTCATCAGCGACAGCCAGAACAGCGGCGTCGCGTAGACGATCACCGCGAGCGCACCGATCGCGCGTGCCACGCGGCGCGCCCATGGGCCGCCGCGCGACTCGCCATACGCGGCGATCGCCCCCGCCGTCACGCCCGCGACGACCGACACGGCGAACGCGGCCGCCATCAGCAGCAGCGTCGCGGGCAGGCGGTCCACGACGAGCTGCAGCACCGGCAGCTGGTTGCGGTACGAGAAGCCGAAATCGACGTGCGCGAGATCGCGCAGATACAGCGCGAACTGCTCGACGAGCGGCCGGCTCAGCCCGAGCTGCGTGCGCAGCCGTTCGACGTACGCGGCATCGCCCGAGCCCGCGTCGCCGGCGAGCATCAGCGCGGGATCGCCCGGCGCGAGCCGCACCAGAAAGAAGTTCACGACCAGCACGCCGAGCACGACCGCAAGGCCCCGGAGCACCGTCGACGTCAAGCGCAGCGCCGTGTTCATCGCGTCATCCGATCCACGTGTCCTCGAGACTGTCGTTCACGCTGGTGGCCGTGCGCAGCAGGTTGTGGACGTTGCGCCGGTACACCGTCGGGTTCACCATCTCGAAGATGTTCGCGATCGCCGCGTCGTTCGCGAGCGTGGTCTGGAGCTGCGCGTAGCGCGCGCGGCGCGCGGCCGGATCGGTGTCCAGCGCGGCCGCGTCCCACAGCGCATCGGCCTGCGGATTGCGGTAGCCTTCGACGTTGCCGAACGGCGAGCCCTTCGAGATGCCGTCGATCCGGTACAGCGGCGCGACGCCGAAATCCGGGTCCGCGTTCTGGAACAGGAAGTTGTAGCTCAGGTCGAAGTCCCAGTTCGCGACGCGCGCATACCAGCCGGCCGCATCGGTCGTCTGCACGCGCAGCCGGAAGCCGGCCTGGCCGAGCGCCTGCTGCGTGTATTCGGCCACCCGCTCCCACGCGCCACCCTTCTCGCCGTTGATCAGCACGAGCGGAAACTTGCCGACGTCGACGCCCGACTGGCGGATCAGCGCGCGCGCCCGCTCGGGGTCGTACGCGAAGCGCGGCACGTTCGGATCGTAGAACGGCGACGACGACACGAACGGCCCGTTCGCGACCTTCCCGTAGCCGAAGAAGATCCGGTCGACGATGAACTGGCGATCGAGCGCATGCAGCACCGCCTGCCGCACGAGCACGTTGTCGAACGGCGGCTTGCGCTGGTTCAGTTCGAGAAAGGCCATTCCGGTGAACAGCTCCCAGCCCTGCGTCGTGATCGCGACGCCCGGCAGCTTCGCGAGCCGCGCGATGTCCGCGTAGTCGACGTCGCCCGCGCGCAGCGCATGGATCTGCCCGCGTTCGAACGCGATCGAGCGCGCGGCCGCGTCGGGCACGACGTTGAACACGATCCCGTCGAGATACGGCAGCCCCTTCTTCCAGTAATCCGGGTTGCGCGCGACACGGATGTACGCGCCGCGCTTCCATTCGCGGAACACGAACGGGCCGGTGCCGACCGGATGCTGGTTCGCGGGATTGCCGCGCGGGTCCTTGCCCTGGTACAGGTGTGCCGGCAGGATCGGCAGCAGCCCGCTGCCGAGCAGGTTGATCAGTCCCGCGTACGGCTTCTTCAGGCGGATCGTCACCTGCAGCGGGCCGCTCGCATCGATCGACGCGACGTACTTGTCGAACGTCACCTTCGTGCGCGGCAGCGCCTGCGGCGCGATTTCCTTCAGCGTGACGACCACGTCCTGCGCGCCGAACGGCTGCCCGTCGTGCCAGCGCACGCCCGGCTGCAGGTCGAACGTGTACGTCAGCGCGTCGGCCGACGCACGCCAGCTGCGCGCGAGCACCGGCACCGCGCGCAGTTGCGGGTCGAAGCCGAGCAGCCCCTGGAAGATCTTGCCGCCGACGTATTGCGACGCCACGTGCGGCGTCAGCGCGTTGACGAGCGACGGCGGCTCGGGCTGCGCGAACAGCGACAGCGTGCCGCCGCGCACCGGCGCGGCCGCGGCGTCCGCCGCGAATACGCGGGCCGCGCCGCCGAGCCCGGCCGCGGCCCACGCGGCGGCGAGCGCATAGCGGCGCCGCGCCGGGTCCTTCGGCGCGAACGGCGATGGAGTCGGGAGCGTATCGGTCATCACAGGTAGCCGTGGCGCGGCGGGTTCACGTGGTTGAGCACGTAGTTGCCGATCGCGTGGTATTTCCAGCGCACCGGGTCGTGCAGCGTATGGGTGCGCGCATTGCGCCAGTGACGGTCGAGGTTGTATTCGCTCAGCACCGAGCGCGTGCCCGACAGTTCGAACAGCTTGTTGGTCGCGAGGATCGCGAGCTCGGTGCTCAGCACCTTCGCGGCCGCGACCTGCACCGATGCGTGCGCGACCTGCGCATCGTCGAGTTCGGCCGGCAACGCGTCGAGCGCCGCGGCCGCGCGGTCGAGCAGCGCTTCGGTCGCGAGCAGCCGAACCTGCACGTCCGCGACGTCGCGGATCACGTACGGATCGTCGGACGCGCGCGCGATCCCGCTGTCGGCCCACGGCCGGCTGCGGGTGCGCACGAAGTCGAGCGTGTCGGCCAGCGCCGCGCGCGCGATGCCGACGTCGATGTTCGCGTGCAGGTACTGCGACACCGGGCCCGCGAGCGTCGGCCGCTCGAACGCGGCCTGGATCGACACCACGTCCTGCTCGTCGACCTCCACGCCCGACAACGTCAGCGTGCCGCTCGCCGTCGTGCGCTGCCCGAAGCCGCTCCAGTCGTCGACGATATCGAGCCCCGGCCGGTCGCGCTCGACCAGCGCCTGCACGTAGCGGCCGTCGTCGTCGAGCGCGAGCACCGCGATCCAGTCGGCGAACAGCGCGCCCGTCGAATAGAACTTCTGGCCGTCGAGCACGAGCCGGCCGCCGCGCCGCGACAGCCGCGTGCCGATCTCGAGCGCGTTCTTCGTGCCGCGCTCGGACGCCGCATGGCCGATCCGCGCACCGTCGAGCACGAGGCCGAAGAACTTGCGGCGCTGCGCATCGTCGCCGGTCAGCCGGATCACGTCGAGCGCGTGGAAGTGATTCTTCGGCAACTGGCCGATCGACGGGTCCGCCTGCGCGATGGTTCGCACGACTTCGCCGAGCGTCGCGAGCGACACGTCCGCGCCGCCGAACGCGCGCGGCACCGTGATGCCCCACAGCCCGCTGCCCGAGAACAGGTCGAGCTCCGCGAACGGCAGGCGGCGCTCGCGGTCGCGCAGCGCCGCGTCGCGCGCCAGTTCGTCGGCGAGCCGGCGCGCGGTTTCGAGCGCATGCGCGTCGTCGGCGATGCGGCTCGCGGGCGGACGGGAGGACAGCGGAGACGACGCGCGGGCCGGCGTGTCGGCGGACGTGAAAGCGTTCATGAAGATCCTCGTGGACGGGTGCATGGCTTCCGTCGACAGCAAGCACCATGCCAATGCCGTCCTGTCGGCCTGTGCGGTCTTCGCACCGCTCGCGGCGCGCTGGATTTCCAGCGAGATGCCGCAAATGCAGCACGCCGCGCGCGACGCGCCGGCGCTGCTGGAAATCCAGCAAAACGACTGGAACGCAGGCGCGCGCGCTGCGTCGTCCGGCCGGTGCATTCGGCGCCAGACCGTTGCGGGGCGTGCCCGAGCGCCCATTGGCACGCCTGTTGCAGAGCCCCGCTCACGCACTGCCGAGCCGCAACGCCATCGATTCGATGCGTGGCGCCGCGCCGGACCACACGCATAACAACGCTTCGATTTGGGGATATACGGATGAAATACAGAATGTTGAGCGCCTCGCTCGGCGCATCGGCACTGCTGGCCGCGTCGCCGTCGCTGCATGCGCAGCAGCAGCAGCCGGCCGTGACCGCCGCGCCGATCGCCGCGTCGGCGGCCGCGGCTGCACCGGCCGCATCGACCAGCCCGGCGGCGGCAGCGTCCGGCACGACGCGTGCGAACAGCGGCGCGCCGGTCGCTGAAGCCCAGCTGAAGGACGTGATCGTCACGGCGCAGCGGCGGCGGCAATCGGCACAGCGCGTCGGCACGTCGATGTCGGTCCTGTCGGGCAGCGACCTGAAGACGCTGAACGTCGAGACCGTCAACGACCTCCAGCACGCGACCGCGAGCGTCGAGGTCGAGCCCGCGTTCGGCGGGGGCCAGCCGCAGTTCCGGATTCGCGGCGTCGGCTTCAACGACTACACGTCGAACAACGCGTCGACGGTCGGCATCAACGTCGACGACGTCGCGTACGCGCTGCCGATCCAGACCCAGGGGCAACTGTTCGACATCGCGCGCGTCGAGGTGCTGCGCGGCCCGCAAGGCACGCTGTACGGCCGCAACACGACGGGCGGCACGGTGAACTTCATCACGAACCAGCCGACCCGCGATTTCGAAGCCGGCGCGAGCGTCGAATACGGCACGCACAACCTGCTGACGACCGAAGGCTACGTGTCGGGGCCACTGAGCGACCGCGTGCGCGGCCGCTTCGCGTTCACGACGCAGGACTTCGGCGCATGGCAGAACAACCGCGCGACCAACCAGACGCTCGGCAACCACGACAGCGCCGCCGCGCGCGCGCAGCTCGACTGGGACGTCGCGCGCGATTTCAAGCTGCACTTCGGCGCGCACGGCGGCTTCGACAAGTCCGACAACACGGGGCTCTACCTGTTTACGCCGTACACGTCGGCCAAGACCGGCGAGGTGATCCCGGCCGATGCCGACCACACGAAGACGGGCTGGGGCGTGAGCCCGGCGTTTTCGCGCGTGACGGGCCTGTCGACCGACGCGAAGCCCGGGCGCAACAACGTGAACGGCGGCGTCGACCTGACCGCGACGTGGAACCTCGGCCCGGTCGAACTGAAGAGCATCACCGCGTACAACTACCTGCACCGCCGCGAATACTCGGACTGGGACGCGACCCAATACCACGACTCCGACGAATACTTCGACGATACCGTCAACGAAGTCACGCAGGAGCTGCGCGCGTCGTCGCGCGGCGACACGCGGCTGCGCTGGGTCACCGGCCTGTTCTACTCGCACGACGATCTCGACGAGAAGTTCTATTCCGACTTCAGCGACCGGCTCGGCTTCATCGCGCTCACGCGCTACCGGCAGTCGGTCGATACGCTCGGCGTCTACGGCCAGGCGACCTACGACATCACGAAACGCCTGCGCGGCATCGTCGGCGTGCGCCAGGAACACGAGAAGCGCGAATTGCGCGGCTTCGCGTCCGGCATGCTGACGCCGTCGTTCGTGCCGTTCGCGGGCTTCCAGGGCGGCGACGCGAACCAGTCGCTGACGTCGAACGGCACGTCCGGCAAGGTCGGCCTCGAATTCGACCTCGCGCCCGCGACGATGCTTTACGCGACCGTCAGCCGCGGCTACAAGTCGGGCGGCTTCACCGCGCACAACACCGGCAATTCGAACGCACTCGCACCGTTCAAGCCGGAATCACTGACCGCATACGAAGTGGGCTTCAAGGCCGACCTCACGCGCTCGCTGCGCTGGAACGCGTCGGCGTTCCATTACGACTATCACGACCAGCAGGTGCTGTCGGCCACCTTCGACCCGAACTCGCAATCGCTGATCGGCACGTTCGTCAACGCGCCGAAATCGCGCATCGACGGCTTCGAGACCGACCTGAAATGGCAGCCGGTGCGCGGGCTCGAAATCTCGCAGTACGTCGGCTACAAGAGCGGCAAGTACACGTCGCCGTTCGTCACGTACAACACGCAGGCGTCGGCGGCCAGCGGCCACAACGTGTTCACCGACTACAACGGCACCGCGCTCAGCTTCCCGCGCCTGAGCTACGGCGGACAGGTCGCGTACAGCTGGCTCGCCGGCGGCTACCGGCTGCGCGCGGAGACCAACTACAGCTACCGCGACGCGTATTCGCAATTGCTCTTGCTAGGCCCGAACTACACGGTCGACAGCTACTGGCTCGTCAACGCGAGCCTGACCGTCACGTCGCCCGACCGGCACTGGGACGTCGCTCTGTGGGCACGCAACCTGTTCAACCGCCAGTACGACCTGACGAAGAACTTCTTCCTGCCCGGCACCAACGTAGCCGCCGCGGGCCAGCCGCGCACCGTGGGTGTGCGCGTGACCTACACGTATTAGGGTCTGTTTACATATGGAACGCGCATGCGAATGCCCGAAATCGCTCGTAGGGCAAGAAGTGAGGAGCGCCGTTTGGCCGCGCCAAACAAGCGACGAGCGACGCCGCCATACGGGCGATTTCGGGCATTCCCGTGACATGATTTTTTTAATTTGGGGTTGCCACGAGAACGGCCGCTCGCCACGTTGCGCTCCTTGCGAATACGTCAGTATTCGCGGCGTCGCGCGCCTCGCGAGCGGCCGTTCTCGTGGCAACGCATGCGCGTTCCATCTGTAAACAGACCCTAAGGAGGCCGCCGGATGACGCGCCGCACCGACACCCTGAAACTCAACGCGATGCTCAACGGCGGCGGCAGCCATGTGGTCGGCTGGCGCCATCCGCTCGCGCAGCCGAACGGCAACCGCGACTTCGCGCATTTCCGCCGGATGGCGCAGACGGCCGAGCGCGGCAAGCTCGATGCGCTGTTCGTCGCCGACGTGGTCGCCACACAGGGCAGCCACATCGACTCGCTCCGGCGCAGCGCGCGCGCCGACACCTTCGAGCCGCTCACGCTGCTCGCCGCGCTGGCGGCCGTCACGCACCGCATCGGCCTGATCGCGACGGCAACGACGACCTACAACGCGCCTTACCACATCGCCCGCAAGTTCGCGTCGCTCGACCACCTGAGCGGCGGGCGCGCCGGGTGGAATCTCGTCACGTCGGTGGTGCCCGACGAAGCGGCGAACTTCGGCGTCGCGCCGCACCTCGCGCACGCCGACCGCTACGCGCGCGCCGACGAGTTCCAGCGCGTCGTGGCCGGGCTCTGGGACAGCTGGGAAGACGACGCATTCATCGAGGACAAGGTCACCGGCCTGCATTTCGATCATCGCAAGCTGCATGTGCTCGATCATCACGGGCCGCACTTCAGCGTGCGCGGCCCGCTGAACGTCGCGCGCGCGCCACAGGGGCATCCGGTGCTCGTGCAGGCCGGCTCGTCGGACGCGGGGCGCGAGCTGGCGGCGCGCTGCGCGGAAGTGATCTTCACCGCGCAGCACCGGCTCGACGACGCGCAGGCGTTCTATGCGGACGTCAAGGGCCGCCTCGCGCAATACGGCCGCCGCCCCGAGCATCTGAAGATCCTGCCCGGCGTGATGCCGATCGTCGGCGCGACCGAGGCCGACGCGCGCGACAAGCTGCGCGCACTGCAGGACCTGATCGACCCGGTGCTCGGGCTGCGGCTGCTCGCCGACAACGCGGGCGATTTCGACCTGTCCGGCTATCCGCTCGACGGCCCGCTGCCCGAGCTGCCGCCGAGCAATCGCAGCAAGAGCCGCCAGCAGCTGATCGTCGATCTCGCGCGGCGCGAGAACCTGACGATCCGCCAGCTCTACGAGCGCTTTGCCAGCGCGGGCGTCGTGACCGGCACGCCGAAGACCATCGCCGATCGCTTCGAGGAATGGTTCCGGTCGTACGGGGCCGACGGGTTCAACGTCGCGTTCGCCTGGGTGCCCGGCGGCCTCGACGATTTCGTCGATCTCGTGGTGCCCGAGCTGCAGCGCCGCGGGCTGTTCCGCACCGAATACGAAGGCCCGACGCTGCGCGATCAGCTCGGGCTGCCGCGGCCGCCGTTCTTCCGTCGCCCGTCGTCGCTGCGCGGCGATACGGTCGCCCCTGTGGGCGGAGGTGCCGCATGACGCGTCCTTTTCGTCTCGGCGTGCTCACACGCGTGTACGCGCCCGACCCGTCGCCGCGCGTACTGCACGACACGCTCGCGCTGATCGACGCGGCGGAAGCGCTCGGCTTCGACAGCGCGTGGGTCGCCCAGCACCATTTCGGCAGCGAAACGGGCCGGCTGCCGTCGCCGCTCGTGCTGCTGGCAGCGGCCGCGCGCCGCACGCGGCGCATCGCGCTCGGTACCGGCGTGATCGTGCTGCCGCTCGAATCGGTGCTGCGCGTCGCCGAGGATGCGGCCGTGCTCGACGCGTTGGCCGACCGCCGCCTGCAGCTAGGCGTCGGCGCCGGCTTCGAGCCGGACGTGTTCGCCGCGTTCGGCCGCGATTTCGATACGCGCGCGGCGCTGCAGGCCGAGGCGCTCGTGTCGTTGCGGCGCGCGCTGGACGGCGCGCCGCTCGGCCCGGCCGGCGTGACGCTGCAGCCGGGCGCGCCCACGCTGACCACGCGTTTATGGCAGGCGACCAGCCAGGCCGAGACGGTCGCGCGCAATGGTCACGGGCTGATCGTCGCGCGCACGCGCCCGGAGCAGGACGGCGAAGCGGCGCTCGTGGCGCGCTATCGCGGCGCATGGACGCATCCGCGCGCGCCGCGCGTCGCGCTCGTACGGGCGGTCGTGCCCGGCGACGATGCGGCAAGCGTCGAAACCGCGCTCGGCCCCGACATCCTGCGTTACGCCGAACGGCTCGCACGGGCCGGCGGCGTACCGGCGCCCGCGCCGGCCGACGTCCCGGCGCTGCTCGACCGCTTCGGCGTGCTGCGCGGCACGCCCGCCGACATCGTGGCGGCCCTGCATGCCGATCCCGCGCTGCCCGGCGCGACCGAACTCGTCGTGCAGGTGCAGACCGCCAGCACCTCGCACCGCGACGCGTTGCGACGGCTCGAAGCCGTCGCAACGGCGATCGCCCCGGCGCTCGGCTGGACGCCGGCCGCCGCCGGGTCCGAAGCCGCTTCGCTCACCTCCGATCCGATCCCGACATGACCCATTCGCCCTCTCCCGCACCGGCCGCGCGCCGGCCGTTCAAGCTCGGCTTTCTCACGCACGTGCACGGCACCGGCGACGCGCGCCGCGTCTACGCGGATCTCGAGACGCTGTTCGTCGCGGCGGAACAGCTTGGCTTCGACGGCGGCTTCGTCGCGCAGCATCATTTCCGCGCGGAGTACGGCCGGCTGCCGTCGCCGCTTGTGCTGCTGGCCGCCGTCGCGCAGCGCACGCGCCGCATCGAGCTCGGCACCGGCATCGTCACGCTGTCGCTCGAGGACCCGCTGCGGCTCGCCGAGGATGCGGCGGTGCTCGATGCGCTGGCCGGCGGCCGGCTGCAGCTCGGGCTCGGCAGCGGCGGCGCGAATCTCGACGCGTTCGCCGCGTTCGGCTTCGACGTCGACACGCGCCAGGCGCGCTTCGCGGCCGCGCTCGAACGCCTGCAGGATGCGCTCGCGGGGCAGCCGGTCGCGCGCGCCAGCGCCGATGATGCGCCGCCGCTCGTACTGCAGCCCGCGGCGCCGGGCGTGCGCGAACGCCTGTGGCATTCGCACGCGTCGCCCGATGGCGCGCGGTTCGCCGCCCGGCACGGCAACGGCCTGCTGCTCGGCACCGCCGTGCACGATCCGCGCACCGTGCAGTTGCCGCTCGCGCACGCGTATCTCGACGCATGGCGCGAACGCGCGCACGCCGACGCTGCGCGGCCACGCATCGGCGTGGTCCGCGCGGTGTTTCCCGCGCGGGACCGGCGCACCGCGCTCGCCGCGCTAGCGCCCGACGTCGTGCGGCACATTCCGTGGCTCGCGGCGAGCGGCCATCCCGACGTGACCGAGCCCGAGCAGATCGTGCGGCTGCTGAACGTCCATTACGGGCATCCGGACGACGTGATCGAAAGCCTGCGCGGCGACCCGGCGCTGTTCCCGTTCGCCGACTATTTCCTGCCGGTCGTGCAATCGGAAAGCTCGTCGCTCGACGACGCGCTGGCCCGGCTGCGCACGCTCGCGGAAACGATTGCGCCGGCGCTCGGCTGGCAGCCGGCGCACGCCGCCGCATGAGCGCGCAGCGTCTGCTGTTGCGGCTCGACCTCAGTTGCCATGCCGGCTGCAACGCCGCGCCGGACCCGGTCGCCGACTGGATCGCGATCGCGGAGGCCGGCGTGTCGGCCGGCTGCGATGCGATCCTGCTGCCCGTGCAGCGCACCGGCCCCGATCCGTGGATGGCGGCCGCGGCGCTCGTCGACGCGCTGCCGGCGCTGCGCGTGATGGTGACGCTGCAGGCGGGCGCCATGCTGCCCGTCGCCGCCGCGCATCTCGCGCAGAGCCTGCAGTCGCTGAGCCGCGGCCGTGCATGTCTGGCAGTCGAAGCCGATGCGCCGGATGTCGACGCGACGGACCGCGCGATGCACCTGAACCGCGACCAGCGACTCGCGCGCAGCGCCGAATTCCTGTCGATCCTGCGCGCGCTGTGGGCGACCGAGTCGCCGCTGCAGTATCGGGGCACCTACTACCGCGCCGAGCATGCGCGCCTGCCCGATCTCGCCGCGCAGCGGCCGCCCGTCTACTGGTCGGTCGCGGAGCGGCACGAGATCGCGTTCGCCGCGTCGTGGTGCGACGGGCTGCTGGTGCCCGCGAGCGCGCCGCCGCTCGCGGCGGCCGTCGAACACGCGTATCGCGCACGCGGGCTCGCGCCGCCGCCGGCCGGCGTCGCGCTCCGGCGCATGATCCGGTTCGACGCCGCGCGCCGCGCGCGCGCCGCGCAGCGGGCGAACCGCCGACGAGGGGATGCATGAGCGTGGATTTCGCGTGGTTCCTGCCGACCAACGGTGACGGGCCGCATCTGGCCAACAGCGGGCTGCCGCGGCCGCCAACCTTCATGCAGGACTATCGGCCGGCGACGCCCGAATACCTGCGCGGCGTCGCTCGCGCGGCCGAGTGCGCCGGCTTCGACAGCCTGCTGCTGCCGATGGCCGCGGGCTTCGAGGATCCGTGGCTCGTCAGCGCGCAGCTCGCACGCGCGACGCAGCGCATCGCGTTGATCGTCACGTTCCGGCCCGGGCTCGAGCAGCCCGAGCAGATCGCGCGCAAGGCCGCGACCCTGCAGCACATGAGCGGCGCGCGCCTGCGCCTGTTCGCGGTGAACGGCTCGAGCGCCCACGAGCAGCGCGCGCTCGGCGATTTTCTCGATCACGACGCGCGCTACCAGCGTACGTCCGAATACCTGCGCGTGCTGCGGCGTCTGTGGCAGGGCAGCGGCCATTCCGTCGCCGGCCGCTACTACATGCTGAGCCCCTCGCATGCCGGCGTGCCGCTCGCGACCCCGCCCGCGCTCTATCTCGGCGGCGCGTCGACGCTCGCCGAGCAGGTGGCCGCCAGCCAGGCCGATACGTACCTGCTGTGGGGTGAGCCGCCCGACGCCGTGCGCGAACGGGTCGCGCGGCTGCGCGCGCTGGCCGCGATGCACGGTCGCCGGCTGCGCTTCGGACTGCGCGTGCACGTGATTGCCCGCGCGACCGAACGCGCCGCGTGGGCACGCGCCGACAAATTGCTCAGCGAGATTTCCGACCAGACCTATGTCGACGCGCAGCGCAAGCTCGCCACCTACGAATCGGTCGGCCAGCAGCGGCAGACCGCGCTCAGCCGCGGCGCGCTGCGCTCGTTGCGGGAACTGGAGGTGTATCCGAACCTGTGGGCCGGCGTCGGCCTGATCCGCGGCGGCGCGGGCACCGCGATCGTCGGCAGCTACGACCAGGTCGCCGCGCGCATCCACGAATACCGCGCGCTCGGCATCGAGACGTTCCTGCTGTCGTCGTATCCGAACCTCGAGGAAGCGGCGCGCGTGGGCGAGGATGTCTTGCCGCGCGTCCGCACGCGCCTGGCACGCACGAGCCTGCCGTGATCGGCTGGAACCCGGCCGGCCGCGACGCGGGCCGCCGGGTAGCCGAACCGCCGGCCGCCGGTCTGCCGGCCACCGGGTAGCCGGCCCGTCAGTTGTCGAACGCCGATTCCGGGCGTTGCTCGTTCAGCAGCCCGTAACGCGCGAGCAACGTGCGCATCGTATTGCGCGTGACGCCGAGCAGCGCCGCGGTGCGCACCTGGCTGAACCGGCAATGCTCGAACGCCTCGCACACGACCAGTTCCTCGATGTCGCGCAACAGGCTTTCGCCGGGCGCGCGAAACAGGCGGCGCACGCCCGCGCGGATCTCGTCCTGCGGCAGCGCCGCCGTTTCGTCCGCGCGCGCATAGCCGGCGAGCGCCTCGGAGAACTTGAGATGCTCCGGGCGGATCAGGTTGCCGTTCGACACGAGCAGCGCCAGATGCATGACGTTTTCCAGCTCGCGGATATTGCCGGGCCACGGGTACGCGTGCAGCGCCTGGACGGTACCCTCGGACAGCATCGGCTGCGGCCGCTTCAGTTGCGCGCAATAGCGCCCGCGGAAATGCTCGGCGAGCGGCAGGATGTCCTGCGGCCGCTCGCGCAACGGCGGCAGGCGCACGCGGGCGAGATTGATCCGGTAGAACAGGTCCATCCGGAAATTGCCGGCCAGCACGGCCTGTTCGAGATCGACGTTGGTGGCCGCGACGACGCGCACGTCGACCGGCCGCGCACGCGTCGCGCCGACGCGTGTCACCTCGCCCTCCTGCAGCACGCGCAGCAGCTTCGCCTGCAGCGGCGGCGCGAGATCGCCGATCTCGTCGAGAAAGATCGTGCCGCCGTGCGCTTCCTCGAAATAGCCGACGCGGCGCCCCTGCGCGCCCGTGAATGCGCCGGCCTCGTGGCCGAACAGCTCGCTCTCCGCGAGCTGCGGGTTGATCGCGCCGCAGTTGACCGCGATGAACGCGCCCGTGCGGCCGCTGACATGGTGGATATGGCGCGCGACCAGCTCCTTGCCGGTGCCGGTCTCGCCGAGGATCAGCGCGGGCGCGGCACTGGGCCCGATCTGCTCGACGAAGCGCAGCACGGCACGCGACGCGGGATCGGCGAACACAAGTGCCTTCGCGCGCACCGAGAGGGGGCGATGCTCGCTTTCCGGCAGCGAAATGAGCGGGGGGGAATCTGTAGGGTTGTCCATGGTCCGGGCGCGGGCGGACCGGTTGACGATACGGGTGTCCGCCCGAGGGTTTGATCTTAGTCAACCTCCGGCGCACCCAAAATACCGATTGCTGGGATGCTTCGCTGCCGCGCGCAAATAACGAATCCCCGGCGCGGCACACCGGACGTCACCTTCCGGCCAGGCCGTCGTTACATCAGCCGACGAACCTCGCCTCCACGCCGCTTCGCACGACGAGATCGAATCGTTCAGGCCGGATATGGAACACGGTGGATTCGCAGGTACGGCCGTCGGCCAGACGCGACGTCCGCCGCAACACGAGCAGCGGCGCCTGCTTTCCGGTCTCGAGCCGGGTAGCGATATCGTCCGGCGCGGCCACGGCCGTCACGGACATGTCGGCATCGGTGATGCGCCAGCCGAGCAGGCCTTCCAGTACCTCGTAGGTCGACATGCGCTCGGCCTGCTCGAAGGTGACGGAGGACGCATCGGGCAGCAGGCAGGTCTGCGCGAGCGCGACGGGTTCGTCGTCCACCCGGTGCAGGCGCTCGAGATAGACGCAGCGCGGGACGTCGGCGGCGAATGCGTGCCGCAACCCCGGCGGTACGTCGCACACTTCCATGCGCAGCAACGCCATCCGTGCCCGGGCGCCCTGCCCGGCAATCGAATCGTGAAGCCCGCGCAGCACGTCGAGCCGATGCCGAAGGCGCGGCTTCGCGGCGAAAGTCCCCTTGCCCTGCTTGCGCTCGACGATGCGCGCGTCGCTCAGCCGGTCGAGCGCGAGCCTGACCGTCACGCGGCTGACCTGAAACCGCTCGCTCAACTGCGCCTCCGAAGGCAGCTTGCCGCTCGGCTCGTACACGCCGTGTTCGATCTCGTCGTGCAGTGTCGTCGCAAGCTGCTCGTAAAGCGATGTCGTGTCGTCACGCACCAGCGTCATCGGTCCTTCCTCGTCGTGCTGGGTTCGCGCTATGCGCGTTTCCCGATATCGATATGAAAAGCAATTGGATCGCCCAACTTGTATTAATACGTATTATGACATCCCGACAGACGGTCGAGACGGTCGTTCCAGGGTCCGACGCACGGGGAGCATATCAGTGACTGACAACGCAATCGGCACGCCGCCGCTCGACGGCGCACCGGCCAGCCGGCCGACACAGGCCGAATCGGCCATGGCGCCGCGCACCGATCCGCATGCGACGGGTCGGTCGCGCACCGCACGGTGGCGTGCCGCGATCGGCTTCGCCGCCGCGTGGCTCGCGTTCTTCGCGATCGCGTGGTGGTTGCCTGCGCCCGCGCATCTGTCCGCCGAAGGCAAGGCGACGCTGGCCGTGGTCGCGTGGGTGGCGATCGTATGGATCACCGAGGCGATCCCGGTCGGCGTGAGCGGCATCCTGCTGCCGATGCTGCTCGTGCTGTCGCACGCGAGCCCGTCGTTTCCGAAGGCGGCCAGCGGTTTCGCCGCGCCGGTCGTGTTCCTGTGCCTCGCCGCCTTCCTGTTCTCCGCGATCATGCAGGCGAGCGGGCTCGATCGCCGCATCGCGCTGCTGCTGCTCGACCGGCTGAAGGTGCGCACGGCCAACGGCGTGATCTGGGCGATGTTCGCGGTGAACTGCGTGATGGCGCTCGTCGTGCCGGCCGCGAACGCGCGTGCCGCGACGCTGCTGCCGGTCACGAACGGCATCGTCCGGCTGTTCGGCGAAACCCCGCGAGAGCGCGCCGCGCGCAAGGCGATCGTGATCCAGACGCTCGTGTACGGCGCGATGATCAGCGGCATGTGCATCCTGACGGCGCATCTGCCGAACATGGTCGTGTCGGGCTTGCTGGAGAAACAGCTCGGCATCCGGATCTCGTACCTGACGTGGCTGAAACTGCAGTGGCCCTATCTCGGGATGTTCGCGATCACGCAAGCCTGGGTGCAGTTCCATTTCCGCTCGCGCGCCGTCGCGATTCCCGGCGGCCCCGGCGCGATCGCGGCGATGCGTCGCGCGCAACCACCCGCGGCGCGCAACGACTGGGCCGTACTCGCACTGTTCGCGGCCGTCGCGGTGTTGTGGGCCACCGAGCCGCTGCACCACCTGCCGTCGGAAATCGTCGCATTGATCGCGCTGGCGCTGCTGTTCGCGCCCGGCGTGCTGCGCTTCGGCTGGGCCGAGGTCGAACAGCGCACGATCTGGGGCACGCTGTTCCTGCTCGCCGGTGCGTTGTCGCTGTCGTCGGCGATCAGTGCGTCGGGGCTCGCGAACTGGGCCGCCGATCACGTCTACGTCGCCGCGCGCGGACACGGCTGGTGGCTCGCCATCGCGATCGTGATGCTCGGCACGCACGTGATCCGCATCGGCATGCTGTCCAACGTCGCGGCCGTCACGATGATCGCGCCAATCGCGCTGGCGCTCGCACCGCGTCTCGGGCTGCATCCGGTCGCGTTCACGATGCTCGTCAGCGATACCGACAGCTTCGCGTATCTGCTGCCCACGCAGATCACCGCAGGCGTCATCGCGTACAGCAGCGGCGCGTTCTCGACGGCCGACTACGCGAAAGTCGGCGCGGTGGCGGTGCTGATCGCGATCGTCTACGGCCTCTGCGTGATCGCGCCGTGGTACGCGTACATGGGCATTCCCGTCTGGGACGCGAGCGCGCCCTGGCCGTTCGCGCACTGAAGCGCGCCCTCTTCCATCGACATCATTTTTCCTTCGCCATGAACGACTCCGACGACACTCTCGATACCGTCGATGCGCACGCCGCCGCGCTGCGCGACCGCCTGGGCCCGCACGTCGCGCCCGCAGGACTGTACGAGCGCCACAAGCGCCTGCCGTTTGCCGGACGCGTGCAATGCAACATCACGCGGCTCGAAGCCGGCGAGTGGAGCGAGATCGTGCTCGACTACGAGGTCGGCTCGTCCGGCATCGCCGACGGCGGCTGGCTAAAGGCGACCTTCAAGTTCTATTCGGACTGGGCGCTGTTCCAGACGAGCGACCCGAGCGCCGCGAACTACATCAGCGCCGAATACCACGCGGCGCCGCTCGTGCCGGGCCAGAGCCCGGCCACCGTGCAGGCGCTGAACGTGCGCTTCGACCAGAAGGGGCATGAGCGGCCGTTCCAGAAGGCCGTGATCGTCGACATCGTCGACGGCTACGTGAACGCCGGCGACCGGATCGTCATCCGCCTCGGCGACCGCCGCCGCGGCCCCGGCACGCGCGTGCAGACCTTCGCCGAAGACAACTTCCGCTTCCGGCTCTACGTCGATCCGCTCGGCACGTCGCGCTTCGTCGCGGTGCCGGGCGACGTATCGATCGACATTCGTGCCGGCGCGCCGTCCGACGTGCTGCTGAACGGCCCGCGCTTCGTGCGGCCGGGCACGCGCGCCCCGTTCCGGCTGTCGCTGCAGGACCGCTGGGGCAACGCGTGCCGCGACGTCGGCGGCCATGTCCGGGTCGTCGCGTATGACGCACGCGGCGAGATCGTCTATCGGCGCGAACACGCGCTGCCCGATGCGGGCTTTGCGAGTTGCGCGGTGGACGACCTGCCGGCCGACGCAGGCACGCTGCGCATCGTGGCCGACGTGCCCGCACGCGCGGATGTGCGCGCGGCCGAAGCGTGGCTGACGATCGACGCGTCGCTGCCCGTGCCGCGGGCGCTCTATGCGGATCTTCATGTGCATGCACATGACACGGTCGGCACCAACAGCCCCGAGTACAACGCGCGCTACGCACGCGACATCGGCGGCATCGACGTGCTCGGCTATACCGCGAACGATTTCCAGATCACCGACGAGAACTGGCGGCTCGGCGTCGACGCGGTCGAACGCTTCAACGAGCCGGGGCGCTTCGTCGCGTATCCGGTGCAGGAATGGTGCGGCAGCTCGACCGCGGGCGGCGACCACAACGTGGTGTTCCTCGGCGACGCGCGACCGGATTTCCCGTACAACGCGCGTGGCGAACACAACCGCACGCTGGTCTGGAACGAGGACATGAAGGGTCATGCGGTCGAACTCGGCCGCTGGCCCGTCGAGGAACTGTGGGATGCATATGCGGACGATGCCGCGCAACATCTGGTCATGCCGCACGTCGGCGGTCGTCGTTATATCCCCGACTGGCACCACCCGGAGCTCGAGCGGCTGGTCGAGATCGCATCGTCGTGGGGCCATTTCGGCTGGCTGTACCAGGACGTGATCGCACGTGGCTATCAGCTCGGCGTCGCGGCCAGCGGCGACGAACATCGCGGCCGGCCCGGCGGCGGCGCACCCGGCGTGCAGGTGTTCGGCGTGCATGGCGGGCTGACCGGCGTACTCGCGCCCGCGCTCGATCGACAGCACGTCGGCGAAGCCCTGCGCGCGCGGCACACGTGGGCGACCACCGGCGAGCACAGTGCGCTGCTGGTGCGCTGCGGCGATCACCGGCAAGGCGACGCATTCGCGCACGAAGGGCCGGCACGGCTCGACTACCGGCTGCTCGGCCAGTCGGGCTGGGAATACGTGGCCGCCTACGATCACGACGGCTTGCTGTGGGAACGCAACCTGCACGCTGAACTCGGCTACGCGGAGCGCCTGGTCCGGGTGCGCTGGGGCGGTGCACGCATCCGCGACCGCTATCGCTGGGCCGCGTGGCGCGGCCGAATCCGGATCGTCAACGGCACGATTCACCGTTTCGGCTCGAACGGGTTCGAGCATGTCGAGGAATCGGCATGGCGCACCGGCGCGACCGACGTCGAATTCCGCAGCGACACTTACGGCGACGCGGACAGCATCGAGCTCGACATCGGCAATCTCGCCGCCGCGACGATCGTGGTCGAAGGCACGATCGACGGCTTCGCGAAGGTCGGCGATCCGCTGGAACGCAATCCGTTCGTGCACGCGCCCGCGTTCCGCTTCGAAATCAGCGGCGCGGAACTGCTCGCACGCGAAACGGCGACGCATGCACTCGGCGGCACGGAGCTGTTCGTCGCGATCGAGCGAATGACGGACCAGGCGCTGCCCGTCGATCTGGCAGGCAGCATCGACGTCGCGCCCCGCAACGCATCGTTCGGATACCGTCCCGTGTATTTCTTCGGCCGGCAGCGCAACGACAGCAAGGTGTGGTCGTCCGCGCAGTTCATTACGTTCCAGTGAAGCGGCCGCCGGCTCCGATGCGTGATGGCAATGAACCCGGGCGAGCAGACAGACGTGGGCGTGCACGCAGGATCACGCCCGTTTTACACCACGCGCATCGCCTCAGCGGCATAGCTCCTCGAGACGCTTGCCGTTCGTGTTCGGCCCGAAAATCCCGATCGACAACACGACGACCAGCATGCATGCGGTGATGCCGGCAAACACGCCGACCACGCCGAAATCCCGCAGTAGCGCGGCAATGATGAAGCCGGACATCATTGCGCCGACCCGGCTCGCCGAATACACGAGCCCGTTCGCGCGGCAGCGGATCGCGGTCGGAAAGAGTTCAGCCTGGTAGGTGTGGTAGCACACGGAGATGGTCTGGCCCGCCAGGCTGATCAGTACGCCGAGCGCGATCAGCAACGCGGCGGAGCGCGCGAAGGCAAACGCGATGCCGCATACGATGACCATGACCGCACCGCCGACGATCAACCATTTGCGCTGAACCCGATCGGCATACAGTATCGCCAGCATCGGCCCCACCGGCAGCGCGAACGCAATGACGAACGAATACAGCAAACTCTTCGTCACCGTGACGCCCTGACCGATCAGCAGTGTCGGCACCCAGTTGGCGAAGCCGTAGTATCCGATCGCCTGGCACAGATTGAACACGACCAGCATGACGAATCGCGACCGATACGGGGGGTGCAACAGCTCCGCGAACGAAGCGCGACGATGCAGCGGCTGGTCGACGATCGGCAGCGGCGGCGACAGCGGCGCCCTCGCCTGCCGCGAGACGATCCCCTCGATCCTGCTCACGATGGCGTCCGCCTGCTCCGGACGGCCATGCGATGCCAGCCAGCGCGGGCTTTCCGGCACCGAGCGGCGGATGAACCACACCAGCACCGCGCCGACGGAACCGGCCAGCACCACGACGCGCCAGCCGTCGATGCCGAAGACCGTCGTCGGCACGAGCCAGTACGACAGAATCGCGGCCACCGGGGCCGCCGCGAACATCACCATCTGGTTGAACGCCATCGCACGTCCACGCATGTGTTGCGGCACGATCTCGGTCACATAGCTGTCGATCGTGACGATCTCGACACCGACACCGATGCCCGTGACGAAGCGCCAGAAAACGACCGCTTCGGGCGTCGTCTGGAACGCCATGATCGCCGAGCCGACCGAATACCACAGCAGCGAAATCGTGAACACCGATCGGCGCCCGAAACGATCCGGCAGCCAGCCGAAACAGAACGTTCCGACGAACAGGCCAGCGAAGGTCGCCGCGATGAACCCCGCGATGCCGGTGAATCCGAAGAACGCATGCGTGGTCGTCGCGAGCAGCCCGCTTCTGGCCATGCCAGGCGCGATGTAACCGGTGAAGATCAGATCGTAGATTTCGAAAAAGCCGCCGAGCGAGATGAGCAATACGAGCATCCAGAGATGTCGCGTAACGGGCAAACGGTCCATCCGTGCGGAAACGGCCGCGCCAGGCTGAATGCCGACGTGCACGCTGGATGCGGCGAGCGGGGGCCCGCCCGCGGTAACGGTCTGCTGCATGGCTATTCTGTCTCCATATGATCGTTTTGTTCGGCCTCGCTCAGTCGGCCGATTCGCGGGCCGCGGCCGATGGCGTGCGCCAGCCGGCATCGCGCCCCGCACCGCACTACAGTTGCCAGAGGGCGCCGATCTCCAGCTCGCGCCGATAACGCGCGGCGCGATCGGCATAGTCCGCGGCATTCTTCGCGATGGCGGCTATCTGCTCCTCGCTCAGCTCACGCACGACCTTGGCGGGGGAGCCGAAAATCAGCGACCGGTCGGGAAACACCTTGCCCTCCGTCACGACCGCCCCTGCTCCGACAAGACACTGCCTGCCGATGACGGCGCCGTTCATCACGATCGCCTGAATACCGATGAGCGACCCGGCCCCGATCGTGCATCCATGCAGCATCGCCTGATGCCCGATGCTGACATGCGCGCCGATGTCGAGCGGATAACCCGGGTCGGTATGCAGTACCGCACCGTCCTGCACGTTGCTGCCTTCCCCGATCGAAATCGCGGCGTTATCCGCACGTACCACGGCGTTGAACCACACGCTCGCATGCTCGCCGACCGTCGTGCGACCGATCACCACCGCGCGTGGCGCCACCCACGCGGACGCCGCCACGCGCGGCCGCTCGCCATCCAGTTCGAACAGCCTCATGCAACCACCTTGCCCTTGAGCCGTGAAAGCACTTCCTGCGTGTGTTCGCCGATCCGCGCGAGCGCGTGGCGCACACCGGGACGCCGGCCACCGATCGTGATCGGCAGCAACACCACGTCGGTCATGCTGCCGTCGTCGGCCTGCATCGGGGCAAGGCCCCCGCTTGCCTTGAGGTGCGGGTCGTCGAGCAACTGTTCCGGTCGCACGATCGGCGCATACGGGATGCCGGCCGCTTCGAGCTTCGGCGCCAGCTCGTCGGCACGACGGTCTTTCAGCACCGCACCGAGGCATGCGAGCAGTTCGGGCCGTACCGCGACCCGCATCGCATTGCTCGCGAAGCGCGGGTCGGCCGCGAGGTCCGGACGCCCGAGCACGTCGCACAGCGTGACGAATTGCTTGTCGCTCACGGCGCCGATGAACAGCTGCTCGCCATCGGCCAGCGTGAACACGTCGTAGACGCTCCACGCCGACACCCGCGCGGGCATCGGCGGCGGCGGCTCGCCCGTCATCGCGTATTGCTGCATGTGCTGCGCCGACAGGAATACGCAGTTTTCGAACAGCGCGCTCTGGACTTCCTGGCCGCGCCCGGTAAATTCGCGCTCGCGCAGGGCCGCGAGGACACCGATCGCGCCGAACATGCCGCCCATGATGTCGTTGACGGACGTTCCCGCACGCAACGGCCGCCCCACCGGGCCCGTCATGTAGGAAAGGCCGCCCATCATCTGCACGACTTCGTCGAGCGCGAGACGTTTTTCGTACGGGCCGGGCAGAAAGCCCTTGTGGGATACGCTGATCAGACGCGGATAGCGTTCCGACAACGTCTCATGATCCAGCCCGAGAGACTTCATCAGGCCGGGCCGGAAGTTCTCCACCATCACGTCGCACGTGCCGATCAGCTCGGCCGCGGTTTCACGGCCTTGCGACGTGGTGATGTCGATGACGACGCTTTTCTTGTTGCGGTTGAACGACCGGAAAAAGCCGATGCCGAGGCCCGGCAGCGTACGCGTCTTGTCGCCGCCGGGCGGCTCGACCTTGATCACTTCGGCGCCGAGGTCGGCAAGGATCATCCCGCACGTGGGCCCCATGATCATGTGCGTGAATTCGACGACGCGCACGCCATCGAGCGGAAGCCTTGCATTGACTGACATGATGCGAAACCTCAGAGGGAAAGCGCGACGCCGTTGGCGTCGCGTGAATACGTGTTCGGCAAGCCGGCACGCCAGAGGGCGCCGTGCAGGGTTTCGCCGTCGAGCCAGTGCGCAACCTTCGCGCGCAGCGCGAGCAGCGCGGACAGATCGATGCCTGTCGCGATGCCCATGTCGGCGAGCATGAATGCCAGATCCTCCGTCGCCGCGTTGCCGCTCGCGCCCGGTGCATGCGGGCAGCCGCCGATCCCGGCGAGCGACGTGTCGAAGCGGGCGACGCCCGTCTCGAGCGCCGCGTACACGTTGGCGAGCGCGAGGCCGCGCGTATCGTGGAAATGGCCGCACCACAGGCGCTCGCCCACCCGCCGGCGCGCGTTGCCGAACAGGTCGGCCACCGCGCGCGGGCCCGCGTAGCCCACGGTGTCGGCAATACTGACGTAATCCGCCCCGGCGTCCAGCAGCGCCTGCATGTAGTGGAGCACGTCGTCGGGCGCCACCCGACCTTGCAGCGTGCAGCCGAATGCGGTGCCGATACCGCCTTCGATCAGCGTCTTCGCGCCCGACGCGTCACGCTCGGCGCGAATCCGTGCGACTTCCGAGACGACTTCATCCGGTGTCTTGCGAAGGTTCGCGAGGCTGTGTGCGCGGCTCGCCGACAGCGGCACGAGCAACAGATCGGCTTCGGCGTCCAGCGCGGCCTGCGCGCCCCTCACGTTCGGCACGAGCACCGATACGGACAGGCCCGGCAACGTCTTCGCGAACGCCACGAGTTCGGCCGTGTCGGCGAGTTGCGGCAGCAACCGGGCGGGCACGAACGAGCCGACTTCGATCTCGCGTTGGCCGGCCGCGTATGCGTCGCGAATCCATTCGAGCTTGTCGTGCGTCGGCACGATGCGCTGAATGCTCTGCAGACCGTCGCGCAGCCCGACTTCCCGGATGACGACGTCCGGCGGGAACAATGGCATGGGTGTCTCCGTGTTTTCGCCGGTCATGGAAACGCCGACGCTGTGATAACTTTAGACCTGCCAATATCTCAGTAAAGAGACGATTCGGAACCCTCGTCGTTCCGAACCGGAATGTCACCGGAGACCCATCGTGCGGGACATCGATCTGAAGACGTTGCGGCTGTTCGTTTCGGTATGCGATCACCGCAACATTGCCCGCGCGGCAGAGGAGGCCCATATCGAGCCATCCGCCATCAGCAAGCGCATCGCGCAGCTGGAGGCGGATCTCGGTGCGCCCCTGCTGGCGCGTTCGCGACGCGGGGTCGCGCCGACGAGTGCCGGCATGGCGCTGCTCGAACACGCGCGCACGGTGTTGTTCACACTCGAACGAATCGGCAGCGACATCGCCGCATTCGGCGGCGGACTCCAGGGGCGCGTGAGCATTTGCGCGTCGGCCTCGGCGATCGCCGAAGCACTGCTCGACGATATCGCGGCATTCATGAGCGAAGCGGCAAACGCCAATATCCGCGTCGACGTGGAAGAGCGCCTGTCGAACGAGCTCGTGCGTCAATTGCGCGAAGGAGGTGCGAGTGTCGGGGTGTGCTGGGACAACGTCGATCTGCAGGGGCTGCAGTGCCGGCCATATCGACGCGACCGGCTCGCGCTGGCCGTCCCCCCCGACCATCCGCTGGCGCGGCACGCACAATTGAATTTCGATCAGACGCTCGCATACGAGCACGTGGGGCTGCCGCCGTCCACGGCCGTGCACACGATGTTACGGCGCGCGGCCGCCCGCGCGGGAAAGGGGCTGTCGTACCGCGTCATCGTGTCGAATTTCGACGCGGCGTTCCGGGTCGTCGCGGCGGGTCTCGGTATCAGCGTCGTACCGGTCGAAGTGGCCACGACCTATCAGGCGGTGTTTGGCGTCAAGACGATTCCGCTCGTCGATCCGTGGGCGGAGCGGCAGTTCATCGTCTGCTTCAAGCATTTCGAATTCCTGCCGCCTGCCGCGCAACGCATGGTCGATCACCTGGTATCCCGGGCGGCGCCCGTGACGCATGAGCCGATGTGACCGGGTGGCAGCTCCGTCGGTTCAAACCCGTGGCCGGCACCCGCCGCGGCGCCCGCTCGCATCCGCTCCATGCTGTTTTTTCTCATGGCATTCGTCCTGAAGCAGCGGAATTCCGATGACGATCGGGCAGCGGCCGTCGCCGTCCACCGCTCGGTGAACCGGCCAGACCGCCCAATCGGGATTCGCAGCGGCGTTACTGCGTGATAATCCCTGCCGAGCCGACATTTCTCGATGAATTGCCGACATAGACCGTCGTCGCCCCGCTTGCCGGCGACCACTGCTGCGCATCCTTGTCCCAGGTGCTCAACGGATGGTTGGTCGCCTTCGGATCGATGTTGACGGTCACCGTCTGCGACGCCCCCGGATTCAGGAACACCTTCTGGAACCCGACCAGGCGCTTCGGCGGTTCGCCGGACGACGCCGGCAAGCCGACGTAGACCTGCACGACTTCCGCCCCTGCAACCTTGCCCGTATTGGCGACCGATGCAGTAACGTTGTACGTGCCGTTGCTGCCCGGCGAAACGGCTGCGTTCCGGATCGCGAATGTCGCATACGAAAGCCCGAACCCGAACTCGAACGCGGGCTGCTTGCCCATCGCGTCGTACCAGCGATAGCCCATATTGAGCCCTTCGGTGTAGGTCACGGTCGGCACCCCGTTCACCGCGACGCCCGGATACTGCGCGGCACTGATCGAATCCATGAACCCCTGGCCGACCTGCGGGAACGTCACCGGCAATTTGCCCGACGGATTCGTCACGCCGAACAGCAGGTCCGCGACGATGTGCCCGTCCTCCTGCCCCGGGAACCATGCTTCGAGGATCGCGGCTGGCGCGGACGCACCGCCCTCGAGCAGCGTCGGATCGAGCGCCTCGACCGCGTTGTCCTTGAGCACGAGCACGGTCTTCGGGTTCGCGGCCACCACGCTCTGGATCATGGCCAGCGTATTGCTGCTCCTGACGGTACCGGTCGTCGTCAGCGCACTGGCCTTCGGCCCGTACCAGTCGAGCGTGTTCAGGTACTTGCCGGCGTCGAGATTCAGGCCGGTCGCATCGACGAACGTCGTCTGATCCGCGCCCTCTTCGGAAATCGATCCGGCCATCACCACCACCGCATCGGCGCTGCCGATCAACGACCGGGCCGCCGCGAACGTCGAGCCGGTGCCGTCGATGGTGGCGTTCGCGTTTGCATCGTCGACGAGCACGAGGTGAACCTTCGCCGTCGAATTGCCGAGGTTGGCGAGCACGTCGCGCATTCCTTGCAGCGGCGAGACGGTATAGAGCGCGACCACGTCCGAACTCCCGCCGCCGGACCCCATCGGGTTGCCGACGCTGCTGCCGCCGGCCACCGCTTGTTGCGCGAACACCTGCGAAGCCTTCCCGACGATCACGACGTTCTGTACCGCGTTGCTCAACGGCAGCGTGCCGTCGTTCTGCAGCAGTACCGCGGATTGCTCGCCGATGGCTTTCGCGACGGCGCCGTTCGCGACGGTATCGATCGGCGTTTGCACCAGCGGACGGTCGAAGATGCCGGCCTTGAACATCTGCGTGTATCGGCGCGCCAGCGCCGTATCGATGTCCGACGTCTTGATCGCGCCGGACGCGAGCGCGGCGTTCAGCTTGTCCGGCGTCCACCAGGTCGTCACGCCTGGAATGATCACACCCGGCATTTCGTTGTCCAGCCCGGCGAGCATCGTTCCCGCCGTGCTGTGCGCGGCGAAGAAGTCCGACTGCACATAACCGCTGAAACCCCATTGCCCGCGCAGCACGTCGGTCAGGATGTGCTTGTTCTCGCACATTGAGAAACCGTTGACCGAGTTGTACGAGCACATGACGGCACCCACCTGCCCGTCCTTGACCGCCATCTCGAACGGCAGCATGTACAGTTCATGCAACGTCCGGTCGTCGACGTTTTCCGAGATGGTCATCCGGCTTGGTCCCGTTGACATATTTCGATACGGTCGCGACAGACACCTCGGCTGCCATTGCCACGTCCCGGATCGTCGCGTTCGCGCCTTTTTTCATATGTGTGGAATGTCTTGTATGGGAACGCCGAGTCGCTCGAGCATTTCACCGAGGTTCCAACGGAAACGGCTGCGGAGTCGCACCGGCAGCCTCCACGGCCGCGCGAACGCCGCCGCGCCCGCTGCCCGCGCCTTCAGCAGCAGTCCGTGCGACATGGCGATATGCGGTCGGTGAATGTCCGGACATGCGCTTGAACGCGTGACTGAATGCGCTTTCGGACGAGTAACCGAGCGACTGTGCAAGCAGGGCCACCGGGATGTCCTCGTCGCGCAAACGGCGCTCCGCAAGACGCATGCGCCACTCTCCCAGATAGGTCAGCGGCGCGACACCGGCGCTCGCCCTGAAGTGAGAAGCGAACGTGGTCCGTGACATCGCACACGCGGCGGCAAGCTCATCCAGATGCCATGAACGCGCGGGGTCGCCGTGCATCAACCGCAGTGCGGGTGCGATGCGCGGGTTGCCGAACGCGCGCAGCCATCCCGTCAAGGACGCGGACGTTTTCAAATGGGCGCGCAGTATCTGAATGAAGAGCAGCTGCGAAAGCTGGGCCGATACGAGTTGCGCGCCGGGCAGATCGGCCGCACGCTCTTCCACGAGTTGCTCGAGAAGCCAGCAGACCTTCACTGCCTGCGGCGATGCGGCCGGTACGTGAATCCATGGCGGCAGAACGTCCGACAGCAAGCTGCCGGTGACCGGATCGAGCAATACGTGTCCGCCGATCTGCGCGAATTCATCGCCGTTGCCGAGTTTCGCCGTCGACCTTCCGGCGCCCGAGAACAACGCCATCGCGTCGACGGGTGGCACGCAAGGATCACTTGCGAGGACGAACGAGCGTTTCGCCGTCAACAATCCGACGTCCCCGCTTCCAAAGCGGATAGGCGTTTCTTCTCCGTCGATGGAGACCCAGCACGTGCCCTTCACCACCGCAAAGAACTTGATCTTGTCGGGTGCCGGAAATCGCACGGCCCAGGCGCCGTCGGCGGAGAAGCCTCCCGTCGCCAGCGATTCGGCGTTCGTGAGCCTCAGGATGTCGGAGAAGGGGTCGTCACTCATCATCGTACTGTCGCGCAAGTAAATCGCACTATAGAGCATTAACAAGCCGCAGGCCGGCCCTTGATCTTCCGGTGAGCAATCCGTCAGGTGCTTGCCCTTCTCTGGCTCATTCGCGATATGGATGATGCTGGACAAACATCAACAACGCTTCACGGAAGTGCGACGCGGCAGGGTTTTGCAAATCATGCCGGGTGACGAGATGCAACGGCGCTCGAAACGCATGATCGCCGGCCACACGGCAGTAGCGCACGCTTTCCTGATGATAACGTTGCATCGACGCGGGCACGAGCGATACGCCGCCGCCCGCCGCCACGAGATTGATTGCCGTCACCATGCGCGGCACCTCTTCCACGACGTGCGGCTCGAAGCCCTTGGCCTGACACGCCCGAATGAAGTCCGCGTACATGCCGGGCGCACCGGGCCGACGCACGAAGATGAACGACTCGTTCGCCAGCTGTTTGAGCGACACGGAACGACCGCCGATCAGCCTGTGCCCCACCGGCAGCACCAGCAACATGCGTTCTTCGGCGAGCAGTTCGAAGCGTAAATCAGCTGACGTTTCGACCGGTTTGCGGAGAATGGCTGCATCCGCGCGACCGTTCAACATCATTTCGATGATCTCCGCCGCATTCACCTCGCTCATCTCTATCGAAATCCCGGGGTACATGTCCCGAAAATTGCGAATGGCGGTAGGCGTAAGCGGGTGAAACGCAGCCGAACTCGTGAGCGCAACGCGCACCGTGCCGATCCGGCCTTGCGCCACTCGACGCGCATGGACGACGGCGTTGTTCAGTTCGAGCAGTACCGTACGCGCGCGTGCGGCGAATATCTCGCCGGGCGCCGTCAACACGACGCCGCGGGGCTGCCGCACGAAAAGCGCGAAGCCCAGCTCATGTTCGAGTTCCAGAATCTGCTGCGACAACGGCGGCTGCTGGATATGCAGTCGCGCGGCGGCCCGCGTGAACTGGCCTTCTTCGGCGACGGCGAGGAAATAGCGCAGCTGTCTGAGTTCCATCGTTTGTCTGGTATATGAGTTGGATATGGCAACCGTGTCCCATATGTATTTTACATTCAGGACATCGACACGTACGCTTGTCTCAAAAGCTGGAAGAGAATCAAAGGAGACACATGCAATCCATCTTGCAAGCGGACGTGCCCGCGTCGGCCGCCACGGCGCTCAGCCGTTCGCAAACTCGCCGCGCGGTGCTCGCATCGGTCATCGGCAATGGCCTCGAGTGGTTCGACTTTCTCATCTACGGCTACTTCGCGAAAATCATTGCGCAGGTGTTTTTTCCTGTCGGCAACGGATTTGTGTCCATCACGCTGACGCTGGCGACGTTTGCCGTCGGCTTCGTGGTCAGGCCGCTGGGCGGCATCGTGATAGGCGCATGCGCGGATCGCTACGGGCGACGCAAAACGTTGTCGCTGCTGATTCTGCTGATGGCAGCCAGCACGCTGATGATGGGCCTGACACCCAGCTACGCGGCGATCGGCATGGCCGCGCCGCTCGTGGTGATCCTCGCACGTATTCTGCAAGGGCTCTCCGTGGGCGGCGAGTTCGCGACAGCGGCCGCGATGCTGACGGAATACGCGCCGCCCGGACGCAAGATGTTCTTCGGCAGTTTCCAGATGACGTCACAGGCCGTCGCGCTGCTACTGTCGTCGCTATGTGCGTTCTTGCTCACCACGCATCTGTCGCACCAGTCGCTCGTGACGTGGGGTTGGCGCGTGCCGTTTCTGCTCGGCGCGCTGGTCGGGCCGGTGGGCTTCTACATTCGGCACAAGGTCGGCGAGTCGCCTGAATTCGTACAGTTGCGGGAACGGCTTGGACATGCGCCACGCCAGTCGCTGCGGACATTCATTCGCGAGCGTGGCGATGCGGCGCTCTGCGCGATGGGCGTCATCATCGTTGGAGCGGCAACCAATTATCTGTGGCATTCCTATATGCCGCTCTATGTCGAACACCAATTGCATCTGCCGCTCAAGAATGCGCTGTTCGGCACGGCGATTTCCGGATTGATCGGCATCGTCGGCTATCCGTTGGCAGGGATGCTCGCCGACCGCCTCGGCGCATATCGGCTGTTCTTTCCGGTGACGATCGTCTGGGTATGTGCTGCCTATCCGCTTTTCGCATGGGTGCTCGCGGCGCCTTCGCCCGAACGCGTATTCAGCGCGCAGATCATCGCAACGGTCGTGCTCAGCGTCATGTCGGGCGCACACCCCGGCATGCTGACGCAGTTGTTTCCGACGGCCATGCGTTCGACGGGCGTAGCGCTGTCGTACAACGTGGCCGTCACGCTGTTTGGCGGGCTCGCGCCGCTCACCGTCTCGACCTTGATCGACGTAACCGGCTCGCGCATCGTGCCGGCGTGGTATCTGGTGTTCGCCGGCATCGTCTCGTTGCTGCTGGTCGGGTTCACGGCATCCGGGCGACGCTTGCGCCGCGAGCCGGACCTGTGGCCGGGTGACACGGCGTGAGCGTCGCGATGTGCCTTCCCCGGAACCATGAAGTGCGCCCACGTAACGAAGTACCCGTCAAAGTCGTCGCCAGTGAGCGGTTGACCGTTTCGACGTCGCGCGGCGCAGCGAAAGTGCCGCTGTTCACCGGCGGCAGCGCCGCGCCGGCCACCGCGACGCAGGTCGTCGTGATGCTGCACGGCAGATTGCGCGACGCCGACGCATACCTTCGTTCGACGCAGCGCGCGCTCGACGCGTCGACAGCCGATTCGAAAAGCGTGATGCTCGCCGTGCCGCAATTTCTCGCGACGGCCGACGTCGAGTATCACCCGTTGGCGGACGACTGTCTGCATTGGGAGTGGACCTCATGGATGGGCGGACTCGACGCAATCGGTCCAGCGCCGCTCAGCTCATTCGATGTGCTGGATGCGCTCATCGAACATTACGTTCGAGGCATGCAGGGCGGCCGCTACCCGAGGCTGCGCGAGATCGTGATCGCAGGACATTCCGGTGGAGCGCAGGTCGCGCATCGGCACGCGATACTCAGCAACGCGACGGCATGTTGTCTCGCACGCGGTGTGAAGGTACGTTACGTCATTGCGAATCCTTCGTCATATGTGTACTTCGACGCTTGGCGTCCGCATGGCGAAGGCATCGATCACACCGCATGTGCCGGATTCAATGAATGGAAATACGGCACGTCACGACTTCCCCGCTATGCGGACGGACTCGACGCGCAATCGCTCGAACGTCGTTACGTCGATCACGACGTCACCTATCTGCTCGGTA
>Ga0209463_1000108_pt1 | contig 75270 bp, 69 predicted proteins | sample AgamicMgSfrz_FD_187169 | JGI IMG/M metagenome (GOLD analysis project Ga0209463, IMG submission 187169) | Agave microbial communities from Guanajuato, Mexico - Mg.Sf.rz (SPAdes) (version 2) | ecosystem: Host-associated > Plants > Phyllosphere > Phylloplane/Leaf | place: Guanajuato, Mexico... | reverse complement strand
TTAGCTGAGGGCAAATAAGTGTGGTTTTCTGGAATATCAATATGGTTAAATAACTGTTCTTTCATATAGTAACTATAACTTTGTGGATTATCTTTTTCTAAACCAACATATTCATCTAAGTTGACCGTAATAACCTTTTCATAGGAAGTTTGATTTTTAGTAAAATCTTCAATTAAATACTGATACGTTCCTATCGGTGTCCCTCCAGTTGCAAGTCCTAGAACGCTGTTTGGCTTCGTCTCAATTTGCTCCATTATTGCTTTTGCTGCTACTTTACTCATCTCGTCATAGTTTTTTACTTCAATTAGTTTCATGCTTTTACTCCTCCATTCGAATATACGATTTGTCCTTTACAAATTGTTAGTACAACTTGATTATTTTCATCTAATACAACTAAATCTGCATCTTTACCTTTTGCAATACTTCCCTTTTTATCCAAAACGCCAATTTGCTTAGCTGGATTATAGGAAGCCATCTTCACAACATCCTGTAAAGAGCAGCCTGTAAAGTTCATCATATTGTTTATTGCCTCATTCATTTTTAATGTACTCCCCGCAAGAGCACCATTTTCTAATAACGCCTTTCCATCGCGAACGATTACCTTTTGCCCTCCTAAGGAAGAAATACCATCTTCCAGCCATTTCGCACGCATGCTGTCTGTGATGAGGATGATATGATCAACACCCTTTTGTAAAAAAGCAAGTTTAACAATTTCAGGATGGATATGAATGCCGTCTACAATCATTTCTGCCATTAACTCAGAATGAAGCAACGCAGCACCAGCAACGCCTGGATCTCGGTGATGCAAGCCTCTCATTCCATTAAAGAGATGTGTAACATGACTAACGCCTGCTTGAATGCTTGATAGTACTTGCTCGTAAACAGCATCCGAGTGTCCTATTGATGGGACAATTTTTTCTGCCTTTAAATAACGGACAAGTTCGAAGTTCTCATCTTCTTCAGGTGCCATCGTAACAAGTTTGATTTGATTATTTGATAAGTCTTGCCATTTTTTAAACAATGCTACATCTGGCTTTTTAACGGATTGAATTGGTTGAGCCCCAACTCTTTTTTCTGAGATAAATGGACCTTCTAGGTGGATTCCAATAACTTCCGCTTTTCCAGATTGATCACTAGCTTCGATATACTGTGCAATAGAAGAAAGTGCTATTTCAATACTTTCTTCATCTTGTGTCATGGTCGTTGCTAAAAAGCTCGTTGTTCCTTCCTTTGGTAAGGTAGCAGCCATAACTTTTAAGGAATTTAGTGTTCCATCCATTGCATCTGAATCATTGGCTCCATGTATATGAATATCAATTAATCCTGGTATCAGATTCATCCTCTTAGGGAAATCTATTATATGTGCATTTTCCCAATCTTCTTCATGAAAGGATTCCATTAAACCAATCGAGTCGATTTTTTCTCCCTTCACTACTACATATCCTTTTGGATTAATCTCTGTTTCTGTGTAAATACACAAGTTTGTTAATACTAAATCTTGTGGTTCATCTGTTATCATGATTATTTCACTCCTTCATACTATATATATCATCTATATATCTAGATGTCTATACCAGTTGTTCCGTACTTAATTATTATTTCATATAATACTAAAAATATGCTTATAATTCTCTAATCTTGTCAGGAAATTTAACAAACTATTTTGATGTTTTTACAAAAGGCTGTTTTCGTAAAGTTTGTTGCGATTACCCGCAACCGGAATACACTTCGCTTTCCGTGGGGCTAAGCTTAAGCCTCCTCAGCTTCGCCTCCGGGGTCTCAGACTGTCTCGCTAATCCCCGTGGCGTCTTCGTGTATTCCGACTGCTCCATTTTTCCAACTAATTCTTTTTTTCGATTGAAAAAACAACAATCCTTTAGAAAACAGCCCAGACAACAGTAATCGCTTTCATTTCTGATTATAAATTATTTCATGAGCCTGCGTCAACCTCCATGTGTTCTTCTATTTTCTTTTTCTGAATCAAAAGGTTAGATCAGCCAAAGATTAATTTTGCCAGCTTCAGCTGATATCAGTAAGGTAAAAAGTTCTTAATGATTAAACCTAATTCAATTAATTTAAATCTTTCTAACACTTTCTCTATAAATAATTTCGAAGCCAGATACTGTTTTCATCGGGGTATCCTCTCCTCTTATGAGACTGAGTATCTTTCTAGCCGCAAGATTTCCTGCATCCTTATAATAAAACTTCGCAGTTGTTAAACCTGGATGAATCATTTCCGCCATTTCGTATCCGCCAAAGCCAGTTATCGAAAGATCATTCGGAATCGAAATTCCTCTAGAATAAATTGCTTTCATTACACCAATTGCAATATTATCGGTTGCACAAACCATTATACTAGGATTGAATGTATCGATTATTTCAGAAACAATAGAAAATAACTTTTCATTTTTTCTATTTGTTTCAAAAAATTGTATATCTATATTTCCCGCACTCTCTATGCTTTTTTTAAATCCCTCTTTTCGGTCGATTCCCACGGCAACATTTTTTTCATTTACCCCAATGTAGGCAATTCTTTGATGTCCTTTGGATAGTACATATTTCCCCACTTCATAGGCTGCTTCATAATCATTATGAATTAAACTAGGTATCTCCTCATGCTGCTGACCTACTAATAGCACCGGTATTCCTATTTGCTTTATTATCTCTAAGTGACGCTCTGTTATTTCCGTCGCTAATAAAATAATTCCTGCCACCTTCTGCCTTACTAAGGAATGAATATTTTCCATTTCCTGCTCTAAATCTAGGTTTGAATGAGAAATTAACATTTGATAATTCCTTGTCTTCAATTCTTCATCTATTCCAATTAATGTTCGAGAGAATGCATAAGAATCTAAGCGAGGCACAATCGTTCCAATTATATTTGTTTTTTTTGCCTTTAAACTTTGAGCAAATGCGTTAGGCGTATAGCCTGTTTCTCTAATAATATGTTGGATTTTCCGCTTTGTTGCTTCACTTACAGAACCATCATTTAAATAGCGCGAAACCGTACTTTTCGCTACGCCTGCAAGTTTAGCTATATCACCAATTGTTGTCACCAATAAACCTCCTCATTAGTTGCTTTTTGCAAAAAGATAGTAGGAACCCCCTCGTTTAGAAAGCCCTTTCATTTTATTTCATTATGTATCTATTTACTAGTAGCTACTTTCCTATTTGCACACATATTCTACCTAATATTATACATAAAAAAAATAATAACGACTGAACTATTTTTTCTATTGGAGAAGTATAGCTTCTTCCTTGTTGATTCATAATGATTGCTATAAGGATTTCTTTTAGCGTTAATTATGAAGGCAGGGAATAAAATGAAAATAATATCGTCTCTTCGAAAAAACAATAAAAATAGGTATGAATTAATTCAAAGTGAAAACTATTTAAGTAAGCCTCTTATTTCTGTAATTACACCCGTTTTTAATAATGAAAAAACAATTAAGCATACAATCGAATCTGTTTTACAGCAATCCATTATGCCACAAATTGAATATATAATTGTCGATGATGGTTCACAAGACCAGACTCGTGCTATCTTAAAGAAATTTGTTAGCGAGCATCCTAATATAAAACTAGCTCTTCTAGCGAAAAACACAGGAACTCCTGGCTATCCTAGAAATTTAGGAATTGAGCTTTCATCTGCTCCCTACTTAACTTTTTTGGATTCAGATGATTGGTTTGAAAAGACTGGCTTAGAAAAACTTTATAGTGTATTAAATGAAACCGACGACGATTATATAGTTGGCAAAACGATTAAAGTTACTTCCAAGAAAAACGCAATTGTAGGAGAACATGAATCATGGAAAGAAAGAAGAAGTATTCATCCGACAAGCATCCCACATATTTTTAATCATTTAGGACCTAGAGCAAGATTAATAAAAGCAAGCATTATCAAAAAAAATCAAATTAGGTTCCCCGAAATGAAATATGGAGAGGATAAGCAGTTTTTTATGGAAGTACTGACTAATTGCCAAAAAATCTCTACAACGGAATCTATTATTTACTATTTAAATCGCTTAGATGAAAATAACGAATCTTTGACTAAACAGACGAATGCTTTAAACAAAATGCACTGTAATAGAAAAGTCATTCACTATTTCAAGAAGAAGGAAATGGATGATGAGTTAAAGCGAATGATCTTTAATCGCCTTTATGAATTTGATTGCTTCAATGGATTTATGAATCGCTATCATACGTTAAGAAGCGAGAACAATCAAACCTCTAAAGAAAAAATAGCTGATTTTTTAAAAAGAAAAGCATATATATCAGCCATGAAAAAAATGATACGTACGACTTCTTCCTTAAATTATGAAATCAGCGATCATTTTTTTCATCCTTATAATAAGGTTTGTTACCAACTATTCTTACAAAAGCGCTATAAGGATATCGAAACATTATTTAGATGGATAAATCAAGAAAAAATAAAAAAACATTTGTTAAAAGATGGTACTGCTTACTGGGTTACTCCTATAAGTCCACCGTATAACTTTATAAAAGTTCCTATGTATGCAGAATTAGTAAATTGTGAATATACAAATGGTTTCTTCCGGTTCGATATCAATATAGCAGGGGATTATCCGAAAGACATTGAGCATATACTGTTCCGTGATCGAAATGATATTCATAAACAATTTTTCTTTCCGATTGAACGCTATGATGGAACCTTAAGGAGAATCATGATTCCTGAAGCGTTCTTTGCTCCTTTTGGAAAATCTGTATACACTATTTATTTATCTTACAGAGACTATCATAAAATGCAATTCCATATCCCAAATCCGAAGCTTCGGTTAAAAAAACAGCAAACAGATACGCATCACTTTTACAAAACAATTCATAATCATTTAGCATTAAAAGTTCTCTGATAGAAAAAGTGAAACTTCCATCAGTGGAGGGTTCTTTCATCCCCCACTGATGGTTAGTTGAACCATTCGGACCTTAGACTTATCTCCTCGGAAAACCAATATATTGTTTGCTTTCCAATCCCTATATTCCTATTAATCTTCTTCATTTACATAGAAGGAACTAAACAATATTTTCACTTTAATGTTTCTATAAATCGATGAAACGCTTTTGTTCCTGGCTCATCCCTTTTAAATACACCTGCATGATGTAAGATGGTTTCAAAAACGATTCCTATTTCTGTTTGTAAGACAGAATGTACATTTTCAATCGTCATCTGCGGATTTTTCTCTTTTACTGCCTTTGCCCATACTAAATGTTTTTCAATATTAGGTTCTTTCTTGATGCTCGTTTCAAAATTATCTTCTACTATTTTATCTGCAAGCAAGCTTAGTTCTTCTTTTAAACGACCTGGCAAGACAGCTAAGCCCATCACTTCAATGAGTCCGATGTTCTCCTGTTTAATCGAATGAACTTCTTCATGTGGATGGAAGATGCCAAATGGATATTCCTCACTTGTTCGATTATTACGTAGTACTAAATCAATTTCATAAAGACCATTACGCATTCTCGCAATTGGGGTAATCGTATTATGACGAGTACCGTCCGTATACGCAATAATATCTACACTCTCATCACTGTAGTCGAGCCATTCTTTAAAAATATAATCAGATGCCTCCACTAGCTGTTGTTTGTCTGTTCCTTGCAAACGAAGCACAGACATTGGCCATTTAACAATACCTGCATGGATAGCTGGAAAACGGTCAATAGCAAAAGTTGTTTCTATATCAGCTTTTGCCATTGGAAATTCATGAAATCCCCCTTGAAAATGCTCATGTGCAAGAATTGATCCTCCTACAATTGGCAGGTCTGCATTAGATCCCATAAAATAATGAGGGTACTGATCAACAAAATCTAGTAATCTTGCAAAAGTTCTTTTAGAAATAGTCATTGGTTCATGCTTCTCAGAAAAACAGATGGCATGCTCATTGTAATAAACATATGGTGAAAACTGTAGGAACCACTGCTCTCCTTCTAATGTTACTGGTATAATGCGATGATTTTGTCTAGCAGGATGGTTGACTCTTCCCGCATAGCCAGCGTTTTCTTTACAGAGTAAACATTTGGGATACGATCCTTGCTTTAATTTTTTCGCAGCCGCGATTTCTTTCGGATTCTTTTCTGGCTTTGATAAATTAATCGTAATTTCTAAATCTCCGTAACTTGTATGTGTCAGCCAGTCTTCATTTTTAGCAATACGATCGGTACGAATATAATCTACCTTTTTTGAGAAATCATAAAACCAACTGGTCGCTTGTTCTGCTCCCTTTTCTTTATATAATGTTAAATATTTATTATTTATCTCGGATGGCAATGAGACAAAGCAACCCATTAATTTTGTATCTAATAAATCTCGGTAGGTAATCGTATTTTCTACTAAGCGATTATGTTCCACTGCCCAATCTAATATATTTTCTAAAATGGTACGCAAGTCTGTTTCAGCTACTTCTCCGTTATCCGATAGAATAAAATCATCTAATTGTAAAATTTCAAGTAATTTATTTCGAACAACATCCATATCCCATCGTGTTATTAAATTTGATTTAAGTCCATAATGAAGCAATTGTTCTACATGTTGATAAATAGTTTGTGTCATCTAACATTGCTCCTTTCTTCTTAGTCATTTCTCTTTATAGCCTTCTGGATTTTCCTGGAACCATCGCCAAGCACTGCCGATCATTTCTTCTAAAGAAGGATACTGCGGCTTCCAGCCTAGTTCAACTTTTGCCTTTTCGGACGAGGCAACTAATCGTGCTGGATCGCCAGCTCTTCTTGGTGCAATTACAGTTGGAATAGGATGACCCGTTACCTTTCGAGCTGCCTCAATTACTTCTTTGACCGTAAATCCTGTTCCACTGCCTAAATTGTAAATCCCACTAGTTTCTTCTTTTTGTAATCTTTCCAATGCAAGAATATGGGCATTCGCCAAATCGGTAACATGAATGTAATCTCTTATACAAGTTCCGTCATGTGTATCATAATCATCTCCAAAGACGCTAATGGCTTCTCTAGTCCCTAATGCTACTTGCAGAATAATCGGAATAAGATGAGTTTCTGGAAAATGGTCTTCTCCTAATTTTCCGTCCATATGTGCTCCTGCGACATTGAAGTAGCGAAGAGCAACGTAATGAATGCCATATGCTGCTTCAGACCACTTTAGCATTTTTTCTATTGCCAACTTTGTTTCTCCGTATGGATTGGTTGGAACAGTAGGATCATTTTCTTGTATTGGAAAATTCTTCGCTTCTCCGTAAGTTGCTGCTGTTGACGAGAAAACAATTTTCTTCACATCATTTGCATGCATCACTTTTAATAGTGTCATCGCACCATATACATTATTGTCATAGTATTTCAATGGATTTGTTACACTTTCTCCTACTAAAGAGTCAGCAGCAAAATGGACGACCGCTTCAATCGAGTTTTTCTTAAACACATCGTCTAAAAAACTTTCATCGCGTAAATCGCCAATGTAAAGTGTTGCTCCTTCTAAAACAGCCCCTTTATGTCCTGTTTGTAGATTATCAACAACAATTACCTCTTCCCCCTGATCTAATAGTTCAGATACCATATGGCTCCCAATATAACCAGCACCACCACATACTAAAATGGCCATTTATAATTCCTCCTTTTACATTTCCTACTGGACTGTAACAATTTCTTTCGCACCGTCTCCAACTTGAACAACATAGAAGTCCGCATTTAAGCCTGTCTGCTCACTATATCTTGCTCCAACCTTCTCGATAAAAGAATCAATGTGCTCATTAGTAACAATACTAATCGTACATCCACCAAAACCTGCTCCTGTCATTCGGGAACCAATTACACCCTCTTGTTCCCAAGCTGCCTCCACTAGTGCATCCAATTCTTTTCCAGTAACTTCATAATCGTCACGTAAGGAGATATGGGAGGCATTCATCAATTGTCCAAATCCCGCAATATCACCAGCTTGAAGTTTTTTTACAGCCTCAATAGTTCTAGCATTTTCATACACAGCATGTTTCGCTCTCATCCGATCAACTTCTCGCTCAATCAAATGAGCTTTCTCATCAAATTGCTCACGGGTTAATTCTCCGAGTGAATGAATATCTAATTCTCCCTGCAAGTCTTTTAATGCTCTTTCACACTCTTCTCGTCTTTCATTATATTTAGAATCAGCTAAGCCCCTGCGTTTATTTGTATTAGCAATAATTAAAGAAGCAGCTGCTAAATCTAGTGGACTATAGGTATAATCAAGTGTATCGCAATCTAGTAAAATAGCATTTTTTTCTTTCCCCATCCCAATCGCGAATTGATCCATGATGCCACAGCTTACACCAATAAATTCGTTCTCCGCCTGTTGACACATTTTCACTAGAGAAACTCGATCGATTGCTAAAGAATATAACTCATTTAGCATAATAGCTGTCACTACTTCAATCGAAGCGGACGAAGATAAGCCAGCACCATTTGGAATTTCTCCCGCATATAAAACATCAAATCCTGAATCTAATGTATATCCATGTTGTTCAAGCGTTACAATAACTCCTTTTGGGTAATTAGCCCAATCATCTGCTGAATCATAGACTAACTCGTCTAAAGATACCTTTATGACACCTAAATCTGAAAAATTTGTGGAATAGAATTGAATTATTCTATCAGATCTTTTTCGAACAATCGCGGTTGTGCCAATTGATAAAGCACAAGGAAAAACATGCCCTCCATTATAGTCTGTATGTTCTCCTATTAAATTCACACGTCCTGGTGCAAAAAAAGTACGTATTTTGTTAGCTCCCTCATTAAAAACATCGGTAAATATTGTAAGTAGATTATTTGTCATTTTTATCTCTCCTTTATAAATGAACGATTATTTTTACTCTCTTGTTTAGCATCGTTTTATTGAACCGTTTACATTTTCATTTTATGCTTCAAACCTTTCTCTCTCAATGGTAAAATAAGAAAGAGAAAAGGGTAATAATTTGCTACTTTATTTCATTAATTTGCATAATCATCTAACCTTAACTCTTTTTCTAATCAATTTAATACAGGCAAGTATCTACCTATGATACCTCTACTAAGAAAGGGGCCTTCTCATTGCCTAAAAAAGATAATAATGTATTTGCGTATAGGTTTACGGAAAAGATTACAAAAGAGGTTGCCCAAATTTGGTCGATTGGATGGGAAAATCAATCCTCCCATCTTTATAATTGGAAGGGAAAAAAGCGTAAAGAGGAAAGCATGTATGTTTTTCAATATACGATTTCTGGAATGGGCGCTATTGAAATTGGAGAAAAAGATCATAAATTGACAGCTGGAAAAGCATTTCTAATTGATATTTCAGAGGAATATAGATACTATCTTCCGCAAAATAGTGAGCATTGGGAATTTATTTTTATTACGCTATATGGTGAAACAGTAAAAAAGTGTTGGCATTCTTTTACCGAAAATAATCAGTCTATTATCCAATTAGCTTCTGATTCAAAACCAATTCAGCACCTTCTTCATATTTACCAACTGGCAAATGAAACAAATATAAAAAATGCCTACCAAGCTTCTAGTCTCGCTTATGCTTTTATTATGGAACTTTATCAATATAAGAAAAACATGGGAGCCATACAGTTGCCAGAAAGTATACTAAATGCGACATTATTTGCGCAAAATTATTATAATAGACCAATTGGACCAGATGATATGGCAGAGGCAGCTGCGCTATCTCGCTTCCATTTCACTCGATTATTCAAAAGGGTGCTTGGCATTACACCCATTCAGTATTTAACAAATATACGGATAGTGAAAGGAGCAGAGTTATTATACCAAACCAAATATTCTATTGAGGACATTTCTGTGCAAGTAGGTTTTGCAAATGCCAACTATTTCACAAAGGTATTTCGTAAAGCTACCGGCATGACTCCTGGCGAATTTCGAAAGAAGAATATTCGTCCAAGCGAAGATATTCTTCTTTAATGTTATTTTTCATCAAACATTTCCAAACTGACCATTCCTTTTTCATAAATAAAGTTCAGCTTCTTCCCTGGTGTCAGCATATTTTCAAGGATATCTTTAGAAGCTTGAAGAGCAATGGACATTCGATTTAGCTGTTCCTCCCCTTCTTCTTGCAGGGAATCTGCTTGTTGACTTATGGATTCCAGTTTGTTTTGATAATGGAGTATTTGATTATAAAGTTCCTCATATATTGTTTCAATATCGTTGTTCATTACAAAAACTCCTTATATATATAAGATGAGTTAATTTTAGCATATTTTTGCTTAACTTTTATTAAAATGAGGGCAAAAATTTGCATCTATAAAATATAAATGGTCAATAAATTCGACTAAATAAGCAATCCTGGCAAATTTACTAAAAAATATTTATGAAAACAGTTTCAAAATTAATATATATCCTTTAAAATATAAGTAAAGAAATTTTTTTCTATTAAAATTTAATTTTATGAAATATTTTTTATAATTTCCGTATAAAGGAGTTTTTAAAATGCATTTATCATCCCTATATTTAGGTGTAGACATTGGTACAACAAGTACAAAATCTGTCCTCTTTGCTGAAGCTGGTAAAGTATTAAGCATGCATCATGTAGAATATCCATTACATAGCCCTGCACCAGCAATTGCGGAACAGGATCCTGAGCAAATTTTTCAGGCTGTCTTAGAAACAATGAAGACTGCTATAAAAAAAGCCAAGGTTGATGTGAAAAATCTAAAACTAGTATCCTTTAGCTCAGCGATGCACAGCGTTATCGCTTTAGATGAAAAAGGAAAGCCTATAACTCGTTGCATTACTTGGGCAGATAGCCGTGCTTCTTCTTGGGCTAAAAAGATTAAAAATGATCATAATGGCTTAGAAATATATCGTAGAACAGGAACACCAATTCACCCAATGTCCCCTCTAGCTAAATTAACTTGGCTAAAGAATGATCAGCCAGAAATTTTTACGAAGGCGACAAAATTTATTGGTATCAAAGAATATATTTTCTATCGTTTGTTTGACGAATTTGTTATCGATTATTCAATTGCTTCTGCAACTGGAATGTTTAATCTGAAACAGTTAAATTGGGATACGGAAGCATTAGCGGTGGCTGGTGTTACGGCTGACCAATTAGCTAAGCCTGTTCCTACTACTCATTATTTAACAGGACTAAAGGAAAATTACGCAACCGAAATTGGAATCCCTGCCGAAACTCCATTTGTTGTAGGTGCAAGTGATGGCGTGCTTTCTAACCTAGGGGTAAATGCTATTGACCCAGGCGTTGTGGCTGTAACGATTGGAACAAGTGGTGCAATTCGAACAGTAACAGATAAACCAGTAACTGATCCTAAGGGAAGAATATTCTGCTATTGCTTAACAGAAGACCACTGGGTCGTGGGCGGTCCTGTAAATAATGGTGGAATGACGTTCCGTTGGGTGCGTGATGAATTAGCATCTTCCGAAGTAGAAACAGCCAAGCGACTCGGAATTGACCCTTATGAAGTTTTAACAAAAATCGCTTCCCGTGTTACACCTGGTGCTGATGGTTTATTATTCCATCCATATCTTGCTGGGGAAAGAGCCCCTTTATGGAATGCAAATGCAAGAGGATCCTTTTTTGGACTTGGTTTACACCATAAAAAAGAACATATGGTAAGAGCAGTATTAGAGGGCGTTATTTTAAACCTTTACACGGTTATGCTTGCACTTCAAGAAGTGATTGGCGCACCAAAGCAAATTCAAGCAACAGGCGGATTTGCGCGTTCTGAGCTTTGGAGACAAATGATGGCAGATATCTTTGACCAAGAAGTAGTCGTTCCGGAAAGCTTTGAAAGTTCTTGTCTTGGAGCAATTGTTTTAGGCATGTATGCACTAGGGGAAATTAATGACTTCTCCATTATGAAACAATTGGTTGGCAGCACGCACTCCCATCAGCCAATTCAAGAAAATGTCGATATCTATCAAGATTTAACATCTATCTATATACGTATTTCACGAGCTTTAGAACAGGAATATGATGCAATTGCATCGTTTCAGAACAAATGGGTGAAATAACCTGACTATTTAAAAGGGGCGTCTCTACAATAAGACAGCCCCTTTTTTTTAAAAAAAATCCTTTAGCAAAATTGTCTGCTAAAGGATTTTACCATTTTATTTTGATTCTACACTGTGACCACCAAACTCATTTCTTAATGAGGCAACCACTTTACCAGAAAATGTATCTTCCTCTAATGAACGATAGCGCATCATTAAAGAAAGGGCCGTAACTGGCATTGCTGTTTGTAAATCTAAAGCTGTTTCCAGCGTCCATTTCCCTTCTCCAGAAGAATGCATAATTCCTTTAATTCCTTCAAGCTTCGGATCTTTCGAAAAGGCATTTTGTGTTAATTCCATTAACCATGAACGAATGACAGAGCCATTATTCCAAACTTTTGCCACCCCTTCGTTATCGAAATCATATTCACTTTTCTCCAACAACTCAAAACCTTCTGCGATAGATTGCATCATGCCATACTCAATACCGTTATGAACCATTTTCAGAAAGTGACCGCTGCCAGATACTCCAGCGTAAGTATAGCCATTTTCAACGCATAGATCTTTAAATAAGCCTTCTACCTTATCAAAAATTTCTTTATTGCCGCCGACCATCATGCACGCGCCATTTCTTGCACCATCAACACCGCCACTTGTGCCAACATCTAAATAGAACACTCCAAGTTCCTCTAAATCCAAGCCTCTTCTTTTTGATTCCTTATAATGAGAATTCCCTCCATCAATAATAATATCTCCCGCTTCAACATACTTCTTCACTTCTCTTAATACATTTTCCGTTACTTCTCCTGCTGGAACCATGAGCCAAATTACTCTTGGAGCTGGCAAATTTCTTACTAAGCCCTCAATTGTATTTACTCCTGTTACATTTTTATAAGAAATTTCTTTTACAGCGCTTTCATTTATATCAAAAGCTGTTACACTATACTTATGGCCCACCATATTTAAAGCCAAGTTGTATCCCATTTTTCCTAATCCGATAAGACCGATATTCATGCGTTATTCTCTCCTTTTGAAAAAATATTTCTCTCTATATATTATTATATAGAAATTTTTTTCGAAAATATACCCCCTTTACGAAATTTTTTCGAAAAAAAATATTAAAATAAGAAATTTTTTTTCAAGAGACTAATTGTGTTATACTACAACTATATTAATTTGGAAAGGATAGAAGTCAATGGCGCAAAATTGTCTTGGGAAAATTCGTTCCTATTACGCTAGATTGAGTGAAAAAGAAAAAAAAATCGCTGATTATATTCTTGAGAATCCAGAAAAAATCATTCATTCAACAATCAACGAACTAGCAGAGGATTTAGGTGTTGCAGATGCAACTGTATTTCGTTTTTGTAAACGAATTGGTTTTAAAGGCTATCAAGCAATGAAAATAGCATTAGCTTCAGAAGTAATTGAACCTATTCAACAAATACATGAGGAAATTAGTGAAAATGATAGTGTTAAAACAGTAACTGAAAAAGTATTTAAGTCCAATGTCCGAACACTAGAGAATACATTAGAAATATTAAATGGACATTCAATTGAAAAAGCAGTTGAATTCCTATTACAAGCAAATCGTGTCGAGTTTTATGGTACAGGTGGTTCAGCAGTTATTGCAATGGATGCTTTCCATAAATTTGTTCGAACTGGAATTAAAGCGTTTTCATTTGTTGACTCTCATTTTCAGCTAATGTCTTCATCGCAACTTTCAGAAAATGACGTTGCGGTTGTCATTTCACACTCTGGCACTAACAAAGATACTATTAACATAATGAAAACAGCGAAAAATAACGGTGCTAAAACGATTGGAATTACTGGCTATCCAAAATCACCGATCGCGCAGAATGCTGATGTCGCTCTTTTTACCAGCTCTGAAGAAACAGAATACCGTTCAGAAGCTCTATCATCAAGAATCGGTCAGCTTAGCTTAATTGATGCTTTATATGTCAATGTGATGATTTCCAATAAAAATGTTGCCAATCAGTCATTAGAAAGAATAAGGAATGCTATTTCTGATACAAGAATCTAATGGAAGACGACCAATAGTTTACTTCAGAGTATCAGCAAACGCCAAAAAAGGAAGTTAGTTATGGATGTTACTGCCATAATTAGCTCCCTTTATTTAAAACCAGCTATAATATCTCCATATTGATAAAAGGAGTATCATAATCAAGTTGGCCTTTAACTTTCTTTATATTCAGTTTTTCCCCCTGTAAAAAGGAATCGAAATCAATGATTACAGGCATTCGATCACTGCCAATCGCAAACCAAGCTTTTCTTTCATTAGGTAGATATGCTGCTGTGTGCAAGGTTCCAGACCAAGTACTATATTTGTTTGAGAACACTTCTTTATTCTTGTCATTCAGTATTCGAAAAGCCTCATATACATTCGACTGACCGTCTTGCTGTTTTTCGATGTTCTGCTTTCTTCGTACAGATTCGTCCATCTGAAAGCGATTTTCTTCTTTTAAAACTTCAAAATGATTCGTACTAATATTTGCTTTTCTAGAAATGACTGACCTAGGTGTTGCTTCCACAACGAATGATTCTCCGCTTGGATCTAATAACACATAGCTAAAGGATGTTCGATGAGGTATTTCTTGTAGTAAATCAATAGCCTCTTCGACATTTGCACATGTTTCTAAAATCATCCGTCCTATCATATTACATATAAAGCCATCACCTGAACCAACTCGATTAATAAAGTTATAGCCCATTGCTAGACCTTTTTCATTCATCCCATCGATTCTTCCTGTAATTTGCATAGAAGGACCGACAACAGCATAGCCAGTATCCGTTGGCCGATAAATCATATATCTTCCTTCATATGAACCTGGATGACTATCATAGTTTCTAATTAAATATTGAGATCCTGTTAGAATGGAGCAGCCGCTTCTCCCATACTCGACGTAATGGCCGCCAAATTCTCTTAAAGCGTCCTCCATTCTCCATTGAAGAGCATCGGCCAATCCAGAGATTTCCGCTATCATCCCAGGAATAAACTTATTAAGAAGGTCCACGGACTCTTTTTCATTAATGGTAAAATAACGCTTTCTCTTAGATGTCCAATGCTTCACCCGATTAGGAAGTATAGGTGAATCTTTTAATCGTTCTCCTTGCATATATCCAAAATCATAATGATTTCCACGAAACTGTATGAAATCACTATATACTTGTTTCATTCGCATTTCCCCTTTAAATCTTTGTATGGAGATTTATAACTATACTATATTTTTAACTAATGACAAGTAAATTGATTTTGGTAAATTGATTAAAAATTGAAAATGCGCCTTTGAATTTCCAAGGATACAGTCTTTGTTCTCCCCTTTCTTCCGTACTTTCAGCAGTCAAGCATATACGCTTCAATCAACTTACGTTTTTTAACTTTAATATACAAAAAAGAGGCAAGAAAGGATATTTTCCTTTCTTACCTCCTCTATATGCTTTTCTATTAAACAATTAAATCTAAAATTAATACTCCTGCAAATGCGACGAAAGAAAGGATTGTCTCCAATACTGTCCAAGTCTTAAATGTTTCTTCGACAGTTAGTCCTAAGTATTCTTTTACCATCCAGAATCCAGCATCATTTACATGGGAGAACATTAAGGAACCTGCACCTGTTGCAATAACTAATAATTCCACATTTACGCCAGACATGCCAGCGATGATTGGGGAAACAATTCCTGCTGCTGTCGTTAATGCTACGGTTGCAGAACCTGTTGCTATTCGTATCAAACCTGCAATCATAAATGCTAATACAAGTGGTGATAAAGACAAGCTTTCGGACATAGTTCCAATTGTAGTTCCTACTCCACTATCAATTAACACCTGTTTGAATGCTCCACCTGCTCCAATAATTAATAAAATCGAACCAACTGGTAAAAAACAATCTTCCGTGAATTTTTTAATGCTATCTTTATTCATTCCTTGACGAATGCCTAGGAAATAGAAAGCAAAAAACACAGCAATCAAAAGAGCTAATAATGGGCTACCAAGGAATGCAAGCACATTTCTTACTCCTTCTGGAAAAATCGTCATGTAAGGTGCAGCAGTTCCAATAATCATTAAAATTACAGGTAATAAAATAGCAAAAAATGATACCCCCGTACTTGGCAATTTTTCATCTGCTAACGGCTCTGCTGTAATAAGCGTTGATTCTCCTTTTGGAAAAACGCGCTTATCAATCCACTTTGCAAATAACGGCCCACCAATGATTCCAGCAGGTAATGCAATAATTAATGAATATAATAAAACAGTTCCTAAATTAGCATCAAAAATTCCGATTGCAGCAATTGCCCCAGGGTGTGGCGGAACAAGTCCATGTACAATCGATAATCCAGCAATACCTGGTAATGCAATCAATAAAATATTTTTCTTTGTAGCCTTTTGAATAGAAATAACAAGTGGCAATAATATTAAAATACCAACCTCAAAAAATACGGGTATTCCGATAATAAAGCCGGAGAAAAACATCGCCCAAGGCAATTTCTTTTCACCAAAAACGTTTACAAAAAAATTGGCAATTCGTAATCCAGCTCCAGATTCCGATAACATTTTCCCTAAAATTGTTCCTAATGCCAATATCCCAACTAAGTGACCTAATACGCCACCTACACCTGTCTCATAAGCGCTTACAATCTTTTCAAAAGATAATCCAGAAAAAATTGCTAAAAATAAACTTGCAACTGTTAAACTAATAAAAGCATGCCATTTTAATAATGAAACTCCTAAAATAACAATCACAATGGAAAGTAATGCAATAATCAATAAATAGGCATCCATCTTTATACCACCTTTTCTATCACATTTGAAAGTGTTTTCATTTAATAGCCTTATTATACGAAAAAATTTTTCTTTTATCAAGCTATAATTAAAGAAAATTTTTTATTCATAAAAATCAAGATTTCATTGAAGCTTCCCTTAGTTGGATTCTTCTTCCTTCTCCACTGATGGTTAGTTAAACCATTCGGACCTTTACGGACAGTTGATTTTCCCCTATCTTCCTCGAGTTTTCACAAGCCTCTTACTGCCTTTTAAAAGTGGGACAAACAGAATTCAAATACTAGGTTTACAGGGCACCTTTCCATCTTTTGAAAAGTTTTTTCCAAAAATAAGTGAAAATGTAAAACAAATTCATCCTCCATTACGTCTAAATAATGGAGCATCTACTTTTTATTATAGAAACAAGGAGTTAAACAGCATGAACAGCCTAAAATGGAAAATTTTTTTAATCCCCCTTTTTTGTTTTAGCCTTCTATTAATCGGATTCAAATTTTGGGAAAATGAAAAAAAACAAGCAGCTGACCCCCCAGAAAAAAAACCTGAGATGGCAATACAATTCGATAAGAATTATAAAATGATCGAAATAAATTCCTATATAAAAGATGAAAAACATGGGGGCTACTGGACGAGTTACCCACTTCTTCCAGATCAATCAATTACAACCATCTTAAAAGAGTATATTACAAACAAAATTAGTAAATATGATCAACATATCCAAAAAGAAAATATTCCAAAAACACAGGAGACTTCCTTACATATTTCCTATACCATAACCCATTACAGCAAACAAACAATCTCTATTCTTTTTGAAACCTTTGAATATATTACAGGTCCAAATGGAAATACCACAACCGAAAGCTTAACTTTCGACTTACAGACACATAAGCAGCTTTCATTAAAGGATCTTTTCCAAGAAAACAGTAATTATTTATTTCTCCTTTCTAAAACAAGTTATTGTGAATTAATGAAGGATAAAAAAATGGCAGTGGACGAAGTCTTAGTCAAACAAGGAACACTACCTCATGAAAAAAACTTTCAAAACTTTGCAGTTCTTAATGATTCGATTCTTTTTTACTTTCCTAAAAACCAAGTTGGAGCAGACGATTTAGGCGTTCAAGAACTAGCTATCAAAAAAGAGATTGTAAAAGATAAACTCTTACCAACCTATCTAGATAAAGAAAAAAATAAAAATTTGCTTGCAGAAGCAGCACCAAAAAAAATGGTGACAGAATTACCAGATGTAGCAAAAATTGATCCGTCTAAAAAAGTTATTGCTTTAACATTTGATGACGGTCCAAGTAATAAACCAACCAAAAAAATACTAAAAGCTTTAAAGAAGAATAACGGTCATGCTACGTTTTTTGTTCTTGGTGAGCGTATTCAATATTATCCTAGCATCATTCAGCAGACGATAGAGGAAGGTCATGAAATTGGAAACCATTCTTGGAATCATCCTCTCCTTACTAAAATGAAGAAGAAAAAGGCTTTAAAAGAATTTCAAGATACAGATGATTTAATTAAAGAAATAACAGGAAGGGAATCTACACTTATTCGCCCACCTTATGGAGCCATACAGAATGAACTAAAAAAAGAACTAGATAAAGAGATTGTTCTTTGGACAATTGATCCAGAAGATTGGAAACAACCAACGAAAAAGAAAATTGTGGAGAAAGTCATGAAAGAGGCAAAAGATGAAAGCATTATTCTTTTGCATGATATTTACGATAAAAGTGCTGATGCAGCAGTGGAAATCATCGAGAAGTTAACGAAAGAAGGATATCAGCTTGTGACTATTTCTCAATTACGAGAAGTACAGGAGGAACGGAAACTACTAGAAAACTAGAATATATTTATTGGAGATTTAGTAAAAACAATTGATACATCTACTCATGATTACGAGTGCGATGGATATACAAATTTTCTATTAAGATTCATTATAGATAAAAAAGGGTTTCTCGAAAATAGAGAAACCCTTTTTACATTTCGTATTCATAATGACCTGTACTGGGTTCGAACCAGTGACCCCTTGCCTGTCAAGCAAGTGCTCTCCCACTGAGCTAACAAGTCATGTTGTATAAAGTGAATAATATTTGGCTATTGCCTGTTCTTTCTCAAATACTATTTCTATTCTTATCTTACCATGTCCTTTCTTTATATTCTAGAAAAAAATAAAAAGTGACGGTTCATTTCATCACTTTATTGAATCTTATATAATCCCTTAAGCAATTGCTCTAACTGGTTGGTAATCCTTGTCTCTGAATCGGTATCCAATAAGTAGGTTTGATTATCTTGTTCTGTTATTTGATTATCTGTTACATAAGCACCTGTTAATATATTTGTTGCACCTAAATTTGCTAATACTGGTTTTAACGCATAATCCATAACCAATAAATGTGCATAGGTTCCTCCAAGCATTAGTGGAAGAATATTTTTATTTCGAAGACTCTTTTGTGGCAAAAGATCTAAAAATGTCTTAATGATTCCTGAATAGGATGCCTGAAATACAGGTGATAAGACAATAACTCCATCACTTTGTTCCACTTTTTGTCTTGCCTCTACTATATCTTGGTTCATAAAGTCTGCCGTTATTAAGGCATCACTTGGTAATTGATGAACTTGTATAACTTGAACATTCACTTGCTTCTGTCTTAAAAAATCTGCAGCAAATTGTAATATACCTGTTAATCGTGAGTTTATTTTATGCCCACCAGCTATGATGGTTACTGTCTTCATTGAAGTCTCCCCTTTATAAAAATCTTCCCTTGTAAAATTATTGCTTTTTCTTCTTTTCTTATTCTAACATGAATAGCAGCATATATGCTTGAACTGTGTTTCAAATAACACGAGTTACAAAAATCGCTTTTATTATAAATACGTTCACATTTTAGACATATTATTTTGAACAAATTGTGAATTGATTCACATTATTATTTTTTTCTAAGTAGTATTTGATATATTTAACTTGTAAATAATAAAAACAGAAAAATAAGAAAGGATGATTCTTATGTTTATAAATTTTTTAAGAGAAAGTAAAATTGCAGCTGGCATATTAACCATTATTCGTTTATTTCTAGGATATTCTTGGTTTACTTCTGGATTTGGCAAATTAACTGGCGGAGGATTTGATGCTTCTGGATTTTTAACAAATGCCGTTACTAATCCTGTGAAAGGTCCAGATGGCGCAGTAGTCTATGGATGGTATACAAGTTTTGTCGAAGGATTTGCGTTACCAAATGTTGGTTTATTTAATGTTCTTGTACCAATAGGCGAAGTATTAGTCGGTTTAGGATTAATGTTAGGCTGTTTAACAACAGCAGCAGCATTTTTTGGAGTGGTAATGAACTTCAGCTTCATACTTGCAGGCACAATCTCTCATAACCCTACTGACATCTTGATGGGCATGATTATCATGTTCGCTGGAGCAAATGCTGGCTACTACGGTCTAGATCGATGGGTATTACCTTATATTAGAAAAGCAATCTTTAAAAAAGAGGAAGACAACGAAGAATTGACAAAAAAACCTCGTTTAACTTAAACAGAAGGCTGGGACAAAAGTATTCCAGCAAAGGATAAATCCGAACAATTATACGAAGCTACTAATGAAAGTTCCGTATAATTGTTTGGTTTTTTATTTGTTTTTTAAAGGATGTTTCCATGAAGTTTAGTGCGATTCCCCGCAGCCGGAATACACTTCGCTTTCCGTGGGGCTCGCGCTGACCTCCGGGGTCTCATGTCTCGCTAATCCCCGTGGCGTCTTCGTGTATTCCGGCTGCTCTGTTTTTGCAACTAATTATATTTCCTCTTGTAAAAAGTGTGCGAAAGTAGCCGCTATTTACTAGCTAAATGAGAGATTGTTCGTCTTTATCTATTATTTATTTTGTTTTGTCCCAACTTCTTTCTCTCTTTACTGCCATTCATTAAATAAACTAATCTTATGCTCCTTTAGACTTTTTTGACAGTCTATAATCCTTTGATTTAGACTTCCTTTAAATAATAAGCTTAAATCTTTTTGTTCTATCTTAAACCGTCCATCTACTAAAGCATCTAAATATATACTTAATTGTGTAAATTCATCGTGATAAGTGGTCATTAATTCTTCCCACAGAAATCCAGTATAGCACCAAATATTTTTATTTACCTGTTTACATTCTTTGGCTAATTGGATAAGTTCCCTTATTTGCAGCATTGGTTCACCACCACTAAAGGTAATATCATTTAAAGGGTTTTGATTCACTCTGCTCATGATTTCGTCAATCGACATTTCCCTTCCTCCATTGATTCTCCAACTCTCCGGATTATGACACCCTCTACAATAATGAGTGCACCCTGCAAAAAAGATAGTAGTTCTTAGCCCTGGACCGTCTACAATGCTATCCTCCACAATGGACAATACTCTCATCGATGTTTAACCCTTTCCCGCTCTTCTGCACGTTTCGCACTATTCCAACGATCAAGAGAGCCGACAAGATAGCCAGTTATTCTTCTAATTCTTTCAATCTTTGACTCTTCGTTTTCCCCACAATTAGGACATTCGTTATTAATTATCCCTTTATGTCCACAGCTTATACAACGATCAACAGGGTGATTAATACTTCCATAGCCAATTCCCGTTTCTTTCATCGTCCGGACAATTTTTTCAATCGCATCTAAATTCTTGCTTGCATCTCCATCTAATTCTACATACGTTATATGACCTGCGTTTGTTAGTGAATGAAATGGCGCTTCTCGTTGAATTTTTTCATATATAGAAATCGGAAAATGGACGGGAATATGAAAACTATTCGTAAAGTATTCTCTATCTGTCACTCCTTTAATAATTCCAAATTTCTTTCTAGCAGCTCGTAATGCCTTTCCAGCAAAGGACTCGGCTGGTGTCGCAAGAAGAGAATAGTTTAGCTGATATTTTTCCAATGCTTCATCCGCTTTTTGGCGCATAAACTGTACAATACGCAAACCAATTTCATAGGCCTTTTCACTTTCTCCATGGTGGACACCGAGTAAAGATACAAGACATTCTGCTAAACCAACAAAACCAATAGATAATGTTCCTTGCTTTAAAATGTCCTCAACCTGATCATCCAACTGCAATTCTTCTCCACCTTGCCAAACACCTTGGCCATATAAAAACTTGAAATTTGCTACTTTTTTCTTCCCTTGATATTGAAATCTTTCATGTAATTGCTGTATAACTAGTTCTATCGTTTCATCCAATTTTTGAAAAAATGATTCTATTGTCGTTGACTCTAAAGCCAATAAAGGGAGATTGATACTGGTGAAAGATAAATTCCCTCTTCCAATCGTTTGTTCACTCCCATGAATATTTCCCATTACTCTAGTTCGACACCCCATTGTTGCTACTTCTGATTGAGGAGTGCCATTATAATAGGCCAAATTAAATGGCGCATCGATGAATACAAAGTTAGGAAACAATCGTTTGCTTGTTGTTTCAATCGCTAAGCGGAATAAATCATAATTCGTATCTTCTTTTTGAAAATTAATTCCGTCCTTTACTTTAAAAACGATAATCGGAAAAATGGGTGTTTCTCCGGAACCAAGCCCCGCTTGTGTAGCCAGTAATAAATTCTTTGTTAGCATTCTGCCCTCTCTCGATTGATCGGTTCCTAAATTCACCGAAACAAAGGGAGTCTGACCACCACCGCGCGAATGCATACTGTTACAATTATGTATAAAGGCCTCACAAGCCTGGTACGTTTCTCTTTCGGTCCATTGCCATGCTTTTCTTTCTAACTCTTCTTCCTTTTGAATTATCTCACTTAGCCGTGCTCTATTTTGTCTGTATGTTTTTTGTACATATGGTGCAAGGTCATAGTCTAGCATTGGAATAGCTTGTCCCCCATGCTGCTGATTCTGGTTGGCTTGTAAAATGATCGATGTCAGTGCCATTGCACTCATGATCGATTTAGGTTCTCTCATAAATCCATGCCCAGTATTAAACCCACTCTTTAAAATATTGGCTAAAGGGATTTGACAGCATGTTGTCGTACCAGAAGAATAAAAATCAAGATCATGGATATGGATATATCCTTCTTGATGCGTTTCTTTGACCTTCTCCGATAGTAAATGTTCTACTGTATAGTATTTAGAAGCAGTAGCAGCAAATTGCATCATATGGCTCATCGGTGACATTCCATCCACATTTGCATTTTCTTGAATTAAATCCTGATTATCGCTTCTAATTATTTCTTCAAATTCATTTAATAATTGGACATTATTGCCCATTTAACTCACTCCATTCGTAAAGGAATCTTTATACATTATAATAGCAACTCATTCATTTTTTCTATATATTGTGTTCATTTCACAAAAAATACACAATATATAGATAAGATAAAACTGTGTAACGCAAGGAATATAAAGCTTTACACTATTCACAAAGTATTTTTATTGATAAACTTATTGTAAAATCAGTAGTAAAGGAAGGATAATTATGACCTCAAAAGGGACTATACAAGAGGATACTCTATATAGTAATGAGTTAGGAGAAGAAGTAACTTTACTTATCTATCTGCCTCCAGCCTTTTCTCCTCTTTATAAATATAATTTGCTTATCGCACAAGATGGGAAAGATTATTTTCAATTTGGGCGCATCGGCAGGGTAACGGATGAATTACATATAAATCATCAAATAGCAGATACTATTATCGTTGGTATTCCTTATTCCTCTGTCCAAAATCGCCGGGAAAAATATCATCCAAACGGAGCCCAAAATAAAGCCTATATTCGCTTTTTAGCACATGAACTTGTTCCCTACTTAGATGAACAGTTCCCGACCTTCCAAATGGGATTAGGACGTGGCCTTATTGGCGATTCGTTAGGAGCTACCGTCTCATTAATGACTGCTTTAAAATATCCACATACCTTTGGTAAGCTTATATTGCAATCCCCACTAGTAAATGATCTTGTTTTAGAAACAGTGCGCAAGTTCGATCATTATCATTTACTTGAAATGGATCATATTATCGGTACAGGCGAAACAGCTGTTAAAACAACCATTAACACAACAGAAGATTTTCTTACTCCAAATCGAGAATTGTCCCAGCTATTACAGTCAACAAATGCTGATTATACGTATGAGGAATTTGATGGAGATCATACATGGAAACATTGGCAGCCATTTATAGCAAAAATGCTGGTTAAAATGTTTCCTTCTTAAGAATGTTGTTTTTTCAGTAGAAAACGTAGTTTATACAGAATACGGATAACAGCAACAAACTTTACGAAAACAGCTTTTCATAAAAAAACTAGCCATCAGCGAAGGGGCTCCTCAAGCCTTCACTGATGGCTAGTTGCGCTTATCGGACCTTTACGGGTAGGTTTAGTCCTCGATTTTCCTCAGCTTGAATTTGGTCCGTAATAAGTGGGATAATGCACACATCCGTTCGCCAAACATTAGATTTTTTCTGAAATCTTTGAACTAAAAAGAAGAATTTTGTTATAATATCTTACATATAGAACATTGAAATCGTAATAATAGATAGTCCATTTTCTATATTTTAAATTAAACCTTTTATTTTGAAATGGAGGTCCATCGAATGAAATACGGTATTGCTATTTTCCCTGGAAAAGATTTGCAGGATTTGGCCAATTCTCTTCGAAAAAGATATGATCCAAAATATGCTTTAATTCCACCACATATTACGTTAATCGGCGATTTTGAAGCTAATAATGAAGAGATTGAGGAAATAAGTAAAAAACTAGCAACGATTGCAAGCCATTATCATTCTATTCCCATTAAAGTAACAAAAGTCAGTTCTTTTAAACCCGTAAGCAATGTTGTTTACTTAAAGATTGAACCAAGTACAGATTTAGAACACCTACACCAAGAACTAATAAGTACATTGGCCGTTAACCCAGAGCATCCCTTTGTTCCGCATATTACCCTTGGGCAAAATTTATCAAGTGACGAGCATTTGGATTTATACAGTAATTTACGGATGCAAAACTACAATTTTGAAGAAACAGCGGACCGTTTCCATTTGCTTTATGAATTGGAAAATGGATCATGGACAGTCTATGAAACATTCCGTTTAGGAAAGGAATAGTGAAAAGTGGAAGTAGTAGTTGTTAAAACAGATAAAGAATTAGAAGATGCATTTTATGTACGGCAAACTGTCTTTATAAAAGAACAGAACGTACCAATGGAAGAGGAAATTGATGCGTATGAAAAGGATAGTGTCCATTTTGTCCTTTATGATGGCGACAAACAGCCAATTGGTGCTGGCCGCTATCGAACCTTTGATGAATACGGAAAAGTGGAAAGAATTTGTATTCTCTCTACCAACCGCAAAGGAGGCGCAGGTAAAGCAATTATGAGTAAAATTGAGGAATATGCTATAAATAACGGTGCCCCTGCCCTAAAACTAAACGCACAAACACATGCGATTCCTTTTTACAGCAAATTAGGATATGAAGTAGTTTCGGAAGAATTTTTGGATGCTGGTATCCCACATAAAACAATGATTAAGGAATTATAGATTATTTTGGTTGCCCTATGGTTTGAAGCAAAGCTTTCCTGTTAAAAGGATATAGCTTGTGGTTAAACTTAATAGAGCAACCTTTTTTGTTTCCACGATTATAGAATATAAAGGTTTAATTTTCCTGCATCTGCCCACAATAAATGTAGGAAAGGGTGATTTGCATGGAATTCACACATATATTCGGCGAACTTTTTATTGGCTATTTCTTATTGCTTCTTTTAACAAAAGTATTAGGAAAAACACAAATCACTCAGATTACTACATTTGACTTTGTCTCTGTCTTAGTACTAGGTGAGCTTGTTGGAAATGCTATGTATGATGCAGAAACTGGAATTAAGGAAATTATTTATTCAATTCTTGTTTGGGGAGGGCTAATTTACATAACAGAATTTATTACCCAAAAGTTCCGAAAAAGCCGACAACTTTTAGAAGGAAAACCATCCATCATTATAAATAAAGGCAAAATTGATTTTAATGAGTTAAAGAAAAATCATTTAGATATTAATCAATTACAACATTTACTTCGTGCAAAAGATGTTTTTTCGATTGCAGAATGTGCTTTTGCTATTCTAGAAACAGACGGTACAATAAGCGTTCTAAAGAAATCCGCGTTTGTTAATCCAACTAAGCAGGATATGAATTTACCACTTGATATTATTTCCCTACCGATAAGTGTGATTCAAGATGGAGAAATCATAAAGGAAAATTTACCTCGTGTTGGTTGGAATGAGGATCAATTAATACAAGAATTAAAAAAACAAAATATTCCATCCCATAAAGATATTTTATATGCCGAATGGCGCGAAGGGTCGCCATTATATATTCAGAGCTACAAGATGAATTAAAACCCTTTATATCTGTGCATGAAAATAAGTGCCTTTTCCAGTTAATTGCGCAATTAACTTCTCATTGGCTGCTTGTTCTTCATGCATGTGTTTTTGCTGGTAAGAAGTCTGAGAAGGATGCTTCATTTCTAGATTAGCAGGAAAATTAGCGATTTTTGCAACAGGATAAATTTCTTCTTTCTTATAATTCTTTGCTTTGCTAACAATATCTCTAATCGCATACTGGTCTGCTTGAAAATGAGTGATTGGTAAAATATATCCCATCAGAATCTGTCCCTTCTTTTTTATTATTGGCTGTTTTGGTAAAGTTTGTTTCTATTCCCCGCAACCTTACATATACTTCGCTTTTTGTGGGGAAAACGGGAAGCCTCCTTGACGTCTTCCTCTGGGATTTCATCTATCTCGCTAATCTCCATGGCGTCTACGTATAATCAGGTTGCTCCATATACTATCTTTTACATTCTCCTATTAACAATCAACCTTATTATGTTATCCTTTTCCCTTCTTTTCCAAATACTAAACCCCTTTTCTACTCTTTCAACTATCCTCTGTTTTTGATATGATAGATATTATTTCTAATAATGCACGGTTACATGTATTACTAATAGATTCGAGGTTTCCTATGTTAACAGCTTTTTATTATGATAGACTCATTTCATTGCATACAATTGACAGACAAGAATTACAGAAAATTTATGAAGCTGGTAAAAATGGTTTTCTCGCATGCTCTGTATGTGGAGAAGCGGTAAAGCTATATTTGGGAATAAAAAGCGCTCCCTATTTTTATCATTATTCTTCTAAACAACCATGTATGACAGAAGCTCCTAATGTTGAAGAGGAACAAGCTGCTACCGTTGATATCAATTACGAAGAGAAAAATGGCTTTCGAATTCCTAAGAGTAGAAGTATTTCAAAAAACAGTACAGAAAACACTCCTTTTCAACCGCCAATGTCCGTTAAAGCGACCAGTCATACATCTGAAATCGCAAAAAGTAAATCAGTTACTTTCCCAAAGGAATCTTATTTAACTATTCTAAATCAAAATGGCTATTCTCTTGATACTACCCAAAGTGAAGCTGTCGCAATAGATGATGGACCAATTCTGGTACTTGCTGGTGCAGGAAGCGGCAAAACGCGTGTACTAACGATGCGTGCAGCATATCTCATCCATGAGAAAAATGTTGATCCGTCATCCATTATGCTTGTTACTTTTACAAATAAAGCGGCTAATGAAATGAAAGAACGATTATTGCACTATCCAATGATGAATAAAAGCTACGTGCAAAAAATTGTTTCCGGAACTTTTCATAGCATTCTCTACCAAATATTAATTTTTCATGAACGAGAGAAATGGCAGCGAAATAAGCTATTAAACAGTAATTGGCAAAGAGAACTTTTATTAAAGGAAATTGCAAGAGAAAAGCAAGTGGAAGAAAAAGACTTTCCTTTCGATGCAGCTCTTCAATTGATAAGCGCTTGGAAAAATAGCATGCTATTCCCAAATGAAGTTAAACCTGTTAATGACTGGGAAGAAAAAGTCGCCCAGTTATACATTGGCTATGAAACGAAAAAACAACAGCGAAATCTGTATGACTTTGATGATATGCTTCTTGGTGGCTATCATTTCTTTCTTGAAAATCCAACTATTTTGGAATCTTATCAAAGACGTTTTACTCATTTCTTATTGGATGAATTTCAAGACATTAATAAAGTGCAATATGAATGGATGAGGCTAATGGCAAAATCAGCACAATCTGTTTATGCAGTAGGCGATGATGATCAATCTATATATTCCTTTCGCGGCAGTGATCCAAAATACCTGTTAGATTTTGAAAAAGATTATCCGAATGCTAAAACAATTATTCTAGATTATAATTATCGCTCTTCTCAAGAAATAGTATCGGTAGCTAAATCCACTATTAGTAAAAACACGAAGAGACGCACAAAAAAAATGATTACTGGCTATTCAGGTAAACATCCGCTTGCTTTTTATCCATATGACGAAGAAGAAGAAGCAACCATGATTTTGAGCGATATTCAAGAAAAGATAAAGATGGGGTATGAGCCTAAGGATTTTGCGATTTTATTTCGGACAAATACAAATAGTCGGGCCATGTTTGAGCGACTTGCTTCGTCCAGTCTGCCATTTCGTTTAGAACAAGATACTGGCTCCTTCTATCAAAGATTTATCGTCAAAAGTATGATGGCTTATTTAAAACTTATCCATGATCCAGATAACCAGCAAGCTGTTGCAGATATTCTTCCTACCCTGTTTTTGAAAAAAACCGTGTTACAGGATATTAAAGCAACAAGTATTCTAGAAGATTGCAGCTTTTTAGATTGTCTTGTTTTTATTAAAACAGGCTTTGCCTTTCAAGAAAGCAGATTAAAAAAAATTCCAGAAATAATAAAACGACTAATTCGCTATTCTCCTTTAGATGCGATAAATTATATTGAAAAAGAACTAGGCTTTCAGGAGTTCATCAAAAAACGAGGCAATGAAGGAAATCAGTGGGATAAAGGGTCAGATGATATCCGAGATTTAAAGGTTGTTGCCCGCAAATTCCAATCAATTAAAGAATTTGTACAATATACGGATCATATGATTGCGATGAATGAAGAATTGCGAAAACAATTCAAAAATGAAGAGAATGTCATCAGCTTAAGTACGATTCATCGTGCAAAAGGTTTAGAATATAAAACGGTCTATATTCTTGGTACGGTTGATGGATCTATCCCTCATGACTTTGCATTAGATTCATTCCGCAATGACAACATCATTCCGTTAGAAGAAGAACGTCGTCTTTTGTATGTTGCAATGACAAGGGCACAACAAGAACTATTTTTATCAATTCCTATGTATTTAAGAGGTAAAAAAGCAAAGGCTTCGCGTTTTTTATCTCCCTTGTCGATAACAGCTTTTACTTCTAAAGAAAAAGATTGCCCAATAATATGAGTTTCTATTTTAAAAAAAATAGGGTAACTATGTCGTGAATTCGAGTAGTTACCCTTCCTTATTCCTTACTTTTTATTAATCATATTAGATAAAGTATTGAAATCAAGCTGTTTGCCGTCTTTTACAATAGATTGAACGATTTTATCCTCTGTTTGTTTCGGAACAGACTTTCCAGCTATTTGTGATACTCTGCGAATGACACTTCTCACTGTTTTTTCATCTTTAAAATTAGCATTTTGTAAGGAATTCGCTAGTTCAAAAATATCTTTCATATTTACGCCAGTTTTTGACTCGATATTTTTAAAGAAATTATTGTTCATACCTGTGTTTCCTCCTTCGATGAGCTACTTTACATTGTATGAAACAAAGAAAAAAAGGTGAGAACATGAGAAAAGAAAACAAAAAATGAATAAAAAGCTTATTAAAATAAAAGGCTGTTTTCGTAAAGTTTGTTGCGATTACCCGCAGCCGGAATACACTTCGCTTTCCGTGGACAACGCTTGAGCCTCCTCAGCTTCGCCTCCGGGGGCTCAGACTGTCTCGCTAATCCCCGTGGCGTCTACGTGTATTCCGGCTGCTCCATTTTTCCAACTAATTCTTTTTTCCTATTGAAAAAACAACAATCCTTTAGAAAACAGCCAAATAAAAAGGAGCTCTCTATGAAAGAGAACTCCTTTCCCCATTGACTAATTGATTAGTTGTAGAAGCTAGCTCCTACGATAACTAAAAGGATAAATAAAACAACGATTAATGCAAAGGAAGAGATACCATATCCTCCACCGCCATAGCCGCCGCCATAGCCATATCCACCATAACACATTCCTACTTCACCTCGTTTCTCCTTGTACTCATTATCAGAATATGGAGAATTGAAGTTTATGTATAGGCAAGCTACTAATAATAATTAGAATGTACGAATGTCATGAAAAAATTGATGCTTTAAGTGTATGTCAAAACCGAGTTATTCTAATCATAAAAATCAAAAGTTAGCTCTCCTTGATAATCTATTTGCGCGAGAAAGACTTCACTTAAATGTATTCCTCTTTTTCTAAGTGCTGAATATACCCATTTCTCCGTAAGGTTACATTTTTCTAAAGTACTTTTATTAATTTTGCCGTCCATGATAATAGTATATAACTCTTTTTCAACAGGTGGTAAATCGATCATGTCCTCGACAATTACAGGCTGTTTTGCTTTTTTTAAAAGAACACTTAATTCCCCATTTGCTTCTAATGTAGCAAATTCCACATCTTCTACTCGAAAAATAGCTTTAATTCGTAATTGTTCCAATAATTCATCTATGCTATACTTTTCTTTTTTTAGATGCTCTTCGATTACGTTACCATCCTTAATAAACACAGTTGGCGTGCCTTCCACAAAATCTCTAAAACGTTTGTACTTTAGAGATAGATAACTGATTGTAATAGGAATACATGTCCAAATGACAATAGAAGCAACACCATCTACTATTTTCAATTCTGAGTCCAATGATATAGACCCCGCAATATCTCCAACTGTTATTCCAACAATATATTCAAAAAAGGAAAGCTTAGAAAGTTGTTTTTTACCAAGAAGTTTTGTAATAAAAAACAAACTGATAATAATCAAGATAGATCGGATAATTGTACTAATTAATTCATCCATATCAAGACTCCTAGTTATCCTATTCTTTCATTAAAAATAATTCCTTCTATATCAGTATTAACCCTTAGGTTTAAAAAGCAATGCACCGATAAAACCAAATATAATAGCAGCAGATATCCCTGAGCTTGTTACTTCGAACATTCCAGTTAATACGCCGATTATACCGTGCTTTTCTGCCTCTTGCATTGCCCCGTGCACTAATGCATTACCAAAACTCGTAATTGGAATTGTAGCACCTGCGCCTGCAAAATCGGCAAATGGCTCATATAATCCAAATCCATCCAATATCGCACCAGCAACAACTAATGTCGTTAATGTATGTGCAGGGGTTAGCTTTGCAACATCAAACATAAGCTGTCCAATAACACAAATAATTCCACCTATGACAAATGCCCAAAAAAACATTGGGAGCATACTAATTCCTCCTTTTCCTTTATTTCATTCCATATAACCATTAGCAGGGGAAACTTGATACCTGTCTTACTGATTAGATTTCAATTGATACAGCGTGAGCGATACAAGGGATTGATTCATTTTGTTGCACGGTTAGTGGAGAAAGAAGCGCACCAGTTGCCACTAATAGAATTCTTTTATACATCCCTTTTTTCATTTCATTTAATAAATGTCCATACAGTACAGTAGCAGAACATCCCGCTCCACTGCCTCCAGATTGCACAGGCTGCTCATTTGTATAAATTAATAATCCACAATCTTTCATTTTATTTTCATCGATCGCCAAGCCTTTTTCCTTTAAAAGCCCTATTGCCGTTTCTCTACCGATTTTCCCTAAATCACCTGTTACAATTAAGTCATAGTGAGAAGGATCCAAATTCAAATCTTGAAAATGAGTAAGGATTGTATCGGCAGCAGCTGGAGCCATTGCCCCACCCATATTAAAAGGATCTGCTAATCCCATATCTACAACTTTTCCTATTGTCGCAGAAGTTGTATACGGTAGTTGCTCATTTGATTGATTTTTGGTAATTAAGGCAACACCAGCACCTGTGACGGTCCATTGAGCTGTTGGCGGCTTCTGACCACCATATTCCGTTGGATATCGAAATTGCTTTTCTACGGCTGCATTATGACTAGAGGCACCTGTTAAGACATTATTTGCCCCTTGATAGTTCACCATAAAAGAAGCAAGTGCTAAACCTTCCATAGACGTTGAGCAAGCGCCAAATAACCCGAAATAAGGTATTTTTAAATCTCTTGCAGCAAAGCTTGAGGGCGTAATTTGGTTGATTAAATCACCAGCTAAAAAAAACTGTGTATCTTCTGGCTTGGTTTCTGCTTTTTTTAAAGCAGTTTGTGCCGCTTCTTCTAATAAAATGCGATGGGCTTGTTCATAAGAGGTTTTCCCCATCCATAAATCATCATGCAATATGTCAAAATCATCAGCTAGCATTCCATTTGCTTCAAAGGGACCGCCAGATACCCCGGTAGCTTTTATTACTGGATGATTTTGAAAAACCCAGGATTGTTTTCCCTGAAGCATTAGAATCCCCCCGTCATCATAATAAATATTGTTTTAATAAGCGCTACTACAAATGCAGAAAATACTCCGAATAAAATAACCGAACCAGCAAGTTTGAAGATATTTCCTCCAACTCCAAGTACAAATCCTTCGGTACGATGTTCAATAGCTGCAGAAATAATACTATTACCAAATCCTGATACAGGAACTGCGCTTCCTGCTCCTGCAAACTGTCCTAGTCGATCATAAATGCCAAACCCCGTCAATAACATAGAGAGAAAAATAACCGTTGCTGTTGTCGGATTACTAGATGTTTGTTCTGTAAAATGAAAGAAATAGATATAGAAATAGGAAATAAGCTGTCCTATCATACAAATAAACCCGCCGACAAAAAATGCTTTTATGCAATTTTTTAGAACAGGCCGTTTTGTTTCATATTTTTGTTCGAATTTTTCATATTGCTGTTGTTCCGGTGTTTTATTCTTTTTTTTACTATCTGCCACTTTTTGCCCTCCTTACGTCAATTCATTATTTAGTTTAATAATTTCTTTTAAACGCTTTTCCGCTTTTTCTTTGCTAAAGTCTGGCTCTTGGGTTTTATCCCATAAGCGAATGGTTTCTAAGAAAATTTTAAAATCACTAGAAACAGTGAATTTTTCATCTGGATATTTTGATTTCAGCTTTTCTGTTAATTCTTTTTCAATTCGTTTCATTTTGAAACGGGCCATCTGCTTTACCTTATAGGCAACTAATGTATCCTTTTTCCCTTTAATCACAGCTACATCATAAATAGATGGCATCATACTTGTTTCTTCTTTTATTCCTTGAAGCAATTCCTCTTGACCGGCTGCTGTCTCCGTATAAAGAGCGATTGGGGCTGGATCTACCTTTTTCAGCATAGACCATCTGCTATTCGGAGTTTCTTTCTCACAACCAGTTAAGAATACACATATGCTAAAAATTAAAATATAAAAGGCGTACTTTTTATTCGTCATATTCTTCCCTTCCTATGTAAATGATGAATTGATGTATCTTTATTTTTTTCTTATTAAGCATTATTTATTAGATATTTCCAAAACAAAAGACATCCAATTTTTTCAAACTAACTTTTGAGTACAAAAAAAATACCCGCACAAAGTCGGGCATTTTGCTTATTTTGATAATTTTTTCCCACAATTACATCCAGATTTTTTTCTTTTGGTTTTAGTTGGTTGTGGTTTTTTTGGTTCAGTCACTTTAGGTACTTTTTTTCCTAGCAACTCCAATCCCTCCAATATAATTATCTATGCACAAATAATGTGCTTATCACATTGTATGATGGTCAAAACTGTATGTGTAAATAACCAGCCTACCTACTAGTAACTATTCAACAAACAGTCTTTGTAAAACAGCTTCTATCAAAGAAGCAGCTCCAGCTATGGCAAAGACGAGTACAAAAGGTTCGCAAATGCTTGGAAAGAAATAATATAAAATAGTAAGAAAGATAGCAACCCACACACCAGTACACCAATAACAGCTGATTAATTCACCAAAAAACCCGCGAATCTTTCCTGATTTAGGAACAATATAAACTTCTATTTGACCATCTTTATTTTGTTCTTTTACTTCTTCCAAGAAAATTTCCCGAATAAATTCTGTGATTTGATCAAAAACGATTAATCTTGTTAAACGGAAACTTGCCAGAATTAATAAAAAAAGCTCCATCCAATGGATATTCATCCAGATTCTCCTCTCTAATCGACCATGATATTCATAACGAATGGTCAAACGCCCAAATTTTGAGAAAAAAGGCGTTTGTCCGTAACCCATAAGGCTCTTCGGCAATATGTTAGTAATGTAAGAAACATAAAGAAAGAAACAAACAAGGAGGAAAACAATTATGGGTTGTGGAAAAAAAGAAGATATTTACGGTACATCCAGCTGTGTTTGCGAAGTGGTTCGTGCCATTAAAGATATCCAAGATAACGCTGAAGACACTTGCGAATGCGAAACTAACTGTTTCTCAGAGCCGCTAGGATCCCTTGTATCTCCAACAAAGCGTAACAAAGCAGATACTCGTGTATTCGTTTTAAGCACTGCAGATGGCTCTCCATTCCATGCATTTTATACAGGTTCAGACTGCAACTGTGTATCCATCTTTTTCCGAGTAGAGGATGTATTTGATAACTGCTGCGCAGTATTAAGAGTTCTTGCTCCAATCGGTAAAGACAGAGAAACACTTGATATCGTAGGACACAAAGGAATCGACTTAAGCAAAATTTGTGAATTAGAAGGATTCCGTCGTACTTCAAGCTGCATAACAGTTGACTTAAAATGCTTCTGTGCTGTTCAATGTATCGCTGATGTTGACTTAAATATTTGTGACTAATAACAAAAATCAGTATATGTTTTATCTCGGAGGACGTCTTTCAGGCGCCTCCATTTTGTTTTACTCCTCTCTGTTTTCATTTTATGCGCAGAAAAAGTTTGCCATGTTACTAGACAAGTCTGATTCAAATCTGTTCACGAATTTGTTAAAAATAGGTTAATGGGAAGTTCAAAATTAATACCTGTTGTTTATGCTACGGGAGTATAAAATAACTCATCCTTTCTGACTGATTGCGTAAAAGCAGGTTTTTTTTCTTGCTCTCTCTTGCATAAAAGTGGTCTTCATTTACTTTATGAACACCTTTTTTTCTGCTCTTTTGCTCAAAAGTAGCGTTCATTTAAAATAAATTCCCCCACACACATGCTACCTATAAATAAAAAAGGTTATTTCAATTTGATAAATGCTCGAAATATAGTAGTAAAACCACTATATTTAAGGCACAGAATCTAATTGAAATAACCCTCTTAATAAATAGGCATTTATATACCAATCATTCTTACTTCCTGAATCGCGGGTATATTTAAAGTGATGGTAGTCTGATCCATTAATTTTATATCTACTTTATCTTCTTTTAAATCAACAACAAATCCACGAGCATTTTCGTTAGCAGTTATAACCAGACACGGTACGGGCGGTAACTGTTTAGGAAAATTAAGTAAGTACTCCAATTTCTCAATAATTTCCATTTCTTTAAAGCTTTTCAATCGTTTAAAGGCTGGTTTTCTTGGAGTTTTTTCAGCCTGCTGCTCTTGATAATTTTGGATTTGTTCTTGGAGATTGGATAATGTTTGTTTCTCCGCTCCTTCTTTTACTTGCTCTTTTTTCTCTTTTATTTCTTGTAGCATTTCTTCCTTCTGCTTTTTCTCCATTAGCTCTTTGTATTGTTTTTGTTTGGAAATTTTCGCAGAATAGCTGACTTGCATATTGCCTTCCATCGTTTTTGTACCAGACAGAGAAAGCTGAGGCTTACCATTCTCACTATACATCAAATTTCACCTCCTAAAATAAACAACACCATTTTATAGGATTCATCCTAATGTATGCATGATTTGCCTAATATGTAACTTTAATTAACGAAAAAGGATAATTAGTAGCTGGAGAGGAATGAATGAAACAAGAAAAGCGCAAGCACCCTGCTTACACCGGACAAACTGGATGTGCATGTGGAGGGAGGTTCCTGAGGTAAAGTTAGTGCGTTAATGAGCCGATATTGACTTATCGTAAATAGAGAACTGGCCATGAGCCAGTATCTCCTGAGTGCCGGGAGCTAGACACCAAATTAATTTGAGAAAACTTCTTCTTTCCTAAACGTTGAAAAACAAAAAGCAACCCATCATCACCAAAATTAACGGATGGGTTGCCTTTATTTTAATGGAATTAACCAACAATATGAAAACCTGAGTCTACATGAATATTTTCCCCAGTAATTCCTCTTGCTAAATCACTGAATAAGAATAATGCCGTATCCCCTACTTCTTCTGGAGTAGTTGTTCTTCTAAGTGGAGAACGTTCTTCGATTTCTTTTAGAATCGAATTAAAATCACTAATTCCTTTTGCAGATAATGTACGAATTGGACCTGCGGAAATGGAGTTTACACGAATGCCTTCTTTTCCTAAATCAGCAGCTAAATAACGAACACTTGCATCTAAAGAAGCTTTTGCTACACCCATTACATTGTAATTTCTAATCGCACGCTCTCCGCCTAAATACGTTAAAGTCACAATGCTTCCGCCTTCTGTCATTAACCCTTTCGCTTCTTTTGCTACAGCTGTTAATGAATAAGAGCTAATATTATGTGCTAGCAAGAATCCGTCTCTTGTTGTATTCAAATAGTCGCCTTGTAATTCTTCTTTATGAGCAAACGCAATACAGTGAGCAATTCCATGAATTGTTCCGACTTCTTTTTTAATTGCTTCAAAGCATGTAGCAATCTCTTGATCATTTGTTACATCACATGGTAATACAATGCTATCTGTTGAATCTAAAGTAGCAACAAGGTCACGAACGCTTTTTTCTAATCTTTCCCCTGCATAAGTGAAAATTAAACGAGCACCTGCTTTATGCAAGGAAGTCGCAATTCCCCATGCAATACTTCTTTTATTTGCTACACCCATTACTACATAGGTTTTGCCTTTTAATGAAAAAGTCATTCTTATTCCTCCTATATACTATTACAAGTTATTAGTACCTAGTACTAATTTTACTACAAAAAAATAAAAAAAGAAAGCACTGTTACAATAGGCGCTTTTATCAATTTTATGTTTTAGAGGGTGATCCTATTTCTCTTTTGCTTTTTTCTTTGGACAAATGACAGTGGTGATGCCTCTCTGTTACCTTTTCTCCCTGCATAAGGTATCGATCCCTATTTTACATCCAACTAAAAAGCTTTCTCCTCCTTTTATCCAAAAAGGAAGAGAAAGCTTCGTTACTTGCTTATTTAAAATTAAATTCCAATTGTCGCTTTAATTCTGTTACATACTCATGTGAACCCGTTACAAGAAGATGGTCATGAAGCTGTAACTCCGTATCTCCATGAGGAATAACAAAATCAGCCCCTCTAAAGATGCGAACGAAAATGACATCTCCAGTGAATGGGAATGAGCGTAAGGACATTCCTTCAAAATCTTTATTTCTTAATGTAATTTCATGTAATGATGTCTCCGTATTGCCAAGTAAAGCAAAAATATTTGGAGATTGTATTAGTGCTGTTAATAAAGCCTTCGTCGATGTCAACATGGAGAAAACCTCGATATCTTCTCTTCGCAGCTCCTCTTCGTTCTCCATCGATTCCACCCGACAAATAACTCGGTCCACTCCTGCCCTTTTTATCATAAGACTCATCTCAGCATTTAAGAGAGAATCTCCGGTCGAAACTACAACAATATCGGCTGAATAGATATCTGTTTGTTGAAGAATCTCTTCCGAATAATTTTCCAACTCAATAATTTCAAATAAGGAATCAGCAATTTGAAAATCCTGTTTTTCTTGTTTTTTATGATAGAAAGTGACCTCATACAGAGTTGACTTCAATTCTTGATAAACTTGCATTGTTACTTGATTGACTCCAATAATAGAAACTTTTATCACTTTTTCTTGAACCACATCTTTTGGGAACAATTTTTTAAAGACTATTGGAGTAATAATACAAGAGATAATAGCAACTAGAATAAAGATTCCGCTCATTTGAGGTGTTATTATGTTTAATCGTTCACCAATTGTCGATGCTGCAATAACTAGAGACAAAGTGGATGTTAATAAAAATCCAGAAGCTACAATCGTTTTGTAATCATACCATTTTTTTAAATAGTAGATGGGTAATAGCTTACTCACTAATAAAGCGATTAATAATAACGGAATAAATAGTAGTAGTTTAGGGTCTGTAAATAACGACCATAAATCCATCTCGACACCAATCATCACAAAGAAGATTGGGATTAGAAATCCATACCCAAAGGAATCTAACTGATGAACTAATTCTTCATTTGGCGATAATAGTGACACTAGTACACCTGCCAAGAAAGCTCCTAAAATATGTTCCGCTCCGACAGATTCTGATAAAGCGACAAGAAAGATAATCAGTGCAAATACAGCTCTTGTACCGATTTGTACCGTTCCTCTTGAAAGAGTATCCATCAATTTATTATTTTTTATTCTTCTACCAACAAAGTACAAAATTAATCCTGCTACAAAAAGAATTAATAAGAGCCAAGTATTTCCCCCTGATTCATGGATAGACGCAAAAATGGCAAGTAAAATCATTGTGACTAAGTCTGCGATAACTGCCACAAGCAAGATAACTTGCCCAATAACAGACTTCATTATATTTGCTTCTTTTAAAGTAGGAACGACTACCCCTAAAGAGATAGTTGCAATAATTATCGTCATTAAGAAAGCACTATCAACAAATCCAGCGAGCACAAATAAAAAGCTTAATCCGATTGATAGAATGAGAATTGCGGCAAAAATAATCGTTGCTGTTGGAAACGATTTTGGCTCTAATTTTCCATTAGGCAGGGGTTCTCTTTTTTTCTTACTAGAAAAAGCGGAAAAATCTATCTCTAAGCCACTTAAAAACATTAAAAAGATAAAACCTAACGTTGATAGAGTCTCTAGCCACATATCCTGTTCCACTAGATTGAATCCACTTTTTCCGATTATTAATCCCATCAAAATTTCCGCAACAACCACTGGAATAATATTTAGTTTTAGCCGTTGAAGAATAATAGGTGTTAACAAGGCTACCGTAACAACGATAACTAGTGATGCAAAAGAAGCACCGTGTTCCATCGCTATCCCTCCTCTTTTTCTAGTTGGTTAAATAACTCATAAACATTGTTGCCATACCAAAATAAATCAAAATACTGATAATATCATTAATCGTTGTAATAAACGGCCCTGAAGCCACAGCAGGATCAATATTAAATTTGTGCATGATAAGAGGAATAATAGCCCCAGCTATTGTTGCTACAATTAGGGTTCCAAGGATAGAAATGCCGACTAGCATACCAAGAAAAAAATCACCCTTCCATACATACACAACAACTGTAACAAGTATTCCACAGATTGTTCCCGTAATGAAACCAGTCCCTGCTTCTCTTACAATTAATTTCAAACTACTTTCTTTGCCTATATCGCCTGTTGCAATTCCACGAACTGCTACGGCTAGAGCTTGTGTCCCTGTGTTCCCAGCCATACCAGCTATTAACGGAATAAACACAGCGAGAATGGCAACTTGATCTAACGTTTCTTCAAACCGGCCAATAAGGCTTGCTGTAAACATACCGAGAAATAATAAAATGATTAGCCACGGAAGCCTTTTTTTTGCAGCAGAAAATGGATGCTGATCCACAAAATCCATGCTAGATACAGCAGCAAATTTTGAATAATCCTCAGATGCTTCCTCTTGCATAACATCAACAATGTCATCAATGGTAATTATCCCAAGTAATCGTTTTTGAAAATCAACAACTGGAAGTGCTAAAAAATCATAGTCCTGCATTTTTTTAGCTACCTCTTCCTGATCCTCACTTACCGAGACCGAATAAATGCGATCGTTCATAATTTCTTTTATAAGCGTTTGATTATCACTAATGATTAGACTTCGTAAAGATACAACACCGACCAATTGTTTTTCTTCATTTACAACATAAATATAATAAATCGTCTCTGCGTTTGGAGCCTCTCTTTTCAAAATTTCCATTGCCGTTTCTACTGTTTGTTCTGCCGATAGACTAATATAGTCTACTGTCATAATACTTCCTGCAGTTGATTCCTCATAATGCATCAGTGCTTTAATCCTTGCTGCAGTAGGTTGTTCCATTATCGCCAAATAACTTTCTACTTGCTCTTTTTCTAATACATTTAAAATATCGACAGCGTCATCAATAGACATGTTTGCCAAAGTTTCTGCTACATAATTAGGCAGAAGCTTGGAAAATATCGCTTGGTACTCCCAGTTATCCATTTCTAAATTCGCAAACATTTCGGCAATTTCACTTGGAGCTAAATATTCAAACACTTGAGCTCTTTCATCTATCTCCATTTCTTTAAAAAAGGAAGCTTGATCATAAGGATGTAAATCAAGGAAATTTTTTCGAAACTCCTGTAAGTTTTCATTTTGTAAAGAATGGAGAATGACACCACGCTGTGCTTCATTTGTTAATATTTTTTCTGACATTCACCTTTCCTCCTCTCTTTTGTAAAATAAATATGTTTTTTATAGTAACAAAAGATAAACAATTTGTCTTTTATTTTTATACATACATGTCATCACTTTATCTTTCCCCAAAACCAGAAACAATTAACAAAAATGCTAAGTACAGCAATGGGGTATAGTATAAAAGAAAAGGAAGGGTGATTTTATGAAGCTGGATATCATCGGAGATATTCATGGATGCTATGAGGACTTTAAGCTACTAACAGAAAAATTAGGATACACTTGGGAACAAGGTTATCCACAGCATCCTCAAGGAAGAAAGCTAGCGTTTGTAGGAGATCTAACAGATCGTGGTCCTTCTTCCTTATCCGTAATAGAAACCGTTTATCTATTAGTGAAAAATGATTTAGCCTATTATGTGCCAGGTAACCATTGTGATAAGCTATATCGCTTTTTCTTAGGCAGGAATGTAAAAATCGCCCATGGGTTAGAAACAACAGTAGCGGAATGGGAGCAATTAAATAAAATAGAACAACAAAGAATAAAGGGGATGTTTAAAGACCTATACGAAAATGCACCTTTATACCACATCCTTGATAATCAAAAACTTGTTATCGCCCACGCAGGCATTCGCGAGGACTATATTGGCCAATATCATAATAAAGTGAAAACTTTTGTACTTTATGGTGATATTTCTGGAGAGGTACATGCAGACGGTTCACCGGTAAGAAGAGATTGGGCTAAATATTATAAAGGCAATTCCATTATTGTTTATGGTCATACTCCAGTGAGAGAAGTAAGAGAAATTCATCGTACTTATAACATTGATACTGGTGTTGTCTTTGGAGGAAAATTAACAGCCCTCCAATATCCAGAGTTGACGGTTAAATCTGTGCCATCCAGTATGCCCTTCATTGCCGAAAAGTTCCGCACATTTGATAATCAACCAGTAGTCGCCAAACAAAGCCAATGAATACATCACAGTATATAAAAAAGGGTTAAAGATCTTTTATGCGATCCTTAACTCTTTTTCATGCTTTGCTCTATCCTTTTCATATCATCCGGAAGAGCAACCGTAAATGTCAACGATTGTTTGGTAACAGGATGGGTAAACCGGAGAAAAAAACAATGCAAGGCTTGGCGATTAATCCTGTCTCTTTTCCCTCCGTATAGGTCATCTCCTAGGAGCGGATGTCCTTTATAAGCAAGATGAACTCGGATCTGATGTGTTCTTCCTGTCTCTAGCGATAATTCTACGAGTGAGAAATGCTTACCTTGCGCCAATACTCGATAGTGGGTAATGGCTGTTTGCCCAACTGCTCTTACTTCTCTTTTAATAATACTATCTGAGCATCTGCCAATTGGCTTAGTAATCGTATCATTTAATGGCGAAATTTCCCCTTCTGCAAAAGCGAGATATTTTCTTTTTACATCGCCGCCTTTTTGCTGTTCACTAAGTAAATGATGGATGTGGCGATGCTTAGCAATAAGAACTAATCCAGATGTATCTCGATCTAATCGTGTAACAATATGGGTTGTTGATTCAATTCCATGTTTCAAATAGTAACCAACTAATGCGTTAGCCAAACTGCCAGTAGGATGTTCTCTTGAAGGAATGGTATTCATCCCATATTCCTTTTGTACAATCAATAAATACTCATCTTCAAAAATAATGTTTAACGGAAGTTGTTCTGGACTTAATCCACTGCTAGGCAGCTCAGGTGGAAAAAGAACTACTAATCGATCACCACTTTTTAAAGTATAGCGCACATTTTCTTCGCTCTCGTTTACAAGAATCTTCCCGCCTTTAAACTTTATATCTGTTAAGGCAGCCTTAGAGATACTTTGTTTCTTTAAAAAGTCTTTAATGGTAATGCCTGTTTCATGCTGCATAACCCATTCTAACGTAAAGCTCAAACTATCGCTCCTGTCTATTTCTTATTCCGAAATGAAAGAATCATGTACCCGTTTCCAGAACGGAAATGGACGAAACCTTGCAAACCTTACTTTTTCTTCTGCTACTCGATATTGAATCGAATGTACTTTTTTATGTAATAAATTCAAATGGTCAATCGAAATTTGAAAATTAGGTTCATTAACTGGTTTAAGTACACAAGTATGATGTTTCGGCAATATTAATGGCGATCCTACTGTTCGAAAAACTCGATTATTAATAGATGCCATTTCCGCAAGCTGTATCGCTTCAATGGAAGGATGTACAATTGCTCCACCTAATGCCTTGTTATAAGCTGTACTTCCTGAAGGGGTCGATACACAAAGTCCATCCCCTCTAAATCGCTCGAAATGTTTTCCGCTCATTTCCACATCCATTACAAATGTCCCTTCGATACTTTTGACCGTTGATTCATTTAAAGCTAAGTATCTCGTTTCCTTTTCTTCATTCTGGTAACGTACAATCACTTCTAAAATAGGATATTCAATAATGTTATATGGCGTTTTTGCGATGGCAATCACTAGTTTTTCCAATTCAGCAGGCGTCCAGTCTGCATAAAACCCTAAATGACCTGTATGCATCCCCACAAATGCCGTCTTATCTAATCGATTGCTATAACGATGAAAAGCGTAGAGAAGAGTTCCATCTCCACCTACAGAGATAACAATATCTGGCTCTTCTTCATCATATTCAAGTTCAAAATCAAGTAAATATTGTTTAATTATTTGGACTAAGTTTTCTGATTTCGAATCACCCTTTGAGGTAACGGCAAATTTCATAAGTTTGGTAGCTCCTCTTCTCAGTTTAGAAATGCAGAATATAAAATGAGTTTCTTTTGAGTTACTAAGAAAACACTAATTATTCTTGTCATTTTCTTTTTTACGATTAAAGAAAGCTTGTGCATCTTGAATTTCTCCCCGGATTAAAGACATTTCTTTATCCAAACGAAAGGCAGCTTCGGCAGCTCCCTGTAACCTCATTTTAATATCTTCTGGAAATTGCCCTTTATATTTATAATTCAATGAGTGCTCAATCGTCGCCCAAAAATTCATTGCAAGCGTACGAATTTGAATTTCGACTAGGAGTTTCTTTTCCCCATTGATGGTTTGTACAGGATAGACAATTACCACATGATAGGATCGATAGCCGCTTTCTTTTCTATGTAATATGTAATCTCGCTCTTCAACAATTTCGAAATCATTTCTTTGTCTTAATAGTTCAACTACTCTTATAATATCGTCAACAAATGGACACATCATACGGAGTCCTGCAATATCCTGCATTTCCGTTTCAAGTTTGTCTAAAGGAATCCCCTTTTCATTTGCCTTATCCAATATACTTGCAATCGGTTTTACTCGCCCTGTTACAAATTCTATTGGAGAATGGTCATCTTCATGATCAAATTGACGTCTCATTCCTTTTAGTTTAACCTTTAGTTCCTCCACTGCTAACTTGTAGGGAGCCAAAAATTGATCCCATTGTTTCATATATAACACCTCATTTCCAAGGTTCTTTTCAGACGAGGTATTTCTTTTATAGAAGATTTGTTAATTATTTCTTATTCTTATCTAACAGGAGGAATGCCAACATTCTAAACTGCGATTAACTAATTCCTGTTTTAAAACAATCTAACAAATCATTGTAGAAAAATGGATGAAACTGCTTTTTCCATATCCTCTCCATAATTTCCATTTCCTCGAATATTTTCAATTAAATATTCTATTTCCTCTTTAAAGCTTTCTAGCAATATTTCCCCATTTGCATCTTTTACAAAAAAGGCATCATTTGAATCTACTGCTTCTTTACAGTCCTTCCATACCTTTTCCGGAATTTCCAAATAAACATATTCGTTTTCTTTTTCAAGTAAATATATAAACGCAAGAGAATCAGAATCAACAAGGATTTGACCACATGCTTTCGTACTTTCTAGAATTGCATTCTCCTGCAATTGAAATACCAGTTCATTTTCCCTTTTTATTGTCTCTTTAATCTTCCATTTTTGCTTCATAATTCACCCTCCAACTATGCATATTTTACCACAACCAAAAGAATTATCATAGAAAAGCGGAAGCGCCTGATTAGCGGTGTACAAACTGGAAGGATATCGACTGAGATAAAGGAAACACGATGAGCAACAGCGAATCGATGTTGACTTATCGTAGGGAGGTAGCCTGAAGTTTGCTAACCGCTAGGCGCTGTAGCTAGACATATAGAAAAGCGGAAGCGCCTGATTAGCGGTGTATATAACAAAAAAAGAATGTAATAAGACCCAAAAAGAAAAGCGTCAATAAAATAGCATGTTTGGCAATCACGCTTTATAATAATAGACAAGTCATTTTGGAAAGGATTTATATTTATGTCTCATAATCAAAACATTGAAATAGAATTTAAAAATATGTTAACAAAAGAAGAATACGAATTGCTCCTAACTTATTTTCACATTCAAAAAGAAGAAATATTTGAGCAAGAAAATCATTATTTTGATACAAGTGACTTTACTTTAAAGGAGAACCATTCTGCTTTAAGGATTCGCAAAAAAAAGGAAGATTATGAATTAACTTTAAAGCAGCCACATCCCAACGGACTTCTTGAAACAAATAAAATTCTTTCAAAGGAAGAAAGCGACGCTATTTTCGCAACTGGGAAAATAAATGATGAACAAATTTCTAGCCTTTTATTAAATATGAATATTAACCCAGCTTCCATTTTATATTTTGGTAGTTTACGAACAATTAGAGCAGAAAAACAAATTGGAAATGGTTTACTAGTTTTAGATCATAGTTTTTATTTAAAAAAGGAAGATTATGAGTTAGAATATGAAGTAAGCAATCGGGAAAAAGGAGAAATATATTTTACAGAATTATTATCTACCCTAAAAATTCCCGTTAGAAAAACGAAAAACAAAGTCCGTAGATTTTATGAAGAAAAATATAAACAGAAATAACCTTATTTTATTTACAATTTAAATCACTTAAAAACAGATTAATCTTTTACACCCTTATTATGTAGCAATAAAGATTCTTACACTCTTTATTGCTTCTATTTTGTTAGCTACAAGAGTGTTTTAGATTTTGTTATTTTAAGAAGTTCCTAATAAACGGAGGAAAGCAATGAAAATTGATCAATTTAAAGTAATGCTTGAACTCCAAGCTTTACAAGGTTTAAATGCAGCAAACACTACCAGTAATGCATCTACTCTCTTCCAAGATTTTCTCAGTAATATGTTGACATCTGAAACAAATTTAACAAATTCAATCGAAAACAATACATTAGGAGCATCTTCCACACCTTTAGGATTAGCAAATAATGTTTCCCTTCTGCCACTAAGTTTAACTAAGCTTAATGCTTCATCGTCATCCACCACAGATTTCGATGAAATGATTAGAGCAGCAGCGGAAAAATATAATTTGCCTGAAAAACTAATAAGCTCTGTAATCAAAGTAGAATCCAATTTCAATCCAAATGCAACTAGCTATGCAGGTGCATCCGGTTTAATGCAATTAATGCCAAGTACAGCAAAATCATTAGGAGTACAAAATGTATTTAATCCATTGGAGAACATTATGGGCGGAAGTAAGTATTTAAAACAAATGTTAGAAAAATACAATGGAAATGTCGAGCTTGCTTTAGCTGCATATAATGCAGGACCTGGTAATGTAGATAAGTATGATGGTATTCCACCTTTTAAGGAAACACAGAATTACGTCACTAAAGTGACACAGCATTATATGGCATAATTTTCATCTCGATCTATTTACAAGCTATTTATTTGTACAATGAAATGTCGATTGTTACAATATAATTAAAGTAACGATATAAAAGAACAATAAAGGAGTTTTAAATATGGTCGAGAACATGTCGACACCTTATGAACGAATTGGTGAAGCCACATTAAATAAACTTGTAGATTTATTCTACAATCATGTTGGTCAACATCCTGACCTAGCTCCTATCTTCCCAGAAGACTTAACAGAAACAGCTCGTAAACAAAAACAATTTCTTACACAATTTTTAGGTGGTCCAACTCTTTACTCTAATGAACACGGTCATCCAATGCTAAGAGCGAGACATTTACCTTTTCCAATAACAGAAAAACGTGCACTAGCTTGGCTAGCTTGTATGGATCAAGCTATGGAAGAAGTAGAATTAGATAGCAAACTACGAGAAGAGATTTTTTCAAGACTCGTGCTGACAGCAAAACATATGATTAATTCGGAGGAAATCGAAACTAAAAAAGGTGATAACACGTGATGGAAAAAGACTTTTCTGTATCCAAGCCGAAAACAGCTGATGACAATTGCCAAGAAAGCAAACCACTCGAAATATATATGTTTATCGACCCACTCTGTCCCGAATGCTGGGCGCTTGAGCCTATTATGAAAAAATTGCAGATTGAATATGGACGATATTTCTCCCTTAAACACGTATTAAGCGGTAGATTATCTGCCTTAAATTGTAGTAAGAAAAGCAAGTATGCGAATATCGCTGAATTTTGGGAAAAAACCGCTAGTCGTTCAGGAATGTCATGTGATGGATCTTTATGGTTTGATAATCCAATCATTTCTCCTCATTTGCCTTCCATTGCACTTAAAGCAGCAGAATTGCAAGGACGGAAATCAGGTATGAAGTTCTTACGAAAATTACAAGAGCTATTATTTTTGGAGAAAAAAAATATTGCCACATTTGAAGTTCTTAAATCATGTGCTAAAAGTGTGGGAATTGATGTAATAGAATTTATAGCTGATATTCATTCAAACAGTGCAGCTAAGGCATTTCAGTGTGATTTAAAAATCACCAGAGAAATGGAAGTAAATGAAATTCCAACACTCGTCTTCTTTAATGAAAATATCGAAGAAGAAGGAATTAAAGTGACAGGTTATTATCCATATGAGGTATACGTACAAATTATCGAGGAAATGCTGCAAATTCAACCAGAAAAAGCAGCTCCACCACCACTTGAAAACTTTTTAGAATGCTTTAAGTTTGTCGCTTCAAAGGAATTATCTGTTGTTTATAATAAATCGATTCAAGAAATTGAAAAAGAAATGAAGAAATTACAATTACGACAATTAGTAGAACAAATACCAGCTAAATACGGGGTATTTTGGAAATATATCGGTTAAAAATGGGGGATGTGGCTATCTATTAAGATGCCATGTCTATTTTTTTATTATACTGTATTTTAATGATAGGAATGTTAATTTGAATAAAAATAAAAAAGGACTTGCTGTCTCAAGGCAAGGCCTTTTTTATTTTTACGAACAAAGGGGATGGGAGAAATTTTTCACGGTCAAACAAAGGGGTATAAGTTTGTTTGTGATTAACTTCACAACTAAATAATATCATAGATCAATAATTTTCTGCAATACACCTGGTACTTTGTTCACAAAAATGTCATTTTTAAAAAAGCCGTTTTCTAAAAGATTATTGTTTTTTCTATAAAAAAACAATTAGTTAGAATGGAGCAGCGAGCCCTACGGAAAGTGAAGTATATTCTGGCTGTGGATAATAACAACAAACTTTACGAAAACAGTCTTAATAAAGAAGAACCAAATGGAAAAACGAGCAAAAGAGCTGTCTCTCTTACTCGTTTTTCCATTCTAAAGACTATTGAAGCTCATTCAATAAGCTTTCCATTTCATTTAATTTCTCTTCAAAAACCTTACATGCTTCTTCAATTGGTGTTTTGCTTGCCATATCTACTCCAGCTTTTTTCAGTACTTCTATTGGATAATCAGAACTACCAGCCTTTAAGAAATCGATGTATCGTTCTACTGCTGGGTTTCCTTCCTCTAAAATTTGTTTACTTAAAGCTGTTGCAGCACTATAGCCGGTCGCATATTGATATACATAGAAATTATAATAGAAATGTGGAATTCGAGACCATTCCAAACCAATTTCTTCATCTATAATGATATCTTCTTCTCCAAAATACTTCTGATTTAATGCATAGTATTCTTTTGTCAATAAGTCTGCCGTTAAAGGCTCGTTATTACTTGCTTTTTCATGAATTAATTGCTCAAATTCAGCAAACATTGTTTGACGGAATACAGTTCCTCTGAAGCCTTCTAAGAAATAATTGAGCAAGTATAGACGTTTTTGTTTATCCGTAATGGTTTTAAGCAAGTAATCATTTAATAGTGATTCATTACAAGTTGAGGCTACCTCTGCTACAAAAATCGAATAGTTTCCATAAGGATATGGCTGGGATTTTCTTGTATAGTAGCTATGCACAGAATGACCAAACTCATGGGCTAATGTAAATAGATTGTTTACATTGTCCTGCCAGTTCATTAGAATATATGGATTTGTACCATATGCTCCTGAAGAATAGGCACCACTTCTTTTCCCTTTATTCTCATGGACATCCACCCAGCGGTTTTCAAATCCTTCTTTTAAGATAGAAGCATACTCTTCTCCAAGAGGAGCCAATCCTTTAATAACTAAGTCTTTTGCTTCTTCATAAGGTATTTCCATTTTTACATCTTTTACTAATGGAGTATATAGATCATACATATGGAGTTTATCTACACCTAAAACCTTTTTACGCAGCTTCACATAGCGATGCAATAATGGTAAATTTTTATTAATCGTTTCCACTAAGTTTTCATATACTTGTTCTGGAATATTGTTACCAGCAAGTGCCGCATGTCTTGGTGAATCATAATTTCTAATTTTTGCATTAAAGGTATGATTTTTTACTTCTCCACTTAATGTTGAAGCAAACGTATTTTTAAATTTACCATACGTATCATAAACTGCTTTAAAGGCATCACGACGTACGCGTTGATCCGCACTCTCTAAAAAGCGTGTGTATCTACCATGCGTAACCTCTACTTCTTCCCCATTTTCGTCTTTAATGCTTGGGAATTCCAAGTCAGCATTATTTAACATTCCAAAAGTGTTGCTAGATGAATCCAATACCTCTGAAGCTTGGGCAAGTAATGCTTCCTGTTCTGCATTTAAAACATGTGGACGTTGCAGATTGATTTCCTCTATCGCCTTCTTATAAAGCTTCAGTTCTTCCTTTTCTTCTAAAAAAGTATTTATGACTTTTTCATCAATCGATAATAATTCAGGAACGATATAAGCAAGTGCACTTGCAGCATGTGCATATAAACTTTTAATGCGACCTTCTACTCCTTGATAAAAGCTATTTGTTGTATCCTGGTCGTAACGCATATGTGCATATGTATATAATATCCCAAGCCTTGATAGTAGCTCATCTTGATATTGTAAAGCTTCATAAAGTACATCAGCACTATTAGCAAGCTTGCCCTGATATTCGGTAGCCTTTTGTGATAAATTCTTTACTTCTTCAAATTCTTTATCCCATTCTTCATCACTTGCAAAGATATCCTCTAATCTCCAAGTATCTTCTGCTGGAACCTCATTACGTAGTGGTAATTTCTTAACACTTGTTTCTGTTGACATGCTTCATCCTCCACTCTATTATTTCGCCATACGAATATAAACCTTACTACATATTCTCTGTTTGCCGACTAACTCCTTCTTATTCTAACAAATTTTCGCCCTATTTCCGATTTTAACGCATGAACTAGTTGCATACATATCCAAGTAGCATATGTGTATTTTATGCTATTTCATTTATGTTTATTGCATATCATTTAATTTTTTTAATTGCTTATAAAATGCCACTTCTTCTTGTGTCTGTACCTTATAATTTCTGATTTCCTTCCAATAAAGAAGACGATAAAAATTCGGTTTTATTTCTTCCAAAATTTTCAAATCGACAAGTGTCTGTAAATATTGCTTAACGGCTCCTTTCCAGTTTTTCTCTTTTAGAAAAGGAAAGTCTCTTAACTTTATATTACCTTTTTCTATTCTCCTTTGGAAATTCCCATAAACTTTTTGAAGGGGATATATTTTTGTTGCATCGAAAAAGCTGTCTAAAAAAATAGTGGCCTGCCAATAAAGTGGAGGTGTTTCTATGAGGAAGCCTTCTTTTAAGGGTATACCGATAAATGGCGGTAAGAAATGGGGATGTAGTTCCCTTGCATATAGCTCTTTTAAAAAATGATCATTTGTTTTTGTTGGATAATGCACATCCTTTGTCTTTTGACGATGAATCAACTCTCGCCAATAAGAGATAGAAAAATTCTTATTTGATAGGATGGGAAGTTTCGGTTCGCCCTCCATTTTTACTAAGGGATAGGAAGAAGTGGAGATAAATGTTTGAGAGATAGAGATAGGGACGGGGTTTTGAATCAAGTAAAATACCCTATCATAAGGACAATACGTGGGGAGTATATACTGGTTCTGATAAAAAGTGAAAAATTGATAAATAAAGGTGGAAAGTTTCAATTTGATTGGATTCCATTTTTTCAAATGATGAAAGCCAATAATCCAAATCGGGTAAATATTTATTTTTCGATAACCTTCTGTACGTTTTTTTACTAATTGCGGAGAAATAACTGCGCATTGATATTCGATCACATATTGCTCCTTGTTAAAGACAAAACTAATATCTGCTCGCTGCTTTATTTCTGGAAAATAAGGTTCCAATTTAGGTTCAAGATTAACTTCAAGCAATTTTTGATATAGTTGTAGCTTTCCTTGCAAATGATAAGAAGACTCAGCCTCTCCATTCCCCGCACACCATTGTGTCCTCTCATGTGCAAAATGAGTAATCTTCTTCTCCCCCATTTTTAAAATGACTCTCCCTTTACATTCTGGACAATATATCGGCAATTCACGTAAGCCTTTTAGCTCATCCTTATTTTCAATCGTAAACAAGTTAATCATTTTTCCTTCTGTCGTTATTGCTGTATACAAGTAATATCCCTCCTTTTATCATCTTTTTTTATTATTCTTTTTTGTTCTTCTTATTCCTGCAAAAAATTTAAACTTCTCAGAAATACTCACAAAATGAATTTTCTATAAAGTCAACTTTAATACTTTCTTCAGCAAAAGTAATTCTCCTAAACCAGAAAAGGGCTAAATTTTCTTCACATTACCATTGAACAAAAATGCTAACATAAAGAGAATTTTAGTCCTTTTCAAAAGTATTTCCTTACATTCATTTCATCTATCAAAAAACAGCATTTATAATAACGGGGATAACAATCTAGAAGTCGATTCAAGCATTCGATATCCGTAATGCCTTTTATTAAAGGTCTCCACTTCTAATTCGATTGAGTGATTTATATCTTCTAAATAATCTTTTACTAGTTTTTCTGTACTTCTTGTCCTATATAAAAAGGCACTCACTTCAAAATTTAAATGAAAGCTTCTCATGTCCATATTACATGTCCCAATGGAAGCAATTTCACCATCTACAATGATAATTTTGCTATGCATAAATCCTCGATTGTATTCAAAGACTCTTACTCCTGACTCCAGTAATTCTGGGAAATAAGAACGAGAAGCATGGAAAACGATTCGTTTATCTGGTTTGCTAGGAACAAGAATCCGAACATCTACTCCACTTAATGAAGCGATTTTTATGGCAGAAAAAATATCTTCATCTGGAATAAAGTAAGGAGTAGCAATCCAAATTGATTTCTTCGCCGAAGTAATCATGCTGAAAAAAATACTTTTAATAACACTCCATTCATTATCCGGACCACCTGCAATCAATTGTACTCCACCATGGGAATTTTCCTCAGATACTGGTGTTAAATATTCCTCTGTTAAGAAACTATGGCTGGTCATATAAAACCAATCTTGGAGAAAAATCAATTGTAAAGACCTAACCGCATCTCCTTTCAGAAGCAAATGAGTATCTCTCCAATAACCAATTGAAGGATTTCTTCCTAAATACTCATCTCCAATATTTAAACCTCCTACAAATCCGATATTTCCATCAATGATAATAATTTTGCGATGGTTTCTAAAATTAAATTTGCTATTAAAAAAAGGCATTTTAACAGGTCCAAACGCAACCACCTCAATGCCCGCCTCTTTCATTTCTAAGCAGAACTTTTTAGATAGCTGCCAAGATCCAACAGCATCATATAAAAATCGAATCTGTACTCCGGATCTTGCTTTTTCAAGTAAAATATCCTTTATCTCTTGACCTATTGCATCATCTCTTACAATATAATATTCCATGTGAATATGGTGTTTCGCTTTCCTTAATTCCTGTAAAATGGTAGAAAATGTCTCATCTCCATCTGTTAGAACTTGAGTGGAAGTACCAAATGAGATTGGACTATTTCCAAGTTTCTCGGCTAAGTGAAATAAATTGCGTTGATGTCCATCCAATATCTTTTTCTTCTCTTCTTTTCGGGAACTAATTTCCCGTTCAATCTTCAGAAATGCTTCTTTATCTAGAAAGTACTTTTTTCGATAAATTCTTTCTTTGCGATAGTTCCTCCCGAAGAACAAATAAAAGACAAACCCAATAATCGGAAAACTTCCTAATACGATTAACCAGGTTAATGTTTGTGTCGGATGCCTATTTTCAAAGAAAATGACAAAGCCGATAAAAATCACCGACAAACTTATAACTAAACTTAACTGTCCGTAAATTCCCCCTTTTACGGAGAAAAATAAATTAAACACATAAACAAATAGAGCTGCTACAACAAAAAACAATCCTAACCTAGCAGTATGATTCATGACAGACACCGCCATTCTCCCATTTACTTACAATAAGCTTAGTATAGCTCATTTATTATTCCCTTATATTTACCCACAATGCCACTAAAATACTCCCATGTAAAGCGTTCCTCCGCTCTTTCTGTAAGTAGAGTGAGACCTGACATGCTTTAAGTGATTTAGGTCTATCATTACATTTTCTATAGGTGTCTATATCTATTCATCAAGCTTGGCATTTATACATCCTTCTTCTGCTTCCCTCTCATCTGTACGCAAAAAAACTCTACAATAATAGGCGCTAACCACACATTGCAGAGTTTCTATTTAACATTAAATTTTTCTTATATTAATTAAAGTATTTTCTTAATTCCATAAATACTTCATTCTCCATAATAACCTTTCCATACTCTTCAAGAACATGAATGGTCATTTTGGAATCTTCTTGAGCGTATTCCAGTAAAATGCTTAATGCATTTTCTACTTCCTCTTCTGGAATTTCCTCGTCAAGAAACTGTACAAATAAGTAATATTTTCCATTGTAGCTATAGAGCTTTGTATCCATTCCTTCTAGCCCTTGCATTTTGGATAAGGAAATGATGTCCTCAAAATCATTAAACGTTAAAAGAAATTCAAGACTCTCATCATACTCCTCTTCACCATCTTTTATAGTAAAGTGCTGATCCATTAAGTCTTCAAAACGTTCATCAATAGGTAAATCCTTTAGTTTATCCTCCGGAATGGAAATTTCAAACTTCTGTCCGTCTTTAGAAAGCTGCGCTTTTGTAACAAGAATTTCCAACCCTTTTTCTAGAGCTTGAACTTGGATCCATAATGGTCCATCAAAGATAAAGTCCTCTTCTTGATGCACTTCGTCCATCATTTCCCAAAATAATTCCTCACTGCGCTCCCGATTGTACCAAATTTCCTCACGTTTAAATCCACGTTCTTCTATATCAATATACGAAATATAAAACTTTACTGTATGATCATTAATTCTTTCAATTTCCATACGCTAACACTCCCTTCAGACTATGATGGAAGGGACAAGAGACCCCCATACAGATTTGTTTTATTTCTTACAAGTTAACTTTCTGAAATAAAATATAATTTTTCCTTGTATTGTACCTTGTACTTTATATTTTATGACAAAAGCAGTATAAATGGAATTAAAACATCTTGGGTTTGAAAAAAACCATTATATGCCTATTCAAAAAACATTCACAATTCTCCATTTTTATCATGGTTGGAAGTTGACTTCTACTTATTCTTTCTAATACCATATTCCTGTTTAGTTATATTTAGTAGTATTACCTCATAGAAATTATTTCAAACTAAAAAGAAAAGGCAATCAGTAACAGTTTTAACAAATCCCCAAAATTCTTATCAGCATCTGTTTCCTTCATTCATACGGAGAAAGAGAAGGAATGGAATGTTTACCTGCGAATAAAAAGAAAAATCTGACTGAAAGATACCAAATATACATTTGATATCGATTAAGTCAGATCTTTTATACTGCTTTCATATTAGTTAACTAATCGTTGAGCTTCTCGTAATTGGAAAGTACGAACTTTTCTTGGTAAAAATCTGCGAATTTCATCTTCATTGTACCCTACTTGCAGCCTTTTTTCATCAATGATAATCGGACGTCTTAATAGCCCTGGGTTATTTTGAATAATGCCAAATAAATCTTGCAATGGCATTGTTTCTAAATTCACATTTAGTTTTTGAAAAGTTTTACTTCTTGTTGAAATAATCTCATCTGTTCCATCTTCTGTCATACGAAGAATTTCTTTTATCTCATCAATAGAAAGTGGCTCAGAGAATATATTTCTTTCTTTATAAGCAATTTCATGTTCCTCTAACCATGCTTTTGCTTTTCTGCAGGATGTACAACTTGGTGAAGTGTATAATGTTACCATTTTACAAATTCACGCTCCCTTTATTTAGACATGTAATAAACTACATTTGTTATAATTATAAAAAACTTGAGTTCTTGCTTGGAAATTCTTAAATTATAATTAATTCAATCAAGTAATTTATATTAATTATTATACACTAATTGTTAGCTTTATGGTATATGTTTTAAAAAATTTATCAACAAGTATCATTAATTTCTGTATATAAGGTATTACTCTTACGTTATTTTGTTGTTATTCTCCTCCTTTATGTAAGAAAAACCCGTTAAACTAAACCGAATTCCTCGCTTATTTTCTTGCTTATCATTATAGACGTTTGAAAACAAAAAAAGTTTCAAAAATTTATCGTATCTGTTAAAATATTTGTTCTAAAATATATACTTTCTGAATTAAATACCCATTATTTATTTCCTTTAAACCTATTTCTATTCTCAATTAAAGATATTTTAATGAAAATAAACGTTTCCACTATTAGCTTCTCATTATGCATAAATAACATCAAATATCTTCAAGTATATTCTTTTGTTCTTGACCATTATTAAATTGGACGACTTTATCGACTGGTTCATAAGCTTCCCCGTAAAAATGGATATCATTATACGTATGAATTTTATTATAGGTTTTTACCAATGCTTGATAAACGACATCTTCGTTTTCATTATTAGGGGCCCAATAAAGAATTTCCATTGCATTTACTTCCCTTGTGGCTAGGGATAACCTTCTATATCCAATGGATGTTGCATGTTTAAACCCTTCTCTTTGGTAAAACTTAAGCCTTTTTTTCGTATCACTATCCTTGTAATTTATTGGTTCCACTTCTAATATAATTGGTTTCCCCTTTTCTTTTAACTTCTCTACTAATTGATGCCCAAGCCCTTGGCCTCTGGCTTCATTCGAAACAAATAAATAATCAACAAAGATAAAATCCTCTGCTTCCACATACATTAATACATGGTGTTTCCCTTCATCTTTATGATAATATTCCGGAAAATCCTTTAATAAGGCTTCCATATGTTCTTGTGATTTCATTTCTTCTACGGGAAAATACTGATTCAACTTATCATACCAATGCATTCCTTAATCTCCTTTTTTCTCTTCATTTTTCGGTGTGTAATCTACATTCTTCGTATAATTATTCCCTGCATTCCATAGTAAAAATTCGTTAACTCCTTGATCATTCAATGCTTCAATCTGTTTTTGAACCTCTTCTTTTCCGTATACTTGATAATTATCTTTTCCAAGCCATGCAGCCGTAAAATCTTGAAGCCATGGTCTTGAAATAGGCGGGTTCTTTAATTGATTCAACTTTTTCTTTTCCATTTTCGTATACTCACTCACAAGTTCATAAGGATGCAAATCTGGTTTTTCAATTCCAAAATATGCGGTCCAATGACTTGGATAAATCATCGAAGAAATAACATCAACATGATTACTTATTTTAGAGAAATTCTGACCGATTCCAGGCGCTTCTTCTAAAGTTGCTGTATATCCAAATATATCCACAGAAACCTTCACGTTATAGGGTTCTAGCTTTTCCTTGGCATACTGAACAAAATCTGTTACCGCTTCTACCCGTTTCTGCCCTTCACCTTTATTTAAATTCTTATAATCACCTTTTGTATAGGTTAATTTATCTCCCTTATTTTCAAAGCCTTCTGGAAAACGAACGTAATCGAATTGGATTTCCTGGAAACCCATTTTAGCCGCTTCAATAGCAAGATTGACATTATAATCCCAAACCTTTTTTTCAAAAGGGTTAACAAATGCTTCTCCTCTTCCATTTGTCCAAACCTTTTCTCCCTCCACAAATGACCATTCTGGTTTTTCTTTAGCTAAAACAGAATCCTTGAAAACAACAATTCGCGCAATCGGATAAATTTTCTCTTTTTCAAGCTGCCCTAATAGGGCCGTCATATTTTTGATAGAATTACTACCAATATTCCGATATGATGAGCTTTCTTCCGGCATAAAGGTTAAATTACCATGATCTTCTTTATAATCAATTACCATTGCATTTAAATCGGTCGTTTTTATTAAATCAATTAATTGATTCCACTTATTCCCTCCAATTGAATTTGCATTTACATAAATCCCTCTTACAGCATCAGGGTAGGTAAATTGGAAGGAATTGTTTTTCATTCTCGGTAAAGAATCTGGCCATTGTTTTACCATAATCTCCATTTGTTTTGTTGGCTGTTTTGGAATTACCTTCTCCTCTTTCGCAAATGCAATATGTGGAACCAATAAATAGAAACTTAATCCAAAGGATAAAAACTTTTTATTCATAGTGAAAACTCCTATCTATGTACAGTATCAATTATCTACTAACGTTGTATATATTATGTATACCTTTTATTGTAACAAACACAAACAACCTTAAGCTAATTTAGTTATTTTCGAACTACACAAAGATAGAATTGCCAATAACAAGACTCCAAAACAAAAAAAGTCGACAACCTCCTTTCCGCTGAGATTGTCGACCATTGAAAATTATTTAGGCTGTTTTCGTAAAGTTTGTTGCGATTACCCGCAGCCGGAATACACTTCGCTTTCCGTGGGGCTAAGCTTAAGCCTCCTCAGCTTCGCCTCCCGGGTCTCAGACTGTCTCGCTAATCCCCGTGGCGTCTTCGTGTATTCCGGCTGCTCCATTTTTCCAATTAATTCTTTTTTTCTATGAAAAAAACAGCAATCCTTTAGAAAACAGCCATTATTTATTCTCCAATTGCATTTTATATTTTTTAAATTCACTTTCAGAGCAATAAACAAAATGTCCAGGCTTAATTTCTCGCATTTTAAGTTCTTCGCCCTCTTCATATTGATGGACGGTCGGATCATAGACCGTTCTTTTTCTTGTACGCTCTGTTTCTGGATCTGGCAGAGGAATTGCTGATAATAAGGACTGTGTATATGGATGCATTGGGTTGTTATACAATTCATCTGCAGGCGCCAATTCAACTAATTTTCCAAAATACATCACACCAATACGGTCACTTATATACTTAACCATTGATAAATCATGGGCAATGAATAAGTAAGTTAAACCTTTTTCTTTTTGAAGCTTCTTCATTAAGTTTACAACTTGTGCTTGAATCGAAACATCTAATGCGGAAATCGGTTCATCAGCAATGATAAAGTCTGGATCTACTGCTAGAGCACGCGCAATTCCAATTCTTTGTCTCTGACCACCAGAGAACTCATGAGGATAACGATTAGCATGCTCTTTATTTAAACCAACTGTATGAAGCAGTTCGTATACTTTTTCCATTCTTTCTTTTTTATTTTTCGCTAAACCGTGTATGTCAATACCTTCTGCAATAATATCAGCAACGGTCATTCTCGGATTTAAAGATGCATAGGGATCTTGAAAAATCATCTGCATTTTACGATTAAACTTCTTTAAGTCCGTTCTTGATTTTCTTCCATGTACGTCTTTTCCGTTAAATAGTACCTGGCCACCTGTTGCATCATACAGCCGAATAATGGTTCTTCCAGTTGTTGATTTCCCACAACCTGATTCCCCAACTAAGCCTAGTGTTTCTCCTTTGTAAATATCAAAGGTAACATCATCAACTGCTTTCACAACATTAGGAGTACCGACATTAAAATACTGCTTAAGATTTTTTATTTCTAATAACTTTTCAGCCATCTTATTTATCCCCCTTTACTAATACTGGTGTTTCAAAGTTAGAGGGTAGCTTTCTTATTCTTTCTTTAACAGAAGCAGGTGGTTCTACCGCTGGCGCATCTGGATGCAATAGCCATGACTTTACAAAATGCGTCTCAGACACTTGATATACTGGCGGCTCTTGTTCAAAATCAATTGCTAACGCATATGGATTTCGAGCAGCGAACGCATCCCCAATTGGAGGATTTGTTAAATCTGGAGGTGTTCCAGGAATAGCTGCAAGCTCATCTTCATTATCATTATCTAAACTTGGCATAGATGCAAGGAGTCCCCATGTATATGGATGTCTTGGATCGTAGAAAATTTCATCTACCGTACCCATTTCAACGATTTGGCCTGCATACATAACAGCAACTCGATCCGCGACATTTGCCACAACCCCTAAATCATGGGTAATGAAGATAATGCTTGTATCCATTTTCTCTTGCAAATCTTTCATTAAATCTAAAATTTGCGCTTGAATCGTAACGTCTAATGCTGTTGTTGGTTCATCTGCAATTAGCAGATGTGGATTGGCTGCTAACGCTATGGCAATCATCGCACGCTGCCTCATTCCACCAGAAAATTCGTGTGGATATTGATCTACTCTTTTCTCTGGTTTTGGGATTCCAACTAAACTTAGAAGTTCAATTGCTTTCTTTTTTGCTTTATCTTTGTTCATTTGCTGATGTTTAATCAGCACTTCCATAATTTGCGTTCCAATACGCATTGTCGGATTCAAAGATGTCATTGGATCTTGGAAAATCATACTCATTTCTTTTCCACGGATACTTTCCATCTCTTTATCTGTTTTTTGAACAATATCTTCCCCATTAAATAAAATTTGTCCGCCTTTAATATGACCAGGAGGCATAGGAATTAATTTCATTAATGTTTGTGAAGTAACACTCTTACCCGAACCGGATTCACCAACAATTGCTAATGTTTCTCCTTTATATAAATCAAAGGATACTCCGCGAACCGCTTGCACTTCTCCTCCATACGTATGGAATGAGACTTGTAAATCCTTTACTTCTAATAATTTTTCCATTTATCTCACTCCTTACTTACGTAGTCTTGGATCAAGCGCATCTCGAATTCCGTCGCCAATAACATTAAATGCAAAGATTGTTAAACAAATAAACATTGCAGGGAAAAATAAGCGCCATGGATAATATTGCATTGCACCAATTCCATCATTAGCCATCGTTCCCCAACTCGCTAATGGAGGAGTTAAACCTAAACCTAGATAACTTAAAAATGCTTCTGTGAAAATAGCATTTGGAACAGTAAGTGTTAAAGTTACAAGAATTGGTCCCATTGCATTAGGAATCAAATGCTTGCCCATAATTCTTGAAACACTTGCTCCTAATGTTCTAGAAGCTAGAATATACTCTTGGCTCTTTAAAGATAAAACTTGTCCTCGAACCATTCGGGCCATATTAATCCAGCCAGTAATACTCATTGCTAAAATCATTGTCCAAATTCCTTGTCCAAGAACAACCATTAGAAGGATAACAAGTAAAAGGTAAGGAATTCCATATAATACGTCAGCTATACGCATCATTACTTCATCTGTCTTTCCACCTTTATAGCCTGCAATCCCTCCCCAGATTACACCAATTACTAGGTCAATAAATGCTGCAGCTATCCCAATGAATAGAGAGATTTTTGCGCCATACCAGATACGTTCGAACATATCTCGGCCAAGTTCATCTGTTCCAAAATAATGTTCTGCACTTGGAGGCTGATTTGTTTTTGTTAAGTCATTTTCATAATAATTATATGGAGTTAATAATGGCCCAACGAAAGCCATAGCGATTAAAAGAATTAATAGGACAAGTCCAAATACGGCAAGCTTATTTTTTTTGAAACGAGTAAATACATCTTTCCAGAACGACAGACTTGCTTTTGAAATTTTTTCTGATTCTATGCTGCTATTGCCTACTATTTCAAATTTATCTTTCGAAATTTCTTGCATCTTTACGCTCCTTTCTTCCCGCCCGATAGTTTTATTCGAGGATCTATTAATCCGTACAACAAGTCGACAAGAAGAACAGATACTAACAGGATAATACTATAAAAAACAGTTACTCCCATAATCGCTGTATAATCACGGTTGTTTATGCTTTTTACGAACTGTGATCCAAGACCAGGGATCCCGAAGATTTTCTCAATTACAAAACTACCTGTAACAATTCCCGCAGATAATGGACCCATGTAAGAAACAACTGGAAGGATCGCATTACGGATGGCATGCTTCACTGTAATATTAAAACCGCTAATCCCTTTTGCTTTTGCTGTTTTAATATAGTCATTGCTTAATACTTCTAACATAGAAGATCTAGTTAAACGAGCAATAAAAGCTGTAGGACCTGCTGCTAGAGCCACTGCTGGTAGAACACTTTGCATAAAAGTCCCCCATCTAGCTACAGGGAAAATGCCTAGTTTCATTGCAAAAATATATTGTAAAAAAGCGGCCATTATAAAGGATGGAACCGAAATTCCTAATACAGCAACAATCATTGCTAAGTAATCTTGCCATTTATTATGCCTTAATGCCGCGATTACTCCTAAGGTAACACCAATTGCTAAAGCAATGAATATTGCTTCTAATCCCAATACGAATGAAACAGGGAACCCTTCATTAATTAATTGATTAACAGTCTGGCTCTTATATTTAAAAGATGGACCAAAATCCCATTGAACTACACGTAGCAAATATTCTCCATATTGAACATACCAGGGTTGATCAAGACCATAATGGGCATTTAAATTTGCTTCGATTGCAGCTGGCATTTTCTTTTCCGAAGTAAATGGGTTACCCGGTGCCATTCTCATGAAGAAAAACGTTGCTGTAATGATTAGCCATAAGGAAAGTGCCATAAACAGCAAACGTTTTGTCAAGTACTTAATCATGGTTTTACCTCCATTTTTTTCTAAAACAATGCGAATAGAAAGCAAGAGGATGCCTTATTTAACGAGAATACGAAGTATCACTCGTTAAATAAGACAGCCTCTTTTATCTCTTTGGCTTGTACATCCTAAAAAGGTCCGGATTATCCGAAAGTACGCACCTTTCTTAAACATGCTTGAATAATTAAGGCCTTCCCTTAATTATTCAAAATGTGCCCATTTTAACTGAGCTTCTCCTAAACCTGAAATTACTACGTCTTTCAGGTTCTCTTTTTGCACCCATGTGTTTGTATAGAAATAAACTGGCGCAATTGGAAGTTCGTTCATAAGAATAGCTTCTGCATCTTGTAATAACTGTTTACGCTTCGCCTCATCTGTTTCTTTTTGTGAAGCAATAAGAAGTTCTTTGTATTCTGGGTTTTCCCAACCAGTGTCGTTATTTCCACCGTTTGCATCACGGTAAAGCTCTAGGAAATTAAATGCGTCATTATAGTCACCAGACCATGACATACGTCCAATTTGATAGTCACCAGAATCAATTTTTTCTAAATACACTTGCCATTCTTCGTTATCTAATTCTACGTCGATTCCAAGATTCTTCTTCCACATATCTTGTACTGCTTGTGCGATCTTCGCATGTGCTTCACTTGTATTATAAGATAAAGTGATTTTTGGCAAATCTTTTACACTTGCATAGCCTTCTTCTTTCAACCCTTTTTCAAGAGCGGCTTTTGCTGCTTCGATATCATTATCTTTAAAGTAACCTTTTTCGTTTTCTGAGAACATTGTTGGAGGAACAACGGCCATAGCTGGAATTTGTCCACCTTGTGTAATTTGCTCAACAATTGCTTTACGATCAATCGCATATGTTAATGCTTTGCGAATATTTTCATTGTTAAATGGCTTTTCTTCTGTATTAAATTTATACCAATAAGTACCTGCGATTGCTTTCACATTTAGGTCCCCATTGTCTTTCAATGCTTTAATGGAATCGGTAGGTAATGCTCCAAATGGTAGGCCAGCCCAATCTAACTCATCGTTATCAAACATACTTAGTTCGGTTGTTGGCTCTTCCACCATTGACATTTCTACTGTCTCTAATTTAACTGTGTCAGCATCCCAATAGTCTTCATTCTTTTCTAAAAGGATAGATTCACTATGATTCCACTCTGTCATTTTGAATGGACCATTTGTAACGTAGTCATCTCCAGCATCTTTATACCAATCTGGATTTGCTTCTGCGACATTTTTATTAACTGGGAAATAAGTATAGAAAGCTAATAGTTGCAAGAAATAAGGTGTAGGATTTACTAATGTTACTTCTAATGTCTTTTCATTCACAGCTTTAACAGCCACATCATCAAGACTGCCTTCACCATTATTTGCTGCTTCCGCACCTTTTATGGAATATAGTTGATATGCATATTGAGATTGGTTTTGAGGGTCAATTGCCCATTTCCAAGCATATTCAAAATCTTCAGCTGTTACTGGATCACCATTTGTCCATGTAGCATCTTCACGAATTTTGAATGTATAGGTTAATTGATCATCCGAAACTTGGATATCTTCTGCCATAGCAGGCTGAGGAACACCATCTTTATCAATACGTGTTAATCCCTCAAATGTTTGAATTAACACACCACCTGATGTTGAATCTGTAGCTAATGCTGGATGTAATGTTGGTGGCTCTGAAACAATATTCAGACGTAAGTTTTGTGATGATGATTTATCACTACCACCTTTGTCATTACCACATGCAGCAAGAAAAGCACTTAGTACTAGCACTAAGCTCATTAGTACAAGCATTCTTTTTCTCATGTAATTACCCCCTAAATAATTTTCCTCAAATGGAACTTCGAAAATAGCTTTCCCATTCTAAACCTCAGAATACACAAGTAATCATTTCCTAAATAGTCAGTTATTTTAAATGGCTGTTTTCGTAAAGTTTGTTGCGATTACCCGCAGCCGGAATACACTCCGCTTTCCGTGGGGCTCAGCTTAAGCCTCCTCAGCTTCGCCTCCGGGGTCTCAGGCTGTCTCGCTAATCCCCGTGGCGCCTTCGTGTATTCCGGCTGCTCCAATTTTCCTATTAATTCTTTTTTCCTATTGAAAAAACAACAATCCTTTAGAAAACAGCCTTTTGAATAAATAACTATTTGCCGAACAAAATAAAAAAACGTTAATAAAGCCAATATAATGTTATACAAAAATAATTATTTCGTTCATTCTATTCATTATGTATTCTTACTTGTTTTAAATAATCTGAAATATCACTACCTTATCCATTCGTAATGACAATTATATAATCGGAATATTTATTACGCAAGAATTTTGTAGAATTTTGTAGAATAAAAACAAATCTGAAATATAAAAATCTACAGAATAATTATATTAATATAAATATATCCGAATTATCACAATTAGTAGAATACACTTTCTACTTCATCATTTCATTTTCACTCACTGATTTATCCAATTCTTACTCTTTTCCCTAAAAGATACCGACAAAAGAATCCCTATTTTTCATAAAAATCGACAAACTTTAATAAAACAGCCTTTGAATATCAACTAATCATGCTAAAATGGTTATAATAATAATTATAATTAAGTTTCTAGATTCTATTTTTAAAAGTGATTTTTGTATTTGCTCGAAGAAAGCGTTGCTTGGGGAAGTTATTGTCTTTCTTTTGCAGATTAACATAGCCAGTAAAAAAGCCTATTGAATAGAATGAATCACTTGATTAGATGCATCCGCCACCTAATTCTGTGTCTAGAATACATATTGGAGGAAGTAATGATGAAAACTATCTTTTCTGGAATTCAACCTAGTGGCACTATCACATTAGGAAATTATATTGGTGCATTAAGCCAATTTGTGGAGTTGCAAGACGAATACAATTGTTTCTTCTGTATTGTGGATCAACATGCTATAACAGTACCACAAGACCGGATGGTACTTAGAAATAACATTCGTAGCTTAGCTGCCCTATACTTAGCTGTAGGCATTGATCCCCAAAAAGCTACTTTATTTATTCAATCCGAAGTTCCTGCCCATGCTCAAGGAGCTTGGTTGATGCAATGTGTCTCTTATATTGGCGAATTAGAGAGAATGACACAATTCAAAGACAAATCAACTGGTAAAGATGCTGTGTCTGCCGCTTTATTAACATATCCACCATTAATGGCTGCAGATATTCTTTTATATAGTACAGATATCGTTCCAGTTGGAGAAGACCAAAAGCAACATCTTGAATTAACTCGTGATCTTGCCGAGCGTTTTAATAAAAAATACAATGACATTCTGACAATACCAGAAGTGCGCATTCCAAAAGTTGGCGCAAGAATTATGTCCTTACAAGATCCTACAAAAAAAATGAGTAAATCCGATACAAATAACAAAGCAACTATCACTTTATTGGACGAGCCAGCCCAAATTATTAAGAAAATCAAAAGCGCTGTTACAGACTCAGAAGGTATAGTTAAATTTGACCGAGAAAACAAGCCAGGTGTGTCCAACTTATTATCTATTTACTCTATCCTTTCTGGGGAAAGTATTCCAAGCCTTGAAGCAAAATACGAAGGCAAAGGTTATGGAGACTTTAAAACAGACTTAGCGAATGTTGTAGTCGATGCATTAAAACCAATTCAAGAAAAATACAACGAACTAATGAATTCGACTGAATTAGATGACATTTTAGATGAAGGCGCGGCAAAGGCAAATAAAGTCGCAGGTAAAATGATTAAAAAAATGGAAAATGCGATGGGATTAGGTCGTAAACGCCGTTAATATCCGCTCTTATAGAAACGATGGATGACTCCATCGTTTCTGTTTGTAGACAAAAGCATTTTAATGCGTTGCTTGAAGTGGAAGGGGTGAGACTCCTAGCGCGAGCCCCACGGAAAATGAACCCCTGAAGCGGAAAGCAACATCCCTATTAGAAAGGGCTATATAAAAAAGACCCTAGGCAAAAACTTCAAATTTCATGGAGTTTGTCTACAGTTCTAAAGCCCGATGAAAATTCATCGGGCTTTTTCATTCCTATTAATTTTGTAAAATGGCTACTCTTAATTTACTTTTGGTCCATGCTCCATTTCCCATAGCTTTTCAAAAAATGGCTGACCTTTTATAATATTCTCACAAAAATGCTCATGTTTATTGGACCAACCGTATTTTGTGCACTCAAATAGTTCATTCCATGCATGTTCAAAATCTAAATGCTGAATCTCAAAATAACGTTCCGGACTCCATTCTGTATACCAATAGCGAACTTCTGCCACATTTTCGGACGAATATAGTTGATCTAGCGCCATAAACAATAATTGCTTTAATTGTCTTTCTTTTCTTGTTAATCCATTCATCACATGCGGCTCAGGTGATAAAATATGGAATTCTTTCTTTTCTTCGTTGTTTTGAAAGTTATAATAAATAGTTTCTTGATTTTCAAGCAATTCATAGGCCAACTGTTCTTGTCTAGGTATCATTCGACTCTTCCTAATCGGTACAGAATAACCTATTGTATCTACTACTAAAAGACCAATTCCATCAGAAACTACAAAACAATAATCTAATTGAATTCGTTCATGATTTTTTCGTAGATATGCCTTTTGATAAATTTCTTCTAATAATTGTCGTGGTATTTCCGCTAAATCATTTTCTATGTAATTGTATAAACATGAGTCTACTTTCAATAGCGGAACTTGATCCAATAATTCAACACCATCATCTTTTCTCCATTCATGAAAGTGACAAACATTATATCCGTTTTCTTCCCCTTCAAACCAATTTACCCAAACATCATGAAGATACTGCATATTTTATCCCTCACTTCAACAACTGTTTGTCCATAAGTATTGGCAGAGCGTAGTAAATTTATTCCTATTTTTAAAGGATTATTTTTAATCCTCCATTTATTTTGAAAATAACTTACTATCATAATATGTACAAACTTTCGTTTACATGTCTTTTTCCTACTACTTTTATGACTATTTTTTCAGTTGGGTTATCCTAGTAAAAGAGAATCCTCTTAGCTTTTCAAATAAAATGTGTAGACGAGCAGATTCAACGCTCGCCTTAAAAAATTTCTTATCCCCACTTAACGCGTAGTAAGTCCCTGCTAATAGAAATTTTCTTTATAAAAATGCTTCGCTTTTTATTGTAAAGTGCATTTTTTCTGCTATTTTTTTTTGAGAATGATAAGTATTAACTAGATAGAAGCCTGTATTATAACCAATCATTCGTGGATAGCGTCCATATCCATACAATAATTGATCATGTATCTCTTCTGTTTTTTTTGCATCTAGATGCTCCTTTAGCTCTTTACCCCAAAATTTCTTTATTTTATCCTCTTCATATAAGTGACACCAGTTGGCATTATAAGCTTCTCCACAGTTTTCTTTAACGGCAAGTTCAGCCAATCCTTCCATGATAATAGAATCTAGTAATGTATAATTCTCCATATCCTTTTTTTGATGATGAATTCGGCAAACATGATGGTATTCGTGGATAAAAAGGGCTTCTAGCTCCTTGGCATTTTCTACTTCACCAATAAACAAGAAAAGTTGATTTGGAAACGATACACCGGATTTATTTTCATCTCCTCTCCAGGAAGCCTGAAAAGGAAAAATATATATAGGTACATCTGGTCCATTCCATTTTTTCTTATACTTTTTAAAAAATCGGTCTATTTTATTCCATGTATCCAGTTCTTTCATTTTTTCAAATGTTTGCTTTGAACGTCTTGATGGCTTATACATTCCAAATTCCATTAAATATCGATATATATTTTGAGATTTATCTCCATTAAATGTTGCTTTAAAATGTTCACATATAGAAGTTGGCTCATAAAAGTCATCCTCTAACCATTTATTTGTTTCAATTACCCCCACCAATATTTCCCCTTTTAATTCATTTTATCCTAATCATTTATCAGTATATGGATTCCTAATTTATTGGTTCCATAACTATCATCACCTTCCAAAAACTTCGTTTCCTATTAAGAAAATCGCAAGCCCTAGCAAACTTCAGATCAACTTTCCTTCGATATTAAAAAAGGGATATACAAAGAAGAGCCTCACTTCGAGTTCTTCTTTGTATATCCCTTTCTTAACAAGCAACGATTTCTGTTAATGATGAGAAATATTACTATCTAATCTTTATTTATGTGAATCTTTCATAATCCTGCTTCCACACCCACAAATGATCGAGTGCTTCAATTTTTTTATTGGTTGTTTACACTCTAAACAAATAATTTCCTTTTTTCTTTTATGCTTTTGAACACTGCTGACAGATTCCATAAAATTGGAGACTATGGGAGCTGATAATGAATTTAGATATGGATTTCGCAAATGCTTCTACCTCCCTTAATGTAGGATACCAAATATCTACTATCTCTCCACAATCGCTACAGACAATATGATAATGTTCCTCTTTTTTCCATTCATATTTACTTAAGCCTTCTCCAAATTGTATCTCTTTTAACAACTGCAATTCCGTGAATAAATGAACGTTATTATAGACAGTCGTAATACTTACTGATGGCATATTCTCATTTAGCACATGATAAATTTCATCTACTGTCCAATGCTTATTATCTTTAGAAAGTATATTAATTAATTCTAGCCTTTGTGGCGTTAAACGGACATTTTTTTCTTTCAATAGGTTTTTAGCCTTTTCTATACTCAGCATAGAGTTCTTCCTTTCTCCGTAATATCCCTTTATACTGTCCACCTCAAAAAAAGAAAGCGTTTTCTCGACATGATAATCAAATCCGGCTTGTCTACGTTAAATAATAGAATTATAGTTTTAATTATATACACTTTATAATAATAGTCAATATTAATTTAAAATAATTATAAATAAAGGTTTTAAAGACTAAAAAACTGTTAGAATCTGCCTATAGGATAGGACAGATTCTAACAGTTTAATGAATGCCTTTTTCTTTTATAATTATTGATATTTCTTAAATACTATTGTAGCGTTATGGCCACCGAAGCCTAGAGAATTACTCATCGCTACATTTACTTCTTGTTTTCTATGGGTATTAATTATATAATCTAGATCACAATCGGGATCTGCCGTTTCAAAATTAATAGTTGGTGGTAAGATACTATCTCTTATTGCCAATACACTAAAAATAGCCTCAATTCCACCTGCTGCACCTAATAAGTGACCAGTCATTGATTTTGTAGAACTCATCGGCACTTTATAAGCATAATCTCCAAATACTTCTTTTACAGCCATTGTTTCAAACTTATCGTTATATGCAGTACTTGTACCATGTGCATTAATATAAGAAACATCTTCTGGTGCAAGTCCAGCATCATTAATTGCCATCTTCATTGCTCTTGCTCCACCTTCGCCACCTGGTGCAGGTGAAGTAATATGATAAGCGTCTCCAGTTGAACCATATCCAACTATTTCTGCATAAATTTTAGCGCCTCTTGCTAAAGCATGTTCTAATTCTTCAAGTACAACAATTCCTGCTCCCTCTCCAATAACAAAGCCATCACGATTTGCATCAAATGGTCTGCTTGCTGTTTTCGGATCTGGATTGAAAGATAAGGCAGTATTCGCACAGAAACCAGCAACAGACATCTTTGTAATAGGTGCTTCTGCTCCACCAGTAATCATTGCATCAGCATCTCCACGCTGAATAACTTTAAACGCATCTCCGATTGAGTTTGTTCCAGTTGCACATGCAGTAACAGTACAAGAATTTACGCCTCTTGCTCCTAATGTTATTGAAACTTGTCCAGATGCCATATCCGGAATTAACATTGGTACAAAGAAAGGACTTACTCGTTTATACCCTCTTTTTTGGAAGTTTTCATATTGATTTTCGAATGTTTCCATTCCACCAATACCAGAGCCAATCCACACTCCCACACGTGGTGCATTTTCATCCGTGATTTGTAAATCAGCATCTTTAACAGCCATCAAAGAAGCTGCAAGTGCATATTGTGTAAAGCGATCCATTTTTCTTGCATCTTTTTTATCCATAAAATCTTCTGGATTAAAATCCTTCACTTCTGCAGCTACTTTTGCTGGATATTCATCAGCATTAATTCTTGTTAATGGTCCAATTCCTGAAACTCCAGCAACAATATTTTCCCAGGTAGTTATTGCATCATTCCCAAGTGGCGTTACAGCCCCGATTCCAGTAACAACTACTCTTTTATTCGTACTCATGACCTATTCTCCTTTTCTATATAGCATCAAATTAAAAGTATGTTCTAATTTTATAGGAAGAAATTTATTATTTTCCCCAACGCATAGCAATTGCGCCCCAAGTCAAGCCTCCACCGAAACCGACCATTACAAGCACATCATCTTCTTTAATTTTGCCTGCTTCTAGTTCTTCCACTAATGAAATTGGAATAGACGCTGCACTTGTATTTCCATATTTATGAACTGTTTTGGAAAGTTTCTCTTCTGGTAAATTCAATCTTTGTCTAGACGCTTCCATTATGCGAATATTCGCTTGGTGTGGTATAAGGAAATCTACATCTTCCTTAGATAACCCTGCTTTTACTAAAACATTTTCACTGCTTTCACCCATTTGACGAACTGCAAATTTAAAGACTTCTCTTCCATTCATATAAATATAGTCTTCATCATCTAAATAAAGATGTTTTCCACCAGAACCATCTGCTCCTAATTCAAAAGAAAGAATTCCTCTTCCTTCTGAAACTTTACCTAGTACAGCAGCTCCAGCTCCATCTCCAAAAAGAACAGCAGTATTACGGTCTTCCCAGTTTGTTATTTTGGACAGCTTCTCTACGCCAACTACTAACACATATTTATATACACCTGTATCAATAAATTGCTTTGCTGTTACCATCCCATACATAAATCCTGCGCAGGCAGCACTTAAATCCATTGCAGCGGCTTTTTTAGCCCCTAACTTTTCTTGAATCATACATGCAACAGAAGGAAATGATTGATCAGGTGTAACAGTTGCAACCATAATCATATCAATATCTTCTGGATGAATACCAGCATCAGCAATTGCTTTCTTGGCCGCAGCTAATGCAATATCAGATGTATTTGTATTGTCATCTGCAATTCTTCGTTCTTGTATACCAGTTCTTGTTCTAATCCATTCATCATTTGTATCGACCATTTTTTCTAAATCAAAGTTTGTTATAATTTTCTCTGGAAGTTCACGGCCAATACCAATTATTCCTGTACCCAAAGCTTTCAGCTCCTTTATAGTCACCGGTTATCCGGCATATGTTTCTTTTTTAACTGCTATATACATAAAAAACTATATAAACAGTCTTTTTTATACATTTTCGTTGAAATAAACTAAGTTATCTGCAGCCTGCATATATTTCGACTCTTAGTAAGATAAGTGAGAAGTGTATGCTGGCTACTAGTAATCTAAAGCCGAAAAATAAATCCAATAGTAATTCTTTTAGTTTACCCTAATTTACTCATATGGACTTACAATAAAAGAGAAAAAACAGCCTTATTACAGTAATATATTATTATCAATTATTATGACTTGGTACTAATTTTATCAAATTCCTCCACCCTTTTGCAACATATTTTACTTTCTATTATATTGGTCTAAGCATTTCCCGATATTTTTCATAGCATATTAAGAACATAACGCGAAGATTGTGTAATAGGAGGAAATATAGTGGAGGATTATACTGATGAATTCTACGATGAAAAGGAAAAAATAGATGTGACAACAGAGGAGGAAGAAAAAGAAATTGATCACTTCTCCCTGTTTATGTTTGGTACAAACAGTCGTTCCATAAGAAAAAATGAAAAGATAGACCATGAACGACTAAGCGATGAGAAGCCTTCCTACAATAGAAGAGTGAAAGGAGATAATTGGATTCTAGGAAGGGGCGGCAGCGATATAAATCAAGTGGAAGAAAAAGAAGAAAACGAAAATTTCGATGCCATTGCAAATTTCATAAATCAAATTGACCTTGAACTTCTTATGAAAAATGTAGATATGTTTATGACATCTGCTAATGATTTAAAACCGATTTTCAAAAAGATAACTCCCTTCATAAAAAAATGGATGGATTAACCAAATAACATGTGATTGCTTGTTAATCCACCCCTTTTTTATAGAGGATTTAAAGGCTCATATAATTCCACATAATCGTAATCCATTTGCAATACCATCTTCATTATTACTTGTTGTAACATAAGTGGCTGACTTTTTAACAATGTCAAAAGCATTTCCCATTGCAACTGGATATTTTACTAGCTCAAACATTTCTAAATCATTCAATCCATCTCCAAATGCATATGTATTTTCTACAGAACAATTTAAATGCGAAAGTAAATACTCTATACCTGTAGCCTTTGACTTACCAGCAGGATAGATATCACATCCATAAGGTGAATTTCTTATAAATTGAAAATGTGGAAATTTCTCTTGATAAAAGGTTTCTTCACCAGGTTCACAGAAGATTAACATTAGATGAATAGCCTCTTGATCGTACAAGCCATTATTTATCGGAGGATATTTCCCCCCTACTCTTTCATAATTTTTCCTGATTAGAGTAGAGCCCTCACTCGTAACACTTATCTTTGCAGCATTATAAAAGGCCATTTCATGCCTATTTTTTATTGCCTCTAAGTGCAGTTCCTTAACCTCGCTTACCTCTAATGGATTTTCATAGATGACAGTTCCCTTATACATTACATACTGTCCATTCATCGCAACTACTGAATTAATGCCCGTCGCTTCTAAAATATAGCCAATTTCCATTAAAGTTCTCCCTGTTGCTATAATAGGCTCAATCCCTTTTTCTTTTAGCTTTTTTATTGCCTCTATTGAACTTTCGGACACTTTAAGCTCGCTTGTTAGAAGCGTTCCATCTAAATCAAAAAAAACAATCTGGTTTGTTTCCATACTTGTTACCACTCCTTTCCAATTTCATTACCGTACGCTTCGTTCCATTGACTTTGAAATACTTTCACATCTCTTTGAGTTGCTGGAAAAGCAATTAACTTTTCGATTATTTCTGGAGCTACAGTCACTGAATGTGCTCCAGATAAACAGGCTTGATAAACTTGGTTTACGTTTTTAAAACTTGCTGCCAATACTTCTGTACTGATTTTATGAATAGTAAATAAACGTATAATATCACTTACTACTCGGATTCCATCTCCTGATAAATCATCGATTCGATTAACATAAGGAGCCACATATTTTGCTCCTGCATTAGCAGCTATCAATGCTTGAAATGGTGTATAAATGGTAGTAGCTAACGTTGGAATATTTTTGGAGGCTAATTCTTTTATTGCTTTTATTCCTTCCTCTGTAACTGGAATTTTTATAATGTTCTGCCTTGGAATCAACTCCTGGAAATATTCGGCTTCCTCTACTATTTCACTAGCACTATCTGCAATAACTTGTATAAAAAGTTCCTTTTCTTCTCCTATTATCTTTCGAATCTCTTGAAGCGATTGAGTATAATGCTTTTTTTCTTTTACAAGAATAGATGGGTTTGTTGTTACACCCGAAATAGGATAATATTCATTTATTCTTTCAATTTGGGTAAGATTTGCTGAATCAATATAAAGTCTCATGAAGTAATTTCCCCCTTTATAACAGAATGTTTTATAAAGTTTTTTTCTAGTTACGTAACTTGCAGCCTGAAAAGTTTCAACACCTAGCTTCCTCGATTTTCTTCATCTTCAGCTTGAGGTGGGGTTCTTACTGCCTGTTAAGAGCGTGATAAAACATTTAAGAACTAAAATAGGAGATTCCCTTTAACTATCTAATCATGCAAGGATTAAAAAACTAGTTGGAAGTCTCCTATTATTTTGTTCTTATTTTGAAACTATTTTTAGCTTAGTACCAATTTCAAAAGCTGGCATTTCTTTATCTTCTATATAAAGAGTACCTGGTAATTCAGGATTAGTTGCTCCATCAAATCGGATCGTAATATGACCGATGGATGTTAAGTTTCGTTCTACAATTTCACCTACTGAGGTAATTTCAAATGATTCATCATCGATTAATAATTTCTGACCTGGTTTGATACTATCCTCTACACCAACTATTTCAATCCCATAGCAAAACTCTGCTAATTCTTGAGGTGCTCCCTCCCCAAAAAGAATAATCATTTTTTCCTCTAAAAAAGTTGTGGCTAATGGCCCTATGCTATTAATTGTGTTTTCGTAAATTGTTTTCATCCTGTTCGGCATATTGAATAATGCCATTCGCCTCCATTCATTGTTTTTATCGCTTCCAACTTTCCATATTCTTAATTACTATATAATCCAAAACTTGCTAACCAAGCAACAAACACTCGTGGTACACCTATTAAGAACCGAGAGTAGAGTACTGACGGTACGCCTACTTCAACTGTTTCTGCTTCAGCCTCTGCTAAGCCTAACCCAACTGGAATAAAATCAGCAGCACATTGAGTATTAATTGCAAAAACGGCTGGCAATGCTAAATTTGGCGGGATATTTCCTTTTCCGATTTCAACACCAATCAATGTTCCAATAATTTGTGCAATTACTGCTCCAGGTCCTAATAAAGGAGAAAGAAACGGCAGGGAACAAATAAATCCGATTAATAAAAGACCAATAATATTTCCCGCTAACGGTGACATTAATTTAGCAAATAGGTTTCCGACTCCTGATCCTTGAATAATACCAATTAATAAAGATACAAAGGCCATAAATGGGATAATCGTGTTTATTAATGTTTGAACTGCTTCACGACCAGCCTGATAAAAAGTACTAATAACTTTACCAGCTCCAAGACCTATTTTGGTAAGCAGTCCTTGTTTTTGATTTTCAGCCAAAGTTTGAGAGATTTTTTTATTTGAACTATATTTATACTCTTTCTTAGGAGTCTTCTCTTCCTTTTCTACAGCACTAGCATTTTCTAATAAAGCTTCCTCTTCTACAAGTTCAATTTGATTTAGTCCTACTGCAGATACATAGATGTCTTCTGTGATAAATTTTGCCAAAGGTCCACTTTTACCAGTAGGCATAATATTAATCGTTGGGATTCTCTTTTGTGGATAAATACCACATCTTAATGTCCCGCCGCAATCTATAATGGCAATTGCAATTTGTTCATCTGGTACAGATGTTTTAAATCCATTTACTGGATCAGCACCAGTTAATTCCGCAATTCTATCTACAATATCTGGTTTTGCTCCTCCACCAGTAATATACACAATTTTATTTCGTTCCTCCGTTGGTGTAACAATTAATGGACCACCAAATCCACCATTTCCTTTTTTTATTTTTATTGTTCGATAATGTGCCATAATGGAATCCCCCATTTTAATGATTTAATTTTACTTCGGAACTTAGTTTGATTCCTTGCTGTTTTTCTACCATTTTTGTTGTAAAATCAGTGATCCAGCCTGCAAAGAAGTTCATTACTATTCCAACAAGGAAATATCTAACTGCTAGATCTGCCGTACTAAATCCTAATTGTTCAATACCTGCTGCAATTCCTAGAAAGATAAATAGCTCGCCTGGATTAATATGAGGAAATAATCCATTACTTGTGTGACAGAAATAAGAAGCAGATGCATAGTAACTAGGTTTATACTTCTCTGGTAGAAATCTTCCTAAAGATAAGCCCATCGGATTCCCTAGCATAAATGTTCCTAATAATGGTAAAACTAAGTATCTTAATAAAGGATTTTTTGAAGATGCCGACGCTAATCGATTGATGCGATCTTCGCCAATTAATTGAATGATTGTATTCATCGCTACTAGTAATAACAAAACAACTGGTACAATGCCTGTCATCCATGATATAAAGGTCTCTGCTCCTGTATCAAATAAATTTCTAAACCCTTCAGCAAACTTAATGATATAATCCATGAAATCCACCTCTTCTTATTTTTTGGCTGTTTTCTATAAGATTGTTGCTTTCTCAATAGAAAAAATCAATTAATGAGGAAATCTGAGCAGCCTGAATACATGTAGACTCCCTCCAGAAAAGTTGATACACCAACGATTACAGCTGTTTTATTGGTATTAAAAAATTTTTTTCATGGTCTTTTTCTAGTTGTTTTATCCAGTAATAATAATATTTGGAAAGTAAGA
>Ga0209463_1000107_pt1 | contig 75951 bp, 76 predicted proteins | sample AgamicMgSfrz_FD_187169 | JGI IMG/M metagenome (GOLD analysis project Ga0209463, IMG submission 187169) | Agave microbial communities from Guanajuato, Mexico - Mg.Sf.rz (SPAdes) (version 2) | ecosystem: Host-associated > Plants > Phyllosphere > Phylloplane/Leaf | place: Guanajuato, Mexico... | reverse complement strand
TCGTTAACCGCTTTTTTAACACTTACATTCATTGTCTACTGCACTCCCTCAAATTCATATTATTCATTGAATTAATCAATGATTTGTATTTCGTTTCCTTCTCATTTTTATTAATTTTTTAGTAGAGCGAGAAACAAAAAAACAACGTTATCTCGGATGGAGATAACGTTGTTTTTTATGAGCACTTCTTTCCTTTTTTCACTTTAGTTTTAAGAATATAATGAGTTCATTAACCCACAGACGATATTTCAACGGATAGTATTCCCTCTATATTACGAACGTCTTGATAAACAGCGGTCGTGTATCTGGACTCATATGTAGAAATACAATAATCTAGACGCCTTTCTCCTGTAGATAGGTCTTTTACTCTTACGCTATGAATAGCTATTCTTTTACTTTTAATTACTTTTTGTAGTTGTTCCATATCTACATTAGCTGCTACGATAATTGACATCTCCAACTCTTTCTCACGTAAGCGTCCTGGTCCTATTCTCTTTAATAGATTTGGTAAACAATTCACGCATAGAAGAATAAGGACAAGTGCAACACTCGCTTCTTTCCAAAAACCTGCACCTACTGATACACCAATCCCAGAAGCTCCCCAGATTATTGCTGCCGTTGTAAGACCGGTTACAGTAATTCCCTTTACCATTATGACACCAGCTCCTAAAAACCCTATACCGCTAATAATCTGAGCAGCTAAACGCAAAGGATCCATCTGGATATTATCTGGTTTTGAGAATGTATAAGCAGATTCTATTGATACAATTGTAACTAGGCAACTTGCAATACATATGACAGTGATGGTTTTCAATCCTAGAGGCTTTCTTCTTAACTCCCTTTCTAACCCTAAAATTATTCCTAATAGTGCCGCTATACTTAATTTAATAATTGCTGTACTTAAAATCATACGTAGTATATCCCCCATTCCTTCTGTATTTTTTAAGAGGTGTAATAATGAATTTTTTACAAAAGAATAAATTTAAAAATACTATTTATTTTTATTTAAAAGACTCAGATATAATTGGTCTTTACTATAAGGACTATTTATTACTAAAAAAACAATTTCCGCTTCATTCAGTAGAAGTTCTTTACGATTTGGCTATTATACAATTGAGTTGTCCTTTGAAAAACTACTACTCCTACAAAAACTTTTATCATTTTGGAGAAAAATTAAACTTAATGTCTCTATATAAACTTACAGGATACCCTTTAGAAGTTGGGGCAGAAAAGATTGAAGAAAGTTCTGAGGGTGATTACAAAGAAAAGATTTATTTACAACCAAACTTTGACCCTTGTAACTTATGTGTGAATGAGCTGACCTGTATGTTTTCAACAAATAAGGATAAATTTCAACCAAAGCAATATGACACATTATATTTCTTAACAATCTTAAAAGAAAACAGGCTTAAAGAGTCAGAATTGTTGTACCAAAGATTTTTAAGTTACGTTGACTCTGATTATGATCCTACAAAAACGGAACATCCTCCTACTTGGTTTGATTTATTAGTGGTTTTGCTAATTGCTCTACCTGTTGTACTATTGTATTACCCCATTTACTTCCTCATTTCATCATTCCAATTTATAGTAGATAAAATGAATTGTAAAAGTTTCATAAAATAAACTACTTTTTTTCCACTTGCGTTTAGATATGGTGTATAGTGATTATTCTAATAACGTTTAGGAGGGAAAATTATGATTAAAGAATTAATTGAAAGTGCTAAAGGCTTAAACTATGTGCCGGCAAAAGAAGAACTGGCTAGCATTGAAAATGTTATAAGAAAGTTTGAAGTTTTAGGTAGCCCGATATTTATAAAAAAAGCAAAATAAGCAGAGCTAAAATAAAAATTATAGCTCTGCTTTTTCTTTTTGTGTAATTAAGTTAGTTCGTTCATAACGGTAACCATATCTGAGGAAATTTTATCTGCACAGTTCTTATAGGAGAAGTTGTGGAGATTTTTTCGTTTTTCTTCTAGGATGTTTTTATTATTCATCCATTCTAATGCAACTTTATCTAAAGTATTGTCATTCTTTTGCTCGGATTGTTCTACTACCTTCATACCGCCTAACTGCTGAAAGTGAAGACCGTTTAGGTATTGATGGTTATCCATTGAGTTTGGTAGTGGAACTACTATAGAAGGAATTTCTGCATTTGCTAATTCAAACAAACTGCTAGTACCTCCCCTAGTAACAACAAACTTTGCCTTTTTATACATCTCTATAATGTCAACGAATCCGTGTATTGTAATGTTCTCTAATTTTTCTTGTTTCTTCCTAACCTCTAATACGTCCACATTCTTCCGACCAGCTTGTAAGTGGATAGAGACCTTTGGGTTTGCTTTAGCGAAACTTAGGGCCCAGTCATTTAGAAATTCTGATCCACCGCTACCTCCAAGTACAACAAGGTTATCTCCTGGTTTTATAGCCTCATTAACTGGCACAGGGTTACCGTAGGTCATACCTTCACGAAGACTTTTTCCGCCCAATGTTTCTTCGAAAGAGTAGTATACTTCCTTTGCAGTTTTAATAAATAGTTTGTTTACTCTGCCCATAACTGTATTTTGTTCGTGAATAAAATATGGAATTGATAATAGTTTAGCGGCTGCTAATACTGGGGCTGTAACGAATCCTCCTGTACTTACGATAAAATCAGGATCAATATTCTTTAAATGGCGATATGCCTGAATAATACCTTTGCTATTTCTACTAATAAAGTTCTTCCATTTATCTAAAGGATTTTTCCCTTCCATCCCTTGAGAGTGGATATGAAAGAAAGGGAATCCAGCTTTTTGAGCTAATTCTTTTTCAATGAAATTTTCGTTACCTAAATAATAGATCTTTGCTTTATGGTTTGTTGCTAGTGATTGTGCGATAGAAAGAGCTGGTGTAATGTGTCCCGCTGTTCCGCCGCCCGTGATGACTACTTTATAAAAATTTTTCAAAATGTGTCCCCTTTCTATTATATGAAATTCTTCAAAGTTCATTTTATTGTTTATAAGAATAAAAAGGTATTGTCTAACTGTAGAAGTATGGGGAATAGCGCATTATTTAAGAAGAAATATACAGCGGAATAGGAGCAAGAATAAAAGACCTAGAATAGATTAAGTATTCTAGGCCTTTTATTCTTGCAAGAAAGTTAGTGTTCGTTCGTACTCTAGGTGCTTATCTAATTTTTCTTGAACCTTTGCGTAATTAGGTTCTTTTTTAGCTAAAACAATACTGTATAGATACTTATCGTATATGCGTAAAGCAAAAATTTCTATTTTATCTTCAACATATTTTAAAATCTCTATATCTTGCTCAGCTACATAACCGCTAAGTAATGCCATTAAGCCATTACGATCAACTTTAGTACGTTTTATGTTACCTACGTATTCTAATTGAAATATAGGTTCTATTTCGGTTTCTTCTAATGGATCACCTGATTTATCATAAGGATCAACGATTAAATTCCCTTTTTTGTCATAGAGATAAACGTCTGTTATTGAAGCTGGATATTCATTAAGTACTTCCCATAGCTCTTCGGTATTTACTTTGAAGGTATGTACAGTTTCTTCATCTAACTGTTTGGCTACAGGAGAATATGTATTTTTTTCTGTCAACACAAACAGTTGACGAAAGTTTTCGTTTGGTCTTTTTATGTTTTGGCTTTCTACTCGTATATAAAGTTCATTGCCTTTTGAGCATTGAGATATATTGTTTTGGTTTGATTTGGGCCATACAATATTTTTAATTAATTGCTGTATGTAATCTAAGGGGAAGATAAACTTTGGGAAATCCTCATCTAGATTAAACCTCTTTAAATAGATAGGAGGTGCTTTGAGTGAAACCTCGTAACTTCCTATTTCTATTACATCAACTTCTTTGGAGGCTGCCTTTATAACTTCTTCCAACAAATCAATAAACTTTTCTGGATCATTCATTGGTAAGTATGGAAGTTTTTCTAAAGGGAAATTACCTGTATAGTATTGTATTTCAACTTTTAGTTTATCGTTTAATACATCCCTTATAATACTCTTGCCTTCAAAGTCTTCAATAAGTAAAACTTTCTCCTTTTGTTTCCCTTTTAATAGCTCTTCTAATTCGTAAGGATTTGCTAAGAAGGAGATTTCCGATTCAAGAGGCTCAGTAGTTTTTATATGGTGAAAGTATTTAATCCCTCTCTCATCCCGCTGTGTATAGAGTAAAATGTCTGTTTCGGTAAATGATCGGAGCCAAACTTTAGCCGTAAGTTTATTATCAGAAATACGCTTGCAAATCTCTACAGCTTTTTTAATAATTGCCCGATTAAATTTAATTTCCAATGGATCCCCGCCTTTCTATTGGATTCTAAATGTAGCCTCATTATAGCATTCTTTTTAATTAAAATTGATTATATAATTTTTTTACCAAAAGCTTGATAAAAGAGGTGTTGTTTTGTCTGATGTTCATCGATTTTTCTTTCCTTTTACAGGAAAGGTAAAAACACAACTTAAGATTGTAAAAAAGAAGGATGGTAGCACAGGTTTAATAAAGCCGGCTAATGTAAAGAAGTTTGAGAAGGAAGTTCGCAAACATTTAGCAATTACTTTCCCAATAGAATTAAGACCTTTGCACGGTTATATTGAATTTACATTAAATCATTATACTAAGTATAAGCGTGACGTTAATGGTTTATTAGTTCCGGAGCAGTATGCGCAGTTTGATTTAGATAACCTGTTAAAAACAGTTCAGGATTGTTTTCAACCTTATAAAAAGAAATTTATTAAGTTTAATGATGATGGTACGGCAAAAAAGACTGATAAAGGAAATGACTCCTTTGAATGGATTGAGCTAGAAGCCGGTATTATTTCTAATGATAAGTTCGTTTATAGAGATTCATCTAATTGGGTCCCCGTAGAGAATAAAGAGCAGGAAGGTATAGAGGTGTTCATTAGGCTTATAGAAGAAAGGGATCTGTTAAAGCCGATTATTCCAAAAGGAAATATAAAAAACTATGTATTAAATTTATAAAGTGTAGCTGTTTACCACGTACCGGTCGAGTCCTTTATAGAACCTGTTATTTCAGAATTAGGTTCTGGCACGCCTACTGCCCTTCCCCCATCGTTATTGTATATAGATGAATTAAGATTAAGAACTATATTATTAAACCAGACGTCTAAATTGTGGCGAACCCCTGGAAAAAGCAAAATAATCATAAAAACTAGAATTGCGAGCAGAACGAGCCGCCTAATAAATCCCTTTGAGTCTTCTTTTAATCCCCGTTCTTTTATATTTTTCATTTCCCCTCCTCCTTTTATAAAAAACAACTAGTATTCTTTATAGTCATCATTTTAAAATTTTACAAATTTATAAGTAAAAAAGGGAGTATAATACTCCCTTTTTTATTACCAAGTACCAGAAACTTTAGAACCTCCGTTGTTAACAGTAGCGCCGGCACCTGTAGTACCACTTGTCGTACCGTTAATACCAGTTTTCACGTTATCAACCATATCATTAAACCAGCTGATTAAGTTTTTGCGAAGACCTGGGAATAATAATGCGGCAGCGACCGCGGCGATTGCGATTAGAATGAGATACTCTACTAACCCACCATCTTCTTCTCTCTTAAACTGGTTGAATAGATTTTTAACCATATGTAACACCTCCATTTCTTGTTTACATCCTTCTTATAAATGGTTTTAACTTAAGGTCAATGAAAAGCAAAAAATACTTATATTTTTAAAGAGTAAAAAAGGGACACATTCTGTCCCTTTTCATATTACCAAGTACCAGAAACTTTATTACCACCGTTGTTAACAGTGTCCCCAGCACCAGTAGTAGCATTTGTTTTACCAGTAATACCAGTTTTCACGTTATCAACCATATCATTAAACCAACCGATTAAGTTTTTGCGAAGACCTGGGAATAATAATGCGGCAGCGACCGCGGCAATTGCGATTAGAATGAGATACTCTACTAACCCACCATCTTCTTCTCTCTTAAACTGGTTGAATAGATTTTTAACCATATATAACACCTCCATTTCTTAATTTATAACTATTAACTTTATAACTTACTTTTATTAATTCGCAACTAAAAAAAGTAAATTGTTTATGAGTAAAAAAGAAGCATAATGCTTCTTTTTTATTACCAAGTACCACTAACTTTAGAACCTCCGCCGTTAACAGTGTCCCCAGCACCAGTAGTAGCATTTGTTTTACCAGTGATACCAGTTTTCACGTTATCAACCATATCATTAAACCAAGAGATTAGATTTTTTCTTAAGCCTGGGAACAATAGTGCAGCGGCTACTGCTGCGATTGCAATTAGAATGAGATACTCTACTAGTCCACCATCTTCTTCTTTTCTAAACTGGTTGAATAGATTTTTAACCATATATAACACCTCCATTTCTTATTTCTGTACTCCTTATAAATGGTTTTTACTATAGGTCAACTAAAAAATAACTTTTTTTCTTTTAATTGTAAAAATAGATGATAAGGTATTAAAAATAATTGTTAAGGAGAATGCACAATGATTAATACGACTAAACCAACCCTGATAAAAGAAGACTGGGAAAAGGTATTTATTGAAATGGAAAATGTAAAGCTAGAAGGTTTATGGGAAGATAAAGGTAAACTGAATTTATATTATACTTTTTGCTTTGAGTTAACTACTAAAAGAAAGCAAAAGGTCATTGCCCATATTAGCATTTCGGAATATAAAGGCGATCTACAAGTAGGTTTCTCTACTCGGAAGAAAACACAAGAGTTACATAAACTTGCTTCAAGGCTAGTAGATAAAATAGTAAGTGAAGCGGGAGAAATAAATGAAAAATTTAATGAATTAAAAGATAGTGGTTTAATTCGTTACCCTGATCACTATATTAGCGAAAGAGTGTTGCAAGAGAGAAAAGCCGGAAACCAAGCCATTAAAAAAGCGGATATTTTAAGCAAACGTAGTAAGATAGTATCTCTTTATGAGGAGCTAAAAATGAGAGATCTTCCTAGGTTTAAATTTCCGGATAATGATTTGAGGACTTTTCAAGTAAAAGGTAGAAACGTTAAATATCTAAATGAGCTATTTAAAGAATTGGGTATTGTAAAAGAAATTTCGGGCCCAATAGACTCTTACTACACTATTCGATTTAACTCTGATGACTATAAAATTCATTTATATACCGCTATGGAAGAGTGGAAAATATTTATTAGAGAGGAAATAGGCTTTAAAGACTGCTTTGTAGAACGACATTATATTTGATAAACACTAAAAGATCCGGAGTATATACGGATCTTTTTAATATCTTTTTTTCACCTATGTGTATGTGTGTTTTAGAATAGAAGAAAGTTCTAAGTAATTAATATTAACTGAGCAAATAGAACAAATATAAATAATAAAAGGAATTATAGATACGTGGTATTTAGAAATATATTGTTTAATTAGTTTAGTTCTTATATGAAATTGGAGAGGTAGAGAAAAATAATGTACGAATCAGTTTATAACTTTAAGAAAAATGAACCCTTTTTAGTCCCCTTTTCAAACATTCCTTTTATTTATAATGGCTCAAATGGAACGATGATGAAAGGCGCCTCTTGTTTTGCCCTATTTATCTTAGAGGAGCAAGGTCTAAAGAATAAGATGGTGGAGGTAGTAGATTATTTATTTGCAGAAGATGAATGTTCAAAGGAAATGAGCATTTCATCTAGTAGCATAATTGAAAAACGCTTTATGGAATTGCAGAATTTTTTTGAAGAACATTTTTCCTTCTTCGCAAGTATCCCCTTTAATAATAAAACGGAACTCTTTGTATATACCGCTTTTTTAGACCAACTTGCTACAGATTGTTTTCAGTTTATAAAATTTGAAGAACCTACATCAATTAACTATTCACAAGCATACAAACATATAGATGAATTAGCCTTTGCTAAGGGACTGTCTAAACAGGAGCTTGAAAAATACAAGTTAAAGTTACTGAATATACTTTCTGTCGAAAAGCCAAAAGCATATCTTGCTATCACTTTCACTGCTGCTTAGACTAAAAAAGTAGTACTAACTGTTAAAAGCTCTTTCATAAATAAAAACCTACTTTGTAGTACTACAAAGTAGGTTTTTTAGTATTATTCGACTAATTCGTATACCTCTTGCTTACGTTCTTCTAACGTAAGGTCAGCAACATCCTTTTGGAACACAATAGCGTGCAATGATTCCTGATTACCATCAAAGGCAATGCAACATACTTTGCTATTAAGTTCTACTGATAATTCTTGTGTATTAGGGATTTTATTGAGCTTGAAGTCTATATCTCCAATTGCTTCGACATCAGCTTCAAATAAAACATAACCACCTACTTCTATAGGTATTTTGTTAATCATAAACATAGGTTTTTTGTACTCTGTTACCTTGTCGAGTCTTCTCTTAATAACCTCTTGAAGCTCTTGATATTTGTTTGCTAGTTGCTGGATTTTAGTTCAAACATTAAGTGGTAAATAATAAATGTCCATTTGTATCTCTCCATTTCACCCTTTAGATTTTTAAAATCTTAGTCTATAAAAGAGAGCTTTGGAGAAAAAAACAAAAAAAGGACTTCCTTTATAAATTTCTCACTTTCGCGAAAGTCGAGTTTAAAATTATATTTGTGTCCAAAATAAGATACAGATGTGAGGTAAACAAATACGATGTTAAAACAGTTAAAAGATAAAAAAGAAGAAATGGAGGTCTACTTTCAAAGGATAAGTAGGCTTTCTTTATATCAAGTGAAACACAAAGAGATTCGTCCTTATTGGATTACTCTTTGCTTTAGCTATGAAACAAAACGTGGTAGGAATGCATTATTTAGTTTTTCAATATCAGTAACAAATAATAGTACCTTAGTTTTTCAAAGCTTGAGTGTTAATGATACTGGGACCACAATTGAAGTACGTACAATTTTCTCAGAAGCTGTGGATTTGTTCTTGGAGGAAGTGTTGTCCTTATATGCGTCCAGTACGTATGTGAACATCATTCAAAAGCCTGTAAAATACCCTCCTTCATATATAAAAAAAGCAGACAGAAAGTGTATAAACTAATTGGAATACATATGATCCAAAACGTTGATTTATTTTTAGTTTGTGTGCTATAACAGTTCTGTTATTTTAATAAAGGAGTGGTTAATCTGAAGATTAAAACTAAGCTGCTTTGGCTTATATCAATTCTGTTGATAGTATCAAGTAGCATACTTGGAATCACGGCTTACACATTGTCTAAAAATGAACTATCCAACCTTGGAGAAAAAACACTGAAAAACAATACAAATGCAATTGTAGAAGAAATAAATAAATTGGATGCTCAAGTTCAAAAAGGAGATATTTCTTTAGATGAGGCTCAAAAAATGGTTATAGAAAGTTTTTTGAGTTCTAAAAAATCAGATGGTACACGTGATATTAACAAGGATATTGACCTTGGAGAAAGCGGCTATGCATTTATTATTGATAAAAAAGGTAATTTACTTGGCCATCCTACCTCTGAAGGTAAGAACATTTGGGGAAGTAAAGATCCTGATGGTAATTCTGTAGGAAAAATGATTGTTGAAAGTGCTACAAGTGGTAATGGTCTTGTAAAGTATCAATGGCCTCTACCGGACGATCCAAATAAAAATGCAGAAAAAATTGTGTACTCAAAAGAAGCAAAATGGGGATGGATCGTTTCTTCAGGTACATATACACAGGATTTTAATAAAAGTGCTGATGTTATACTTAACAACACTTTAATCGTTCTTGTTATTACATTGGTGCTTGGGACTTTAATTGCTTGGTTCTTTGCTCATAGAATTTCAACATCTTTAAATCTTGTTAAAGGACGTTTAGAAGAAATGTCAGAAGGGAATTTTACGGGAGATAATATTAGCGTGAAATCAAAAGATGAAACAAGAGACCTTGCTAATTCGCTTAACAAAATGTCTGTACACCTAAAAGATTTGTTAAACACTGTTAATACGGCTTCTGTAGAACTATCTGATGCTTCACAAGAAACCGCTACTAGTGCTCAAGAGTTAGTGTCTGCTTCTAAAAATATAGCTAATTCAATTGAGGATGTATCTAATAGTGCAAAACTTGGTAAGGAGTACACTGGAGAAGCTATTCAATCTCTAGAAACTCTGTATGAGCTTATTGAAAAAGCAAAAGAAACAGCGGCAAATTCATCTGCTAATTCCTCTATTACCCTCTCCTCTGCGCAAAACGGAATGGATAATGTAAATAAATTAATCCATCAAATTTCCCTCATTAAAGATAAGACAAATAACACTGAAGAGGTAATTGCCCTTTTAGAGTCGTATACGCGTGAAATTAAGGTAATTGCTAATACAATAACTGAGATTGCAGAACAAACCAATATACTAGCTTTAAATGCGAGTATAGAAGCTGCAAGAGCTGGTTCAGCAGGTAAAAGCTTCGCTGTAGTTGCAGATGAAGTAAGAAAACTAGCTGAAGAAACAAATGAAGGTGCAAAACAAGTAACGGCTTTAACTGTGAAGATTTCTGAGGCAAGTAAACAATCGTCTATTTCAATGGCCGAAAATAAGGAAGTTGTTAATGATGGCGTTAACTCTGTAGAAGAAACTGGTTTCTCTTTAGAGCAGATTTTAGATGCTGTAAGAAGTACAGTTGAGGATATTGAGTCGTTATCAAATCTAGCTAACAATGAGTTTGAAATTGCGGAGCAATTATTAAAAACGGTGACAGATCTACAAGCTATAATGGAGAAAACAACAGATAATGCTGTAGAAGTATCCTCTTCTAGTGAACAAACACTAGCTTCAATACAAGATGTAAGTGCTGTTACAGAAGAAACAAGCGCAATGGCAAACCAATTAAATACTTCAATTAACAGATTTAAGCTATAAGAAATGGATGTGCAAAAAGCAGTCAAACAATGACTGCTTTTTTAATCTATCAATCTCTAATATTCTCTTTAGAAATTTTCTCCACAATGGTAGCAATGTGTTGAATCATAACTTAGGCAATCGGGGCAATTTGTCTCACCGCATTCAGAACAAATTCTCATTTCTTTGTTTTCATAGTTAGAATGCTCTTCAACGTTACACTTCATTTTTAAGTCTCCTTCATAATGTTTTTAACATTTTAGCTTTTTAAGAAGATTTTTGGGGAAAATAACATTATAACTTTTCAATAGTCCTTTTTTAAGCGTACTTTATTTTTTTTGCTAAATATAAAAATATATTGAAAAACGAGTTATTTTTTAATATAATAAATTTACGAAGGTAAATGACCAATTTATTTTTGTAGATGTCAATGATTATAACCATTATTATGGTTGGCAAATAAATGCTGTCCCGCTTAAATCAGGCGCGCAAACCTACGTTAGGGACGGCATTTATTTGTCCTTTTTTTGTTTTTTTAAAATTAAGAGTTTGAATATAACAAGACTTTAGCTATCACTTTATTTTTTTTACTCAAAAAAATTATTCGTAAGAAACAATTGCATTTTATCTTAGCATACTATATACTATGAAAAGTAAACTAAGTCCTTATTAATTTATCAAAAACTTTTCTCTTTGACCAGATCCCGTAGATCTGGTATTTTTTTATATTAATATAACTTTAACGTATATATGCATACAAAAAAAGCAGCTTTATAATAGATAAAGCTGCTTTTTTGAATTAATTAACAAATAACCGTTGTTCTCTTAATCTTCTTAACCGATTTCGAATTGAATAATCAGACCTCTCCATAACCTTTGCAATACTCTTTTGCGTCAATCCTTCTTTAAAGAACAAGTTAAGAAGTTGCTGATCTTCCTCCGGTGTAAAAAACTTATTTGTTCTTCTTGGTACTTCATTTTTGTCCTTTTCCCTTTCTGTTTGAAACCAACTAGGTTCTGGAAGTAGAGTTAGGGGTTCTATTTTATAAAAATCGATAAGCTCTTTGTTTACTTCGGCCCACTGCCAGAACTCTTTTACATCTATTAGTGTATACTTCTTTTTAACAGCTGTAACAGTCTCTCTGTGAGGCATCTGCTTTTGAGAAATCCATCTCCTTACTTTGGCGTCGCTTACTTTTAAAAGCCTAGCAAATTCTGATAGTGTAAAATGACCTTGGCAGTTGTAACTAGCAGATAAACCCATTCTATTAGCCTTGTTACGTACTGAAGACGGGGTTTCCCTTTTTAGTATATTAGATATTTGTTTTAGCGTTTTTTTTCCATACAACTGCTCTAACTTTTCCTCATCCTCTTTCGTCCATTCCTGTGGTTTGGGTGTAATTTTTATACTTACTTTTGGTTTCACAGACATTTCCCTTTGCTCTCCGTTTATTAAAATTGTCTAAAAATGACTCATTTTATATGTAATAATTCAAACAATTATTTTTATGTGAGTGAGTTGTCAATGTCTTATTAACAACAAGTTCTATTTTGCTCTAACTTTGAAAGTTTATGGATCCTGTTGCTTATTGAACTAGGCGTGCGATCCAACATCTTTGCAAGTGATTTTGTAGGGTAGCTTTTTCCATAAAATAAATGAAGTAACATTTCATCCTCTTGTGGAGTAAAAAACTTTCTCTTTGGTCCCTTAATTTTATCCTTCTCTCTTTCAATCACGAACCAGTCTGGCTCAGGAAGTAAAATTTGAGGCTTTATTTTATAAAAGTCTATTAATTCTTTATGTTTTTCAGCCCACTCCCAAAATTCATCTGTATCAATTAATAAATAGGTACGAGACAAAGTAGTAACTACTCTTTTAATTGGAAAGTTGTTTTTCTCCTCCCAGCGTAGAATAGTTGAAGAGTGTACACCTATAATTTTTCTAAATTGATTAATGTTAATAAGACCTTGATACTCATTACTAGCTGGCAATTTCATTCTCTTTATTTTATTTAACACTGAACAAGTGTCTCGATTTAACGAACGAGCAATGTTATTTATAGGTTTAGTACCGTATAAAGATAATAGTTTTTCTTCCTCTTCTTTTGTCCATCTTTTATATGTTAATCTCTTATGTGCTTTTTCTATTGTTGCTGTCATCTAAAAACACTCTCCGTAAAATGATTTTAAAACAAAAAAAGTGAGTCTATACCTTGATACAATTGGTTTTATAACTACACTTTATTTTTTAATCAAAATAATTTTTTTAGTCAATTTGTTATTATACATTAAAAGAATACGGAGGTGTAAAACAAAATATTGGTTATTATAAACTTTTTAATACTATTTAATTAAAAATAACATTATGTATTATTCAAGCTTGAAATATATTTAATAATAATGATTTATATTAAATAGCCATACTATTCAATTTAATAAATTACTATTCAATATAGGTTAAGAAATTATATGTAAAATAAGTCTCGAATATAAAATAAAAAAGACAGAGTTTAATCTATCTTTTTTTATAAATTGATAATATTATCCAATTGATCGGATATCTCTTTTTGCATACTTGGTATTATATGACTGTACGTATTTAAGGTAGTGGTTATATCAGCGTGACCTAACCTTTCAGAAATCAATTTAACATTTACATTTTGTTGAATAAGTATTGTTGCGTGTGTATGTCTTAAATCGTGAAATCTAATAATAGGTAATTCTAATTTATTTACAAGATTGTAGAATTCTTTACGGAAGTTTCTTGGAATAATTGGATTTCCTTTTTGTGTACAATTCACCAAATCTAAGTCATTATAATTTTTCCCTAGCCTTAACTTTTCTTTTCTTATTAAATTTCTGTGTTCTTTAAGGTTTTTAACCAGCGAATTAGGTATATGAATGGTTCTAAGAGAGGATTTATTCTTCGCTCCAGCTTTTAATTCGCCGCTTTGGGTTAGTGTTTGTCTAATGTATATAAGTTGGTTGTCTAAATCTACATCCTTCCATCTCAAACCAAGAATTTCCCCCTGCCTCATACCTGTAAGGATTGCTACTAAAAAACCTATATAGCAGCGTGTTAACCGCTTTATATTTCTGGCGTTTTCTACAAAATAGTTAGCTTCTTCTAACGTCCATACTTTCATTTCTTTGTACTTGATCTTTGGTATTATTGCACCTTCGGCAGGGTTTGTTTTTATAAGATTTAGTACTTTTGCTCTTTTAAGGGAGCCGCTCACAATACGATAAATTAAATGAATGGTATGCTCTGAGTAATTAAGCTCATAAACAATTTGATTTATAAAGTGTTGAATATGAATGGGGCTCAACTCTTGCAATTTAAAATGTCCTAACCTAGGCTTTATGACGCTCTCATAGTAGATTTTGTGGACATTGAGGGTGTTTTTCTGGAGTTGGTGCACTCTTTCCGATAACCATTCATCCATATATTTGTTAAAAGGAATGCTAGTAGTATTAATAATCTCATTTTCAAGTAGTTCCGCTCTGAGTTTTGACAATTCTTCTTGAGCTGCCCTTTTTGTTTTAAAGCCTCTTCTACGGATCTGCCTTCTTCTACCTGAGAAAGGGTGTTTACCTAAGTCAAAAACAAAATCCCACTTACCGGACTGGTTGTTCTTTTTAATACTAGCCATTCTTAAATCCCCTCTTTTTTGTTCAATTTTCAATACTCTTATTTTGAACTTTTCTAAGTTGGGTATAACTGATAGATATTCAGAACTTAAGATATCAAAAAACCGGTATTTTTAATTAATACCGGTTTTTGTTTAAATATATGCTTGTCCAAAAATACATATTCAAGTTAAATCGTATATGTGAATATTAAATGAGTTCCCTCACCTTTTTCATCCATACCATCTAACACGTAGTATTGCAATGCCTTTTGGGAAAGTCTTGTTTGAACCTTTCCGCTATTTTCAATGATATACCAGCGCTCATCATATTTATCTTCTTCAATATCAATGAACATAGAAGTATGAGACGAGATTGTTATTTTTCGAATAGAGTCGTAAGTGTTTAGTGTTACATTCACAGCTCCACGATATTTCTGTATGTAACTTAAAGCATCCTCTAACGTAGTTTGATTAATTTTAAATGAGCCCACTGCCTGTAATTTTTCTAATAGGTAACTCTGTGTTTCTTCTATTAATTCTTTAGAGATCTGTTTATCAAATTCGTTATTTTGGTTATCTAAAGACAAAATAACTTCTCCTCCTATTATTGTTTATTTTTCGTAAGCTTCAATGGTTGTATATAGATAGTATATTGTTACTAAGGCATTTTTGCACTAGGAATTTTAATAACACTTTTTAAACTAGGGAGTTAATTCTTCTTAGTTAGTCTCTCTAAGTAGTACTTACTAATAGCAAGATATTCTCTTATGTACCACTTAGGAACTTCAAGAATGGGAGTTTTAGCAGGAAGAGCGTATAGGTTTAATCCTTGGTCCTCCCCTATACTTCTTGCTCTATATAGATGAAAATAATTACTAACTACTATACCGGTTTTCTGATTGCTTGAAATGAGTTTTTTAGAAAACTTGATGTTCTCAACAGTACGGGAAGAGCGATCCTCTATAATAATCCTCTTTGCTTTGATGCCTTGTGCCATTAGTTCTTGTTTTATTACCGATGCTTCGGAAACGGCTTCGTTTGGACCTTTTCCTCCTGATGCAATAGCTATAGTTTTCTTATTCTCTTTTAGATATGTAGCGGCTGTATTTATTCTGCTTTTCAGTGAAGGGGAAGATTGAAATCCATCTACCCTTGTACCTAAGATTATTAAATAATCAGCATTTTGAGGGATAGTTGTTCTCGCGTATTCAATAATTTTAAATTGGAGAAAACAAATATAAATAATTCCGATGAGTATTAAGCTAGCTATTATCTTTTTGATCTTATGGGGTGGCGAATTTATTGTCATTTTGTTAGAAACCCTCTCTTTTTAGTCGATTCATTATATTAGAGAGAGTTTGAAAAGTACAACCAAATCAACAAAAAAGCAGAACCCTTTATAAAGAAAAGTTCTGCTTGTATTGGTTTATATCGGTTATATTTATACTTTTTGAACGTTAGCAGCTTGTGGGCCACGTTGTCCTTCTTCAATGTCAAAAGTTACTTCTTGGCCTTCTTCTAATGACTTGTAACCTTCTCCTTGAATTGATGAGAAGTGTACGAATACATCGTCTCCACCTTCTTGTTCAATAAAACCGAAACCTTTTTCTGAATTAAACCATTTTACTTTGCCTTTGTTCATTTTAAAATCCTCCATTACTAAGTTGTTCATACCATATATTACCCATTATGTATGTTTTTAAACTTAATTTTATAATGCTGTACTCTTGCTGAGATTTCATTTATTTGGTTAAAGCAAAAGTTACATCTGCTTCGCAAGCAATTTCTCCATCTACTGTGGCAGTTGCCTTTGCCTTTGCAATTGATCCTCTTGCTTTTGTAATTTCCACTTCTAGGCGCAATTGATCACCAGGAACTACTTGTTTTTTAAAACGACAATTATCAATTCCAGCAAATAATCCTAATTTACCTTTGTTTTCGTCTTTCTTAAGCATAATAACACCACAAACTTGTGCTAATGCTTCTACAATTAGTACACCTGGCATAACTGGATAGTCAGGAAAATGACCGCTAAAAAACTCTTCATTAGCAGTAACATTTTTAATACCCACTGCTCGTTGGCCTTCTTCTAATTCTACAATTCGATCAACTAGCAAAAATGGGTAGCGGTGAGGAAGAATTCCTTTAATTTCGTTAATGTTAAGCATATACCTCTCCCTTTCTTCTATCTATTGGACTTACCTTTTAATTATAACTAAACAGCTTTTTTAAACAAATAGATGAATAGAAATTTCAAGTTAACCATTAAAAATTTAGAATATTAACTTTTGTAGTCTAATGCGCATAATTTCGTTTATTTTCTGACCATCCAATAAATGTAAGTATAATTATTTATATAAAAATAGAGATGAGGTCATAGAAAAATGTTGAAAATTACTGAGATGAAAAAGCTAGGAAAGGAACGATTGAAAAAGGGAATTTATTTGAAATCAAAAGAAGCAAACAAAAGGGATTTCCTTAACAAAAAGGATAGAGGTTTCGCAAACATTAACATAATCTTAGGAGTATTGTTTTTGCTGATATGCATAGTGTGTAAACCATTAGTAAATATATCACCTATAATGGCTGGTATAGTAACAGGATTAACTATTGCATACCTTATGTCTAGCGCAATTTTATTAATTTGGATTAAAGATCACTTTTATAAATATGAGTTCTCCAAATGGAAGATGTACCAAAAGGCTCTATTTTGGGTGTGGATATTGTTTTTAATGACTTATTCTGTATACCTTTTTATAAACAAATATTAATAAAGCTAAAAAGACTTCCTTACAAGGCGGTCTTTTTTTATTTAATGGGTTCATTTCTAACTTTTCAAATGCTACTCTCGTTTATATTGTCTTTAAAAAGACTTACCGATGTAGCAAGTCTTTTATAAATATAAAATGCTTTTAATCCTCTATTTCGAGAACAGATTTTATTTTTTCTAATAATTCCATATCCATTTTCATTGGATCATTTGGAGAAGCATCTTTTATATATCTCCCCCATACAAAATGTTCAATCGTTAATTTATCAGTTCCCACTTCAATTGCTAATTGGGTAAAAGTTATAGGGGATTCTTTCTTTTCAAGGCATTTCTGAAGTATCTTTTTACCCATTTGAACCTCAAAACTGTTCAGATGTCTTTTTACTGCGGGTTCTTCTAAGTATCTTTTTACTCTTTTTAAAGTTTTTTCTTCGTTTTGTGGTAAATTCGTTTTACTAAGATCTTGGATAAAAAGTTTTTTCTGTAATCTTTCTTTTGTTAACAATTTAAGCACCTTCATTTCTTTTAGTTTTGCATTCCCATTCGTAATGTAAGAATAATAAGGGACATACATATTCATTTATTAACTTTTAAGATTCTAGCACCGATATAAATAAATGGTAAAAATAAACAAAAAAGACATCCGATTTAGATGTCTTTTATCTATCCCAAGGCTTTATAGTTGTTAAAAAATTGGCTAATTCATTACTTTTTATGCGTCTTATTTTCCGCGCTTCTGCCCTAAGAATACCGGTTTCATATAATTTCTTTTCTTCGTCGGTCTCAGGTATAATTTTAGGAACTTCAATGGTATTACCTTTATCATCTAAAGCAACAAATGTTAGAAATGCCGTAGCGGCAATTCTGCGCTTACCTGTCTTTAAATCTTCTGCAATGATTTTAACGAATACTTCCATAGAAGTCCTACCTGTCCAAGTTACGAATGACTCAAAACATACCGCGTCATCCTGGGTAATAGGTGATAAGAAGTCTACAGAATCGGTACTTGCAGTTACCGAACCACTTCTACTATGGCGCTCAGCAGAAATGGATGCGATCATATCTACATCGCTCATTAATTTCCCTCCAAATAACGTATTATGGTTATTCACATCATTAGGAAATACCCTGCTTGTACGAACCACTCTTGATTCTTTTGAAAACTTACTTTCCATATAAGCTATTTCCCCTTTCAAAATTAAATGGATTTATTTTTTATATCTAAATTTCATTTAAAAACAAGTAAATTTTTCATATACTCACAGCAAGATAACAAAAAAAACAGAATGAATGACTCATTCTGTTTCACTTTATTATTTAAAGAAATTACCATAGATAAATGGATGCGCCTCATCATTGATATCAGCTTGTCTTTGCTGATCAAGTTGGGCTTTTGTACCAGAAAGTTTTGGTGTTTCAGGTGAGGAATCATCGGTTTGCTTAGTTTGACCGTCTGATTCTTTACCTTTTTTATCTAATTCTGGTTTACTCTGTTCTCCTTGAGAGGGGTTCTTAGGTTTATTGTCGTTTGTATCACCTATAGGAGTTTGCTTAGAGTCATTATCTTTACTCTCTCCTTTAGGAGTATCTTCTGACTTTTTGTCCTCTGCCTCTTTTTTAGAAGATTTATCTAATTTCTTGTCGTTATTTTTTTCTTTTGGAGTCTCATCAAGTTTTTCAGTCTGTTTTTCTCCTTTTGGATTATCCTCAGACTTCTTATCCTTACTTTCTCCTTTAGAAGTATCTTTAGATTTTTTAGCCTTCTCTTCCTCTTTTTTAGAAGTATCGTCAGCTTTTTTATCCTCAGATTGTTCTTTTAAATTGGTAGGTGTTTCCCCTTTAGTTTCTAAAGGTTCTACGTGCCAATTTTCGCTACTTACTGGTTTGTGTAAACCAAACTGTTTAAGATCAGCTTCAGATATTTGTTGAACCCAGTCATCAACATCTATAGCAAGACCATAGTTGTGTCTACTATTGCCAGGTTTAGCAGCTTGAACGCTACTTTTACCGCTATGATAGGCATCGTACAATACTTTTTGTTGTGCGAAGGTACGATAGCCTGAATTAATAGTAATCTTCTTGCCGTAATGTTTTGCAACAGCAGAGATCCTTTTCAATAATTCTGGGTTTACATTCTTTAAATCTACACCAGAATCAGCTACAACTAACCAATCATCGGAATTAACATCAAAATTCATCTTATTTAGACCTGTCTTTTGAAGATTTGCCATTAAATTTCCGATTTGATTTCTACCATTACTTTTTGAAGAAGTAGCAGATGTATTAGCATTCGAGCTTGCACTATCTTTACTTATGCGAACCGCTTTAACCAGCTTAGGACCCCAATAGGAATTGCCCTTTAGCGTTGCATAAGAAACACCTTTGCTTGATGCATTTATCATCGTGTTGTTTCCATTATAAATTCCTACGTGGTTAATAACTCCATCTTTATCTGTATCAAAGAATAGTAAGTCACCTTTCTTTAATTTATCAAGTGAGACTGGAGTTCCCATTTGAGATTGTTCGCGTGAGGTTCTCGGTAAATCGATACCTGCTGCCTTAAATGCTCTAAGGGTTAATGAAGAACAATCAAATGCATCTGTGCGATTAGTTGAGGCTCCCCACTGGTATTTAGCACCTTTGTGTTTAGCGGCCTCTTTTAGTACAGCATCTGCTATATTACTAGAATCAGTTGATTGAGTTTCAGATTTAGTACTTACAGTAGAAGAGTTGGTCACTTTGTTATTAGATTCTTTTAAGAACTCTCTATAGTATCCAATAATTCCTGGTGCATAATCTTGAGTTTCTGTGGTAGGCCAATGTTCAAGTTTTATATCCTCCCACATTTTTTTGTTACCTAAACTATCTTCAGTCGGGGTAATACCTTTGTTAATTAAAGCTCTTACGTTTCCCATTCCCCAATTGTATCCATAGAGTGCAGATACAACATCTCCGTCAAAATATTTTATTAGGTATTTTAAGTACCGCACACCTCCATCTATGCTTTGGTCAGGATCAAAAGGATTTGTTACGTCCCAATCTGGAGCTGTATCATCCATAAATTGCATTAATCCTTTCGCACCGACTTCTGATTTCGCCTTTGGATTAAACTCGGATTCTTGTTTTATTACTGCTGCTATTAATACAGGATCCATATCATATTTATCTGAATAACGTAAGATTTTGTCACCATAGGGAAGTTTACTAACAACTTCCCTTTGTTCTTTAGTAGCTTTATTGGTAATTGGAGGTAATACCTTCTCTATTGCTTCTTTAGAAACGGTTTTTACCTTTTCAACTTTACCTGTTTCGTAATTAAGATGATCAGACTTTTGAATGTCTACCGCTAAATTTGGATGAATAAACTTATAAAGCTCTTTTCCATCAAACTTCTCGGCAACAGCAAATTTGACAACATCACTAGTGACCTTGCCTAAAGTTTCTCCCTTCTTAATTGTGTCATTTACTTTGATGTTGGCTGTTATGCCAATAATCTCCGTAAAATATGTAATATCGTCTTCCTTGTGTTCAATAGTTATTGAACTATCTGTAAGTTTAACTATCTTTCCATCTCCTGGTGCATAGGCTTTATCACCCTTGTTTACTTCGTAACGAACAAAGGGATTAAATTCACCATTTTTTACACCAATGGTAGAGATGTCATTAATAGCCTCAGCAGCAATAGGTCGATTAAGAGTATCATCAAGAGTTTTAGCTTGAGATTCTTTAACTGTACCTACTAACTCCTTTCCGTCTTTTGTATAAAACTGTTCTCCATAGGTTTCAGGAGAGTAAACAGCTATCTCACTTTTAACCTTTATATGATTTTCAGGTATGGTTTTTTCAACCTCTACTCCGTGAGGTGCTAGATTAGCAGGCATTGTATTGGATACAATTACAGCAGCCGCAGTGCCTGAAAATGTAAGAGTTAAAAGTACCTTAGTTAACTTTTTCTTACTTTTTTGATTACTCTTTTCAAAATCATTGAATTCCTCTTGTGATAGCGAATATAAAACTAGTGATTTATCTATAACTGTTCCAGACATAGTTAAGCCTCCAATAGTGATCTATAGTTTAGAGTAAACTTTTCTTCTTTATCGCGAGCTAATTTTGATAGCCCTTCAATTGCTTTATTGTATTGTGCTGTTTCTCTCATTTCTTTTTCTTGTTCCGGTGTGATGTTTTCACACACTTCCATTTGACGATAAAGTAGAGTTATTAAATCTTCTCCAAAGGTTTCTAAATCATCTTGAGACCATTCTCTATCCTCATAAGTAAATCTACTTAAGTCAATATCGCTATTCCAAACAATGCTGTAGAAACTGTGTCCCTCGCCTAAAATAGTTTGTTGGTTTGCTTTAATATCATCAATTACAGCTATTCGAATTGAATTTGTATTTGAATTAATTGAAACAACAAACCTTTCATCACTTAATAAAATTATAGAATCATATATTCCATCTTCTTCACAAATAAATACTATCTCATCACCTGTTGGCTTACTTGGCATTTTACTTAGTAAATCTCTTGCCTTTAATTGAAAGCCATTAGCAGCATCCTTAAATGTACTGACAGCAGCTAAAGATCTACCAAGACGAATGCTCTTCGCTTTTGCACTTGTAAGGATCCCTTGGTTTTCCTTTTTGGATAATTCCTTTTTAAATTCGAGTGCATCCCTTTTTAAAAGAAATAAGCCGTTTTCAATACTTGTGTTAATTTGATTTAATTGTGTATCAAGTTCTTCAAGATGGTCTTCCATCTTCTTGATGTGTTCATCAATTTCCACTTGAGTTCTTGCGCCGCTTGAAATCATCTCATCATAATCAATCATTTGGTTAAGCGGATCTAATTCAGCTTTTCCTTGTTGATTCTTTAATGAATTCAGCTTCTTTTCTGCTTCGGATATATTAAGCAGTAGATTATCTCTTTGACTCTTCTGTTTAAAAATTTCAGCATCTCTCTTCTTTAAATCTTCTTGAGTTTCAAGAAATCTAACAATTTTAGCTTTTAATTTCTTGCTTGCATTTTTCATTTCAGTTTTTGTCCAAAACGTATTATTAAAACCACGAAGCTCTCCAAAATATTCCGGTAAGTTAGTAAATACTAAGCCTGCTTTTTTTGCAATTGTTATCATTGTTCATCTTCTCCTTAAATGTTTATTATTTTTTTGTTTCTTCGTTTTTCTTTTTTGCTTCTTCTTGCTTCTTAAGAACTTCCATTGGATCGTTATTTTTCTTGTTATTAAAAGTGGCTAATTTGTCTAACTCTAACGCGTCATTAATAACATTAATTTTTTGAGTGTTTTCTTCAAACACCACGTGTTCTACATCTATAGATAAGTTCTTATTATGAATAAGCTTTTTCTTTAAATCGTTGTTCGTTAGTTTATAAGCTTTTTCTCTATACTTTGGATCACTAAATTTATTTATAATTCGTTCTTTCGTTTTATCGTGATAATTGTCTATCTCTTCTATTTGGATTGGATCAAGCATTGAAGTGCGTATCCCTTCGCTCATATGAGTGTGAGAATAATCAATTATAGCTGCCATTTGGAGTTGTGGTGATTTAATATACAATGTCTTGTTACCCTTGTTATATTTAATATCATTAATACCAAAGCCATTTGTGTGATAACCCATTAAAACTAAGCTATTCACATTAAACATAATTGCTTTCTCTCTCCATTTCTTATCTAACCAGTTAATTCCGGTTTTGAATATTTTTTTCCCTAGGTTTGGATCGTTAGTTTCCCCGTCATATGCTAGCTTTACAAGATCAATATGCTCCGAATCTTTGTAAGGCTGGCTATAATTGAATAATAGAGAAATCTCTTGGACTTTACCTAAGTCTTCATTGCTAAGTTTCACTTTGTAGTACTTAATTGGTTTCTCCTTTTCTTCTTTAATTTGGGCTTCAACTTCCTCAGGGAAGAAATTGTGCCAAGTATTTTCTAGAGCATTAATGCCTCCATTTGTAAGAGAAGCCCCACCTACGACTCCAATTCCCAATAGTGATACAGCTGTTATTGCTTTTTTTCTAATAGACATATAAAAATCTTCCTTCCATAAATTTTCCAAATTATAATGGGGAATTATTGTTTTTTGGAAAAAAAGAAAGATAAATTAGTGCTGTAAACAAAAGAAAACAACCAACAAAAGTTGGTTGTTTTTTTATATATAATTAAACTGTTATTTACTATTTAGTACTGGTCGTTTAATAACCTAAAAGTGTACCCTTTTTGTTTCGCATAATTTTCTAAAGCTTTTTTTGTAGCTATTTCTCTATCTTTGCTATCTACTTGTAGGTTAGTAAGAATTAATTCTTTGCCAAAAATTTTTAGTGTTAATTCGTTCATACCTGAAGAAATAATAAATTTCTTTAAAGGTGACATCCAACAATACGGATTTGCATCCTTATCTACTTTAAATATGTCGATTAAAAATTTTAAATCTGCAATTTCGGGAAGTCCTTTTTCATCTATCATAATGATTCTCCTTTATAGTTCATATTTATAATATTCCTTTAGTGTTTTGTATTAAGAACAGAATAAACAACCTGTTTTTTTAGCCTTAAGGTTAGCAAGTCTGCTTAACTCTTTTTTTATTTCACTTTTAATTTCTGATAGCTTTTCCAGCTCTTTTTGTTTTCTCATTTGCATTTTGATCTTATATGACATTAATGCAGAAACAATACGAGATGCTATTGCTTCAACTGAGATAACATTTACGGAATTACCAAGAACCTCGTATTGAGATGTCATTGGCATATGTTCAGGAAATTCAAACCACTTAGGGTAATTCATCATTCTTTTAATCTCATTAGGAGTAAATGGTCTCCATAGCTTTTCATCAGATGGATGACGTAAGTATGAACAGACTGACTGAATCTTCCCATAACCTTTTACAAAGCAAGAAACCTTATTATCATTAGTACTAACAAGCATCTTGTTGCTGTCGGCCGTAAAACCTGTATTTTTAAATTTTTCTTTGTGTGTGGTTAAGAAAGAATTCATAACAGTACCTTCAATTGGTCTCCACTTTACAGTTGATTCGTCATCTAAAAAGTGTTTAACTTTCTTTCTGCGTGAATTAGGCACCTTTGGATGTTCTGGGAATTCAAAGTTTGTTTTATCTCTGAAAGCAACAAAATATCCACGATTCCTACTTTCTATAGCGCTGTCATCATAACTATTTCTTTCGGTATAACTTTGTTCTGGAAAAACCTCTGACAGCATATCTTTAATAGTCTTAAATACTTGACTCTTGAAATACTGTGGAACATTTTCAAAGAAAACAGCAAAGGCTCCGGTTTCCAATATAATTCTCACTATATGGGAAGCAAAATGCTCTATTAGTCCTTTCATCTGCAAGCCTAGACCGCTGTATTCTATACAAGGGGCTGATACGAGAACAATATCTGCTCTAGGTATGTATATAGGATTTATGGAGCGAATATCTCCCCAATAGAAAAATGATTTTGGAAAGTTCTTTTTAAATGTTTCGACTACCCAGGAAGTATAAGTAGCGGCTTTACCCTTTAATTGATAATCATAAGGGTTTTGTTCAGGAATATCGCTATCCACTGCCATAACTGACTCGCAAGCTTGGGTATTTACAAACCCGGCGGTCATAGCTCCTCCGCCACCAAATAAAGAAACGACTCTAAACTTCTTTAAATCATCGTTCCAGAATTCAGTTTTATTAATGCCGTTAAACATTTCAAAAGAAAGTTCTTTGTAAATAATGAGCTCTTCTTCTTTTATAATGACATCGATTTTTACGCCAACGCCTAATACTGAATGAACTTCCTTATTACATATGTCTAGCAGTGGATCTAACTTACCTGTGCTTCTGTTTTTTCTGGACGAAATAGTATGCGTCGCCATTTCTAAGTCCTTAGCTTTGCGAATTTTTAAACAGCTACTACCCAGTGTTTTAAGAATAATACGAGTTCCAGCTAATAAGTTCGCAAGCCCTAAAACAGTTTTTTCAAGCCATAGACGAGTTCTCTCCTTATTCTTGGGGCTATAACTTGTTCGATAATTTCTAACCGCCCTAATCGATGACTTGTCTTCCATTAGCTTTTTTATCATTTCTATTGTTTCTATTTGCATATAAATCTCTCCTTAAATTTTTATATTGGAAAGATTATAAAGTTATTTTTTTTACAAAAAGAAAAAAAGTAAAAATATTATGATTGGAGAGGTAGTTTCTATTTATAGCGATTTCAATATGGGATATATTGTTTATATAGAGGTGATGTATATGTTTTTCAATGACGGAGAGAAGGAAAATTATGATCTGAAATTAAGTAAACTTGAATTTGTAAGTGTAATGGCAATGGCATCGCAAAGTTTGATGAAATTAATAGTAGATGATAACAGTCGTTATTTTATATGTTTGGATTTGTATGGAAGATTTTTGCCACTAAATGAAGAGTCTGAACTAATATATGACACTATACTAAAAATACCTGTTGATGTTCCTTTTAAAAAAATGGATGGATTAGGGATATTAAGTAAAGAATCAAATGATTTAGAGGCTACTATTAGATTTAAAGATTCCACAGTTGTTCTTACAGAGTCATCGGGTTTCTTTTACCAAGTGTCAAAGGAGTTAAGAAGTAGCTTAGGTGAAGCTGTAGAAAGTGCACAAGGTGTAATAGATGAGGTTGCTGTAAATAAGGATGGATTAAATTTGCTATTAAAGAAATATAAAGTGAAAGATGGATCGGAAGAAGACATACATTACCAGGAATTTAAAAAAGGGTTTATAAATCAGGATTTTATAAAGAAGGAATATAAAAGAATGGTTAAGTATAGAAATGCAGTTAAAAGATATTTTTTATATTAGAATCTTACAAGTTAATAATTAAAAACAAAAAGAGCGAATTAATATAATCCGCTCTTTTCTTATAGTATAGCTTTAATAAAATGGTTTGATAGGAACTCGTTTTCAATAAGTTCGAAATTCATTTCATTTACAGTGTCATCTTCATAATCCTTCGCTGTCTTTAATCCCTCTTCCACAAGAGACTGCTCAATAGCAGGTTCCCTATAAATAGACATAACGTGTTCTCTCATTAAATCGTAATTCTTAAATGGAAATAACAATATATTCTTACCGTTTATAGCATATTGCAGTATGCCCATATTGTTAGATGCTACCACTGGAGTTCCACAAGCCATAGCTTCAAGAGGTGGAAGGCTAAATGCCTCAATCAAGGATCCATTTACTACTACTTTAGCCTTTTGCATTGTCTCTACTAAAAGGGGCTGACTTGGATCTACTATAGTCTCTACACGATTGTGGTTAAATTCCCCTTGTCTAGGTGTAATCCATTTAATATGCGTGTCAAACTTCTCTGCTATAGGAATTAAATTCTCTATAGTTTCTTTTGTGTTTTTATATATGTTAGAAGCGTCTCCGATGACTAGCATAAAATTTTCTTTTTTAGAGTCCTTAACATAGGTAAATTTATTTAGATTTACACTACAAGGGACAATCCAAGATTTGCGACTATAATTCTTTTTCATTATATCTGTTAAGAAGCTTGAAACGCCCATATGATGAACGGGAAAAGAATAAAATAATTTCATCAATTTAATTGTTTCAGGTTTATTAGAAAAGGTGTTGTAATCCCCTTGTCCATAGTGGATTGTTTTCTTAAAGTATTTGTAGAGAGGGAAAATAAGGTCCCAATATGTTGCAATAGCTGTATCGTACTTATCAGAGAAAGTTTGAATGGCTAGATCATTTTCATAAGTATTAACAGTTATCGAAACCGGCCCTACTTTTAATTCATATGTCTCCCCCGTGCTGTTATACGGAATAAAATAATCTACAGAGTACCCCTTCTTAGTTAAGAGGTTACCTAAGTTAAAAATCATCTTCATTCCACCGGTCCATACAGCGTGTGGTAAGAATATAGCAATTTTTTTATTATGAGTTCTATTTACTTCTTTAATTAAATTTTTGTTTTTAATGCCGTTCTTATAGTAGTTGCGTTTTTTTGTTGAATTCTCATAATACTTGTAGAGATTATAGAGAATTATATCGTTATGTTTACGTTCTTCTACCATCTTCTTTAATATATCTGAGTTTCCGTCCATTAGGTGTGCCGTCCCTACGAGATAATGAATATCGTCTTGTGAAGCCTCTTTCCAAAAGGTATTTGCCTCTTCTATTCTTTTATTGAAAAGTAATTTAGCTTGGTTGTGTATAATATTTGAATCCATTTTAATCCCCCTTCGTTTTCTTCTCTAATTTTCAAATTAAATCTTTATGCCTTCTTTCTGAGTGATTAAATAAGTTCCCAATGAAATTTAGAAAAATAAGAAAAGAATTTTACAAAACTAAAAGAAGAAAAGGGTGAAGAGGTGAAATTAAATGGCAAACATACTAATATTGTCATCTGTACGATTTAAAGAAGATTTGTGGCAAAGACCCCAACAACTTGCAGTTCAACTAGCTAGCTTAGGGAATAAGGTAGTGTATTTTAACCCTGTTCCTACAATAAAGATTAGTAGAGAAGAAATTGAAGTAGATGCAATTTTAAATGAATTTGTAAATAATCCAGTTGAGGATCAAGGGGTTATTATATACGATCAAATAGGCAAAATCGCTACAAAAAGCAGTGCTATAACTGGGGTCAAAACGAAATGGTTAGATACAATCGTAGACTATCATCAATTTGATAAAATTATTGTTTATTTACCTGAATATGCGGTATATCTTAGAGGAGTTAAAGATAAAATTGATGTTTATTTTGATTGCGTGGATGAAATGAGTAGTTTCTATACAACTAAAAAAATTGTTTTATTAGAAAATGAGTTAGTAAAAATGGCTAAGGGTGTAATAGTAACTTCTAAAACCCTCTACGTACACAAAAGTAAAGAAAACTCTAATTGTGTATTAATACCAAACGCAGTAAATCCTGAGCAATTTCAAAAACAATATAAACAACCTAAAGATATGGAAAATATAAAAAAGCCTATAGTTGGTTATATGGGTGCCATTGCAAATTGGTTTGATCAAGATTTAATGGTAGAAGTGGCTAATCAAAATAAAGATAAAGAGTTTTTATTAATTGGGACTATATATACGGATGTAAGTAAATTAGAAGCAGTAGAAAACATAAAACTTTTTGGGAAACGCGAGTATGAGGAAGTTCCGGCGTATGTTAACCATTTTGACGTAGGTATTATCCCGTTTAAGATGGAGGATCTCATTGTTAATACCAATCCTATCAAATATTTCGAATACCTTGCAGCGGGGCTTAAAACGGTCTCTACTCCCCTGCCGGAGTTAATAGGTGAACCCCATTGCTTTTTAGCAAATGATGCAACTAGTTTTACTAATATGCTTAATAATGTATTGAACGATAAAAGCAAAGTTGAAGAACGTCATTACTTAGAAGAAAACAGTTGGTTAGAGAGGGCTAAAAAGATTAATGAATTTATTAATGAAACTGATGTAAGTGATAAACGTGATAGAGATACCATAATAGAGGAATTCTTAGATGTTTATAATAGTTTTGTTGGGAAGGCTCCTTTATTAGATGTTTTAAAAGCCGAAATTTTAAACGACTTAGGAAATGTTGAACGTGCGAAAGAGCAATTGTTTAACTCATCTATTGGTTCTGAATGTTGGGAAACGCAGATTAAACTATTGCTCGAATGGAATTGCATTGATAAATTGTATGACTATATGTTGAAGAATGAAGAAATTACATACGATACAGAGAAGTGGTTTAATAAGGGAGAAGAGTTCTTAAAGGTCTATGCTTTAAGAAAGATTAAGAAAATAAATGAGGCTGCTACGTTAGCTGTAAAATTAGCCAACCAGTCAGAGTGTATTCAAGAAGAGATTGGAAATATATACTTTGATATAGAGAACTATAAGGATGCGATTAAGAGATATGTTTCTATATACAAAGCCAATGATGAGTTATTAACCAAAGAAGGTTATAAAAACTTCCTAAAGATTGCAGAAGCGGGTGGAAAAACTCTATTGGCCGAGGAACTTAAAAAGAAGATAGCGGCTATTTAACCCATAAAAAAACTTCTAGTATAATACTAGAAGTTTTTTTGTTGTTGATTAAGTAAATAACTTAACAATAAAGCTTAAGATAATACCGATAAAGCCGAAGTCAGCATCTCCGAATGTAGTGTTTTCGAATCCTAAACCTGCAAGAACAGGTAACAATAGTGCTGGTAGGAAGCTGATAATTAAACCGTTTGCGAATGCACCTAAGATGGCGCCTCTTCTACCACCTGTTGCGTTACCGAATACACCGGCTGCTGCACCAGTAAAGAAGTGAGGAACTAATCCTGGAACAATAACAGCTAATCCGAATAATGGTAATAAAGCCATTGAGATTAGACCGGCTACAAAGCTACTTAAGAATCCAATAATAACTGCATTTGGAGCGAATGGGAATACTGCTGGTACATCTAGAGCAGGTTTTGCATTAGGAACAATTTTATCTGCAATTCCTTTAAATGATGGTACGATTTCTGCGATAACCATACGTACACCAGATAGAATAATATAAACTCCACCGGCAAAAGTAATAGATTGAATAATAGCAAATACGATAAAGTTTGTACCATCGCTAAGTTTTGTTTCTACAAAGTGTTGACCTGCAAATAATGTTACAATGAAGAACATAATTGCCATTGTTAAGGCAACAGCTACAGATGAATCACGAAGGAAACCTAAAGATTTTGGAACTTTAACTTCTTCAGTAGTTTTTTGTTTGTTACCTAAGTGTTTTCCTACAAATCCAGATACTAAGTAACCGATTGAACCAAAATGTCCTACAGCAATATCGTCACTACCTGTTACTTGTCTTACGTAAGGTTGTATGATTGCTGGTGAAATAACCATCCACAAACCAAGAATAACAGAACCGACTAATACCAGTGCTACACCTGATAAACCGCTAACAGATAATACGCTGGCAAGTAGACAAGATAGGAATAAAGTATGGTGTCCTGTCAAAAATATGTATTTAAAAGGGGTAAAACGAGCTAGGATAATATTCACAATCATACCAATAAGCATAATAAGTGCTGTTTCAGTACCAAAAGCATTTTGAGCTACTGCAACGATAACTTCATTGTTAGGGACAACCCCTTGAATATGGAAAGCTTTTTCAAACATTTTGCCAAAGAAGTCTAGAGAACCTGAAACTACCGTAGCTCCTGCCCCTAAGATAATGAATCCCATAATTGTTTTTAATGTTCCTGATACAATATCAGAAATTGATTTCTTTTGGAGTAACAAACCAAGTAAAGCGAACAGCCCTACTAGAATTGCTGGTGTTCCTAGAATATCTTTCATAATGATATCTAACATAAAACTCACTCCCTTATTTAAAAGTAAACGATTACATATGTATTAAAGGTTTTCTTTTAAAGCGCTTTCTATCTCTGGTAAACTAAAGATATTACGTACACCGATAATTTTTCTAGTGCCATCGTTTAAATTTTCGATGATTTCAGGTGCGCCTAAATAATAATCTGCGCTTTCAGTCTTACTAGTTGCTAAATCAGTGTGTCCTACCTCTGCTTCAATTCCTAGATTACCTAAAGCTTTTTTTACATTCATTTCTGTAATTAAACTACTACCTAATCCATTACCGCAAACAACTAAAATTTTCATTCTACCACTCCTAAACATTTTGAAATAAATTGTAGTACTTCTTCTTTTGTTTCAAGTTCGCATAGCATATCAATATTAGATGGTTCACCAAATATTTGTGCAAGGTCAGATAGCAGACTTAAGTGACTTACTGAATCCGTTGCAGCTAAGGCGAAAATAAGTTGAGCATTGTGTTCCTCTTTTTCAGAGAATTTAACAGGTTCCTTGCTTATAAGTAAGCTCAGTCCCATTTCATTCACACCATCCTCCGGCCTTGCGTGAGCAAGTGCAATTTTTGGTGCGATAACTATATAAGGACCTAAATCATTTACATTGTCGATCATTTTCTGAACATAGCTCTCCTTGATTGCGCTTTCATCTAAAAACGGTTTAGAGACTCTTTTAATAGATTCAACCCAAGTTATAGGTTTATCTTCAAACATAATTCTTTGATTTTTAGAAAGTAACTTAATTAGCAATCTACATCCCCTCCTTAGTTGTTTTTATTGTTCACATATTTATTACTTTTTCAAGCAAAAAACCCTTTTTTTCTAAGAAAGAAAACGGTTACCTAAATAACCTTGCTATTTAGCGTTTTTTTAAGGTATTGAAGAAAAAAAATAAAAGTTCTCTTATAACGTATTAAGTAATATAAATTTTTAAAGGATTGGTGATGAATTTGTATTTTCAAGTTAAGAAAACTACTCAAAAACTTCTTGTATTTCTTGGGTTAATCGGTGTGATATGGTGGGCAATCATTTGCGATATGGCATTTGGTTCTTATATAAACATCCCCTTATTTCACTACATTGTTTATATTCTCTTCCTTGCGTCTACCGGATCGGGTATATATGGATGGATAAAAACTGTTCGCATTGAAAAGGAATTTAAACACTTAACAGATAAAACGTCACAATAATTAACTTGTTTTATATATGAATTTTTTACAGGATAACTATTTAATAGATAAAAGCCTTGCTGTTACTCCTTAACAGCAAGGCTTTTATCTATTTTTCTCGTGTATATATGTTTTATCTTTTATTCTTTGTTTTTCATTAGCTATTTGTTTTCTAATAGCCGAACTAATTAACTGTTGTTCTGCTCTTGTAACTTCCCTTTTTGGTTCATAATCGTTAAGAAAAGACTTAAACGACTTTTCTAAAGTTAATACAGGTATTTGATTAGAAAATGCTTTTACTTCTACTAAAGGGTTAACGAAATAAACCATACCTTGAATCCAATAGGAGTACCCTACTTCTTTTAAAACGCCAGATAAGCGATATACGTGAGTTTTAACCTGTTTTGTTGGATTATAAAATGGATTAGCGTACTTCCCTCCTAATTTCGTTTCCTTAAATTGTACCCAGCGTTTATCATCGGGTTTTCCGGTAATTACTCCATTATGGTTTTTAACTTCAATTAGGAAAACACCCTTTTTACCAACTACTATTAAATCCGTTTCGCTTTCTTGGTCCTCGAAGGATAAAGTTACATTTGAAAACACTGTATAGTCAGGGGGAAGGTTTTTAACAATCTTAAGTGCTCTATTCTCACCTGTTAGACCGTTTAGGTTAATTCTAACCTTTCTTCCTAAAAAGCCAGACATCAAACATACAAAGCCTAAATAGCCAAAGCCAAAGTATTGCATAATTTTCAGTACATCCATTAAAACAAAAATGAAAAAAGAAGTAAGCCATAAAATTGCAATAATTAGAATGTATTTATATGTATCAATGCGTAATGGGTTGTGAGCTTTATAAACCTTGGCCATTTGAGGTTTCCTCGAAGAAAAATGGATGTGAAAGCTGTTTTATAAATACTTCTTTGGCTTTTGTTTGAATTATCTTTTTGTAGGTTGTGAGTTCCCATAACCCGCATTGTTTTCTCATTGTTAAACGGTTAAAGGAAAAAGTGCTTGCTCCAGGTAGGAATGCAATATAGATACTATTTATATGTTCTTTTAAGTTAGATCCGCTTTGAAATCTTGTTTCAACTTGAATTAATTCATTGTATCTCTCGAAAAGACCACTTGGCGTATTAAACATAGAAAGCACTGCTGTTTTATATGCGGCCGAATCTAATGCGTGGTACATACAAAAGTTCCAGGCTGCTTCTTTATTTGGAAAATAATCAGGATCTACCACAAAATTCATATAATACTCGGCTCCCCTACGTATTTCACTCATATTGTTGTCATCGTTTAGAAAGTCGAATTTGGCTCCTTCTACTTTTAAATAGAATTCTTTTTTCACCGGCTCTACTGCTTCGTAAACGTCATATATCTCTATCAAGTTTTTAGTTCCAAGTAACCGCTCAGCTGCGGTATTAAATTTTAATGAAATCTTATGCATCTCTATAGCTGTTTCTTGGCTTATTCTTGAAAATTTTCTAAAGTAGTTATATTGACTTCCTATACGTAGGACCGCTCCTGGGGAATAAAGTTTATTTATATAGCTGAATACCATATTTAAATGTAATAATGTTAAAAAATCAGCTACATCAGGAAAGATAAGTCCGTTAGTTATATCTTTCATATGCGGTTTAACGTTTAAAGATAATGAGAAAAATTCTAATTTCTTCTGTTGAGAAATTTTTTCTTTAATTAACTTAACTGAACTTTCATATTTAAGCTTTTTAAAGTTTTCTTCATCATTAATTGTTGGTGATTTAACCATAAATCCGGGGTTAAGTGTTAGAAGTTGTACAATTTTATCTTCAAGTGGTAAAGTTCCGTTTGTTATCTTCTTGTATTCTTCTTGGCAAGAAACGGGGATGTAGTAATCCAAGCCGAATTCTTCTATTGAAAACATATTTTAAATCCTCCCCTCAAAATTTCTATAGAAACTATCAGAATTATAATGAAATGTCAAAACAATCAAGTGAATATCTAAAAAAGAATATTCCCTATAAATTAGTTTCTAAAATACAAAAAAGCAACGAGTGAATTTACTCATTGCCTTATATAAATTATCTTTGTGACTTACGATAACCCTGCTTTTGAGCATCTTGCTCGGTACAGAACCAAACAATATTATCAACAGTTTTATCATAATATGCACCATCAGGGAGATGATAAATTTTGCTATTTGCATTCCCTTTTATTTTACCTTTACAAGAAGTATTAGTTTCCACATCGTCGGCTGGATTGTTTTCAAACGCGTTGTTCGTAGATGTGGCTGAATTTGTTGTTTGTTTGCTATAAGAACTACTATCACTTTTGTTAGATGTAGAGGTATTAGGAGTGCTATTTTGGGATTTCTCACTTGTGCTTGAATTGGTTAAGCCCTTAGCACTTGTGTTATATCCCTTGTCACCTACATACCCTTCAATTGACCAAATACCAAGTTGCTGTTGACGAGCTTTATCTTGAATTTTTCTAAATTCATCAACGTATCGAGTATTAGGTGGAAATACCGCTACTCGCGCTAACCCTTTCTCTAAAAGAGTTTCGTTAAGCATTTTACCATTAACGTAGACATAGGCAAGCAACCGTCCATATGGATCCCTTTCCTGTACATCCTTCTCAATAAGTACCTTTGTTCCAGGCTTTAATACACTCTTTGTATAAGCAGAGGCTTCAACCCCAAAAGGCTGGATTTTAACTCCTCTTTTTACAGTTTCTGGTGTATCGACTAATATTAGCCTGTATTTCTCGATAGTAGTTTTATTGCCGAAGGAGGCAGAAGCTTTAACGGTATCACCATCAACTACGGAAATAATGGTTGCTTCGTATGTAGGATAGTTAGATACTTTGTCAGCACTTGTTGAATTATTATCTCCTTGTTTTTCATATGTTGCTGGTGTACTTCCGGAAGATTTTTCACTGGAAGATTGATTAACGCTACTATCCTCCTGTTTAGTTGTTTCTTTGCTAGGGTTTGTGTCACTGGCTTGATTTTTTTGTTCCTCTTTAGATAGATTATCATTGTTGCTGGAAGCCTTTTCGACACTATTTGTCTCTTTAACGCTGGAATTTTGAGGTTCCGTACAACCTGCTAATACTAAAGATGTGATAAAAAAAGAAATTAACCACTTTTTCATTTTGTTTCCTCCTTCGTATTTCTTTTAAAAGTATACTGGAAAAAGCTTTATTTTAAAAAAAGATATTTATTTTGAGTATAAAGGGTAATAAAGGAATGACTTTGACCTTTTTAAAAAATATCTCAAGTGTTTTAAATGACAAATTTAAAATGTTATAAACCTAAATTGTAAGTTTTCAGTTAGACTAGGGGTGATTTGTTTGGGTTTAAATTCGCAGCAATCTGAAGCAATGCGTACTACTGAAGGTCCTCTTCTAATATTAGCGGGTGCTGGTTCAGGTAAAACGACGGTATTAGTAAATAGGATTCAATACTTAATTAATGATAAGAAAGTTCATCCGGAAAATATAGTAGCAGTTACCTTTACGAATAAAGCCGCTAAAGAGATGAAAGAAAGGATTAATTCAAAGATTGTACATCCAGAAATACAGAATTTGACTTTGAGTACTTTTCATTCTTTGTGTCTAAACATATTGAAGAAAGAGTCTCATATGACCTCTATTGTAAAATCAAATTTTAAGCTATATAAACCAGAGGATTGTCTTACTGTTATTAAACAATGTATCAAAGACTTGGGTTACCAATATACAAAAAAGAATCAGGATAGTTATGTAAACCCTGCCTCTATTCTTGGAACTATATCTACATTCAAAAATGAAATGGTAAATGCTCAATGTCTAATTAAAGAGCAGAGAGAAAATGAGTATCAAGATTGGGATAAAATTTTAGAAATCATTGAAACATATTCTTGGGAAGAGCTACAGGTTATTCATAAAGTATATTCGTTATATGAAGAGAGAATGGATAAAATGAACGCTCTAGATTTTGATGATTTGTTATTTAAAGTGGTTGAAATATTTATGTACCATCCAGATATTCTAAGTAAATATCAAGAAAAGTTTCAATACATACTAATTGATGAGTATCAAGATACAAACAGAGTACAATACATATTTTCAAAATTATTAGCGGCAAAACATAAAAATATAGCGGTAGTTGGTGACGATTGGCAATCAATTTTCAGTTGGAGAGGTGCTGATATTCGAAATATTTTATCCTTTGATAAAGACTATCCGGATGCTAAAGTGGTTAAATTGGAACAGAATTATAGGAGTACACAAACTATTATTCAAGCTGCTAATGAACTTATTTCTAATAACTTGAACCAAAAGGATAAGACATTATTTACTAAAAATAAAGCTGGTGAAAAGATAAAGCTTTATAGAGCTTATTCGGAACACAACGAGGCAGCCTTTATAGCTAACAAAATAAAAGAACTTCGAGAAGCAGCGGGATATGAGTATGGGGATTTTGCAATACTTTACCGCTCAAATAGAAAATCTGGTTTATTAGAAAGTACCTTAAATCAAAGTAATGTCCCTAATAAGGTATTAAGTGGACTAAGTTTTTTTGAAAGAAGCGAAATTAAAGATTTAATTTATTATCTAAGATTTATCAGCGATCCTAATGATCCTATCTTTATGCAGAGAGTTATTAATGTCCCTAAAAGAGGCATTGGTGGAACTACTTTAGATAAGATAGTGAACCTCTCTCAAAGCCAACCTCTCCTTAGTATTCTCCAAGATCCAAAAGATTTGACTCGAATTAATCAAAATACCAAAAAAGGCATATCTGATTTTTACAAGTTAATTAATAAATATTATGAAATGAGTAAACGCACCAGTGTATCTCAATTACTTGAATCATTAGTAAAAGAGTTGCAGTTGGTGAAGACTGTTTATTTTAATGATGATAAGAAAAAGAGAAAAGATAGAGAAGAAGCCATAGAGCAATTTTTAGTTATCGCTAAAGAAATGGATAAAAAGAATTCAAATTTAACTTTAACTACTTTTATCGAAGAGTTGGTTTTAGATCCTGGTTCTGAAGAAAGTAATGAAGGTTATGTAAAGTTAATGACAATGCACGGTGCGAAGGGATTAGAATTCCCAGTAGTATTTTTAGTAGGATGGGACAAGTTCACCTTTCCGAGTCAACAAGCAAGGACTGAATTTGAGAAAGAAGAAGAACGCCGTTTAGCTTACGTGGGAATCACACGAGCGGAATACGATTTGTATATTACTTACCCTGACACCTTAATGGTTAGAAGTAAAACAGGATTCTTAGAAGAGCGTTCTGTTGGAATGTCTTCTTTTATTGGAGAGTTCGATAGTAAATTAATTAAAACTCTAGAAACAACCTATTTTTAAATATTGTTTTTAACAAAATTAATTCCATATAATGTACCCATTGAAAATTCCAGATAATGAAATAGTAAAAGGATGGGTGCTAGTGGAATTAGAAAAAATTGCATTATTAGGTACATATCTTTCCTTTCTTTGGTTTGTGCCGCTATTGTTTATTTCTAAAAAGCCCTTTGAGTGGAAGATAAGGAAGTTAAAGCTATTTTCATTTATTCCTACAATTGGGGCCTATATATTTGTAATTAGCATTGCAGTGAAATTATTTGTGGAGAAAGACTATCTTAATTTTAATTTCAATGAATTAAATTGTCTTTTTCTATTATTTATAGTTTTGCAAGCGACTTCTACATTCTTTATGGAGATGGCTATTAGATTTTTTAACAAAAGAATCAGTAACAAAAAATCTAATGAGAATAATTTAATTAATAATCGTAAATTTGAATTGAACCTATGTATTGGATTAAGCACATTGTTTATATTAGATGTTCTTGTTCGTTTTGAGATTTATCATCTAAGCTTTTAAAAAACCGGACCTTTTAGGTTCGGTTTTTTAATTTGCGGGAAATTGAATAATGTTGTTAGTTTTACTAGGCATAAACTTCTTTTTATACTCTTCTTTTATCCATTCTAGAAATGTATCTAAGTGTTCTATAAGAACTAAACAATGTTCAAAATTGCTAATTTCGTGCTTATATTTAATGTTTTCGCAAAAACACTTCGGATTTATATGTTTGAATGAAGCTCTGCTTTCGTCAATAAAGACTTGGTGTTGTTTTTTTAATACGATTAAATTAGAGATAGAATATTGATCATCTAAAACTGAAAACGAGACGTCTATTTGTCCATTGCTACCCTTTTCTAATGAGTTTAATTTAAAAATTTTATCATAGGTCTCTTTACTACGATCAAAATATATACCAACTTTAATCTCTTCTTTATGCTGTTTTAAAAACAACATAAATTTACTTAACATTTCTTGTCTAAGTTTGCTCTTTTTTAATAACTTATCTTTTTGATTTTCGCTATAAACAGTAAATTCTGCATTGTTTTTCTTTGTTTCGAAAGTAATAAAATAAATCTTTTCATCCACTTTAGTATATGCCTTAAGGCCGTTATCTGATGGATGGACAAATAATACTTTGAAATCCAAAATAGACACTCCCTACTAGCTAAGAAAACTTAGGTTCACCATATTTAGTTGAGAAGAAAAGTCAAGGAAAGGCGAAGAGAAAGAAACGGCTTAATTAATTAATTAATTAATGCTAATACTGAAGGAATGCTTCTTCCTTCTTGCTCTCAAGTTCTATTTTTATAATCAACTTGCATAATTACAGAAAGGAATTATACTCGCTACTACTGGAGGTGGGTCATAATGAAAATTTATGATGAGGGTATCTTTTTAAGTCATTTGGATATAGAAATAGCAAAAAGTAATAGATTTGGATATCCTTTTTCTGTGCTTGCGATAAAAGCTATTAATCCTCAAAGTCAAACACTCGTATTGTTAAATTCAATATTATTAGCTAACTACCGTTCAACTGATTTGCTAGCGCAAATTGATAATCATACTTATGTTATTTTGTTGAATGGTACCGTCGAAGAAGATGCTCAAAAATACTTATCACGTTTGATAAACAAAGCGGTTTCTGAAAATGAAATTCCTGTTATAGCTGCTGTTACTAGTTTTCAAGGAACTGACGATAAAAAGGGTATTATGGACAGACTAATTAAAAAACTGCATTAAAAAAACCACATTATCTGTGGTTTTTAAGATGCTTCTTCTTTACTCATTTCTTCGAGCATACGATAAACCAATTTTTTAGCGTGGTTTAAATCTTTTGCTCTCCACTCAGTTTGAATATGACGGTTATAAGGAGCGTCTATTAAGATGATATTTCTTCCTAAGCTTGAGAACTTCTCAAAAGTGCTTGGCTTATCATCGATTAAAATGTCGCCCAAAATATACTCCTTGTTGCTACAAAAAATAACATTTTTCTTATCGATGTTAAAGTGTTCTTTTAACCACATTCTTTTGTCATCCGCTGGATTTGAATGTGAAATTTCAACTCTATGTTCTGGAACAACGCAATCTAGATCCACTGTTTCTCCGTAACTTGTTCCTGATGGTGCATCACTCACAATAAGTACATCCCCAACTTTTTGCATTTCCTCCATAAACTCTTTAGCGTAAGGTTTTGGAGGTAAGTTTCTGAATAGGCCGGGGTATTTGAAAAGTTTGTAAGCATCCAAACCACGTTTAGAGAATTTATCAAGATCCCATTTGTTTACTTTAAAGTAATCGACAGTATCCTTAAATACTCTATTATGTAGCTCCCAATAAAATTTCCCAAAGTCTGCAATTGTATCATCAATATCTATTAGAATAATAGGTTTAGTAATAGTGTCCTTTAATGCAGAATTTTTTTTATCCTCAAAAATAATTTTCTTTTCCATAATTGTTCTCCCCTTATTATTGCTTACTAGCAGTTTAACTGCTTTTTCTATGTATCTAGTATTTTTATTGTTTTTTATTAAAACATAGATAACAAATTAATGCCAATCAAAGGCAGAAAAATAGCAAAAAAGTCATTTATGCTCATTTTTTGAAGAGAAAAAATAATTATTTCAGGACTTTTAGCGGGTCTGTGTACGAGAAGGAAGAACCATTGTATGCGGTAGCTACTGAGAAATGGAGGTGTGGTCCAGTTGAGCGCCCTTCACTGCCTACGGCAGATATTAACTGTCCTTGTTGAACACGCTGTCCTTGTTGAACATAAAGTGTGTCACCTCTCATATGGCCGTAAATTGTAATAAGTCCGTTATCGTGTTGAATAACAATCCAGTTCCCATAGCCGCTACTTTGTCCGGAAAATAATACTGTTCCTGTTCCGGCGCTGTATATAGGAGTACCTAGAGGTGCGGCCATATCAATTCCATTGTGAGCAAGTGTGCGGCCTAGTACAGGATGTAACCTGTAGCCAAAAACTGATGAGATTGTATAACTCCCTGCTTTCATTGGGCTACTAAGAACCTGGTTAGGATTCAATGGAATATTATCTGTTCCGGTATTGGGTTTAGTTTCTTCTAATACTTTATTAATTTCATTCATAATTTGCTTACTCTCATTTTCTTCTTCAAGCAATTTGTTGGACATCTCCGTTTCGTGTTCCTTATGTTTACCCAAAATTACATCCTGTTGTAATTTTTGCTCTTCTTGTTGAGATTTTAACGTCAATAAAGAAGATTTTTCTTGTTCTAATTTCTTTTTATTGGTCTCTAATTTCTTTTTTTGGACTTCTAATGCTTTTTCTTGTTTCTTAATAGTTTTGTATATCTTCTCATTTTCATCCGCTACTATATTGATGAATTCGTGAGCATTCAATAAATCCTGCAAATTATCCGTTTGAAAGAAAAACTGAAAAAAGCCTAGATTCTTGTTTTCATACATAAAGGAAATGGTTTCTCCTAACTTTTTCTTTTGCAAATTTAATTCGTTAGTTTTTTTGACAATATCATTCTCAGTATTAGCTAAGCTGCTTGTTAAGGAATTAATATTGTTTTCAGTTTCTGTAATCTTGAGTTGAGTAGTATTTATTTTATTCTGTATATCCATAATTGTTTTTTCAGTTTCATCAATATACTTGGAAATCTCACTCATCTGTTGCTTAATAGTTGTCTTCCTATCTTCACTCTTTTTTAAGTCCTCTTTTAGAGAATCCACCTTTTTCTCTGTCTCTGATTCGTCTTGAGTTTCACCTGTAGGGCTATCTTCATTTTCTGTTAATGTTTGTGGAGTGGTAGGTGTAGAAATGTCAGAGGAAGGAGTAGGGTTGTTATTTGGGGTAGCACTTGGGCTAGTCTCTGTCGTAGTAGTTGGATTAGTAGCTTGTAACTCAGCTTGTGCCTCTATAGGTAATGCTATTAACACAATAGAGCTAGCAAGCAGTATTTTTTTATTCAGAAATTTTCCCTCCTTGTAGATAAAAGAGTTCCTCCCTATTTAAAAAACAAAATATAAAGGTTCATAATGTAGTTTTAAGAACTTACTCTAGTTCTATTATGTTATCAAGAAATAATTCCTTTTTTTAGAGATAGCATATGCACTTTGCATTAAACAGGCAATTAATGTGTAGAAAAAAAGGTGCTGTTTTAAGCACCTAAACATAAATTAAAATTGTGTTAGATTTTGTCTCAAAATAGAATAGCCCTTTGTCTAATCGTACTTTGGAATCTTCTAAAAAAGGAAAACGAACTACTTCTTCATTAATTTTGAATTCGATCCATTCAAACTCATCTTCATCTAATGTAATTTTATTAACAACCCCGTCATATGGAGTTCCATTAAAAATGAGTTTTACTTCTTTCTCCAGTAAAACTGAAGCAAGGAAATCAAATACTAAGAAAATGATTTGATCCTTTGTGTTAGACACGTATAATCTCAAATTCATCACCCTTTCTTTTAGTTTTTTTCTAGTCACTGTCATAATGATTTGGATACTAAAAGTAAAGGAAACAAGTACAAAAAATGGAGTGTTAATTATGAAAAAAATATTAATTGGAAGTTTAGCTAGTAGCCTACTTCTTATTTCTGGTTGTCAAATTGGTGAAAAGAATGTGGATATTCCTTCTGTTAAAGCTAATGCTGAGGTTAATAACTATAATGTTACATATGATTTAAAGGTTCTAAATGAAGGAAATAAAATTAAAGTGACTTTAACAATGGAAAATAACACAATAGATCCTATTCCTCTTCTTACAAGCGATGGAAAGCTTTTTTCAATCAAGTTAAAGAAGAAGGATGGAAAATTATTAGACAAAGAAATGATAGACCAAAGAGATAGAAAACAAATCCTAAGTAAAGAGAAAGTAAGTTGGGATGTAGCATTTGAAGCTAATTTAGATGACGAAGTAATTATAGAGTCGGACTTATTATTAAAATCTAAAGAATATCAAAAGTTTCATATTAAAAACGAAGTCCAAAGTGAACCAGTTTATGCTTCTACAGAAAAAATTGAGACTCCAAAAATAGCATATGCACCTAATAAACATCTAATTTATACATATGAAGCGGGAAAAAAAGGGATCGAGTATACAGAAGACTTTAAAGACTTTGATGGAAATAAGGTTCAATCGTTTTCAAAGCAAAAAGGTGTTCAAATTTATTCAGAAGAAGCAGACGGTATTTACTACCTCTCTTCTCCAGATACTATTGGTGACATAGATGCAACAAAGTTTATACAAAAAGATGGAATGAATAAAATTATTCCCTATCCAATAATTGAAGGTACAACTTGGACTACAGGTAAGAAAAAATATAGACTTTCTGATGCAAATTTAAAAGTTAAAACTCCTTATGGTCTAATTGATGACTGTATAGAAGTTACCGAAGTTGAAAATAAAATTACCCGCTACTATTACTATAATAAAGACATAGGTTTGGTAAAGGTAAAAAGACAGAAGAGTAGATTCCTTCCGGCAAAAACTGAAGTACAACTAAAAGAGATTAAAGATTCGGCAAAAGAATTAGAGAAAGATGGAAAAGTAAAAGTGGAAAAGAAAAAATGAAGAAAAGCGCATCTCATTTGTTGTAATGAGGTGCGCTTTTCTTTTTTACCCTTGATTATATCGCTCCTCTGTTAGTAGCAATATAGTTAAGGCATTAAATAAGTTTGTTACTTCAATATGTAATATGTATTAGGTTAAAATTATGTATTCTATGTTAACTCTTATGTATTCTATGTATTTTATGTTCATCTTCTATGTAATTGGTCTTTTAATAAATAAAAATCACTTCTGAATATACTGTTTTACCACTGTTTAGAGTAACTTTGTTAAATGGCTCTTCACCCTTTTCGTACTTTTTGCTTGAGTAATTAAGAAAAGTTTTTACTTTGTCATTAATTTGCTTAAAATCTTTCTTTAACAACAAGTTATTTTTGGAGTTTAAACCTTTTTCGTGTTTACATACAACAAAAATTCGATTTTTTTCGTGATTTCTATCCCCTTTACTTTGGTTTTCATACAGCCACCTAATTAAATCATTCCTGTAGGAGCGATCACTTGAGTAGTCACCCCGCTGCTTGCCAAATTTTTTTGGAAAACTAGTGAGCTTCAAATCAAAAGGGATATTCATCAAATAAAAGTCTATGGTCTTATGTTTAATGTTTTTTTCTTTTCTTGCTACACTATATGAGCAAAAAATATCTTCTGTCATAGTACTGGTTTTCTTGTTATACCAACGATGTGCTAAATAACTAAAATCCCCTACTGGATGCTTTTGATAGCATTCTTCTACTTCTCTAAAGGTTTGAGTGTTGTAAACAATTTTGTTAGTAAGCTTATCGCTCCTATTATCTTGCATCTTCCAGTGCTCCCCTAAATAAGGAACTGCCTGCTCAACCTCTCTAGATATTGGTTCAAAAATAATCTGTTTTCTTTGTTCAATGGGTTTAGCTTTAAATTCTTCAGAAGGAACTGAAAAAAAGAAATTCTTCATACTTTCACCTCGGAGATTATCTGTATAATGTTGTCACTTCTCATTATATAAAAATGAAAATGAGGTTCGGAAAAAAAGTGAAGCAATTATAAAAAGAATTAATTTTCCACTAAAAATAGAAAAATAAATAAAATATAAAGGAAGTAAGCTTTGTATTTAAGGGAGAGTGATACAGTGAAACTTCCAAATAAGATTGGATTTAGTGGGAAAATGACCGCTGGAAAGACAACTATTTCTAATTTATTAGCGAATAAGTATGGATATGTTGTGTTGCCTATTGGTGGCAGAATTAAAAAGGTCTGCAATTTATTAATTGAAGATAGAGCTGCGTTAAAAGAGTATTTAGAAATACTACCCAAGCAAACTTTAAATAATGATTCTAATGCCGTTCAATTAACTTTTAATACTCTAGAAGAGTTATATGATATTAATTTTAAGAATTATGTAAGTAAACACGGTTTAAGCAATGTATTTGTAAAAGATGAAAATGGATTATATCAAAAAAATCAATATTACCGTGACTTAACTCAGAAAGTCGGTTACGCAGTAAGAGAAATATTTGGCGAACAGGTTTGGGTCCAGATTTTATTAAATGAAGCTAATATGCTGGTAGAGCAAGGTAAAAAAGTTATATGTGATGATATACGCTTAGAGGTAGAATATAATCTTTTTCATAACGAGGGTTATAAACTTATACGTTTAGATGTTAATTCTGATGTGCAAAAGAAAAGAATAATAGAACTTTATAATACATATAACGAAACCGCTTTAATTCACCCTACTGAGACGGCTTTAGATAATGCTAACTTTAAATATAGATTTGATACATCAGTAGACGCTATAGAAGACACTTTTTCAAAGGTGGAACGTGTTATTAAGGGGGAATTGTAATGACTAGACCTAGTTGGGATGAACATTTTCTTAGAAGAGCAGAATTGAATTCTGAAATGGCTACTTGTGAAAGACTAAAAGTAGGAGCGGTGGTGGTAAAAGATAAAAAAGTAATCGGTGATGGTTTTAATGGATCTCCGAAAGGACAACCGCATTGTACTGACGTTGGTTGCTTAAAGAATACGGAAGGAAGATGTATTCGTACGCTTCACGCGGAATATAATGCAATCTTACAATCAGATAGACATCTCCTCAAAGGAGCAACCATTTATTGTACGCACGAACCTTGTGAAAACTGTACTAAAAATATTGTACAAGCTGGAATAGCAAGAGTTGTCTTTCGTAATGCCTATTCAAATAAATATAATTCTTTCTTTAATCAAGGTATTCAGTGGGAACATATGCCGCATCCAAATTAAGAAAAATAGTGAAAAAACTGTATCAATATGGTACAGTTTTTTTTCACGTTATACAATGGTATGAGTATACATAACTAAAGCGTTTGCTTTTTCTTATAACAGGAAATCGCAAGCATATCTTGAATAACTACAATGTTTTATATTTATAGGAGGCGTTTTTTCTTGGAAGTAAAGATACCTAATAAAGTCAATTTGTACGATGAAATGAAAAAACAAGCTAGATTACATCCTAAGAAAGTAATAATCGAAGATCAAAAAGGTTCCCTTACATACGATAGATTTTTAATAACAGTAAATGTCCTAAGTCAAAAAATAAAAACAGCAACCAAGAATGAAGATCGTGTGGGGCTTTATCTACCTAATGTTATCGGTCAAGTAGTTGCATTGTTTTCTTTATTTAAAAACGGCCAAGTGCCGTGTATGCTAAATTTTTCAATGGGTACACAAAGTCTTATTGAATGTATAGAAACTGCTTCTTTAAAAACGGTCTTAACTTCTAAAGAATTTGTTAAAGTAGCGGGTTTATATTCTGTAATTGAAGAAATGGAGAAAAAAGTAAGAGTCGTGTATCTTGAAGACTTAAAAGAGGGAATAACTATTACTCACAAGATCCGAGGAATTGTAACCTCTAAAACTCCAAGTTTAATTAAAAAGAAACAGTCGGAAGTTATTCTATACACTTCTGGTACGGAAAGTAAGCCTAAAGGGGTTATTTTAACTCACAGAAATATTTATGCTAATATTCAACAAGCATTAGCTGTAGTGGATATAAACGATAAGGATCGTATTTTTAATCCCCTTCCCCTATTCCATTCATTTGGTTTAACAGTCGGAGCGGTTCTTCCGCTTGTAGCTAATGTTAAATCGTTCTTATACTCTTCTCCCTTGCATTATAAAGAAATACCGAAAATGATCCATAAGGATAAGAGTACTGTGTTTGTAGCTACTAACACATTCTTTGATAATTACGGAAAGTATGCTACGAAAGAGCAATTTAAAACGCTTAAAATAGTTGTTGCAGGCGCTGAGAAATTGAAAAAAGATGTTAAAGACAAATATGAGCGTGATTTTGATATTGAAATCCTACAAGGCTATGGAACTACTGAAACCTCTCCTATCGTTGCTTTAAATACTCCTACGTTCCATAAAAGTGAAACGGTTGGAAAGTTAATTCCTCTAATGGAAAGCAAAATAGAAAAAGTTGAGGGTATTTCAGATGGAGGAAGCTTACTTTTAAAGGGCCCTAATGTGATGAAAGGTTACTTAATACACGGAAAAGGATTTATTCCTTGCGGTGAATGGTACAATACAGGAGATATAGCAAAAATTGATGAGGAAGGTTATATACACATTCTTTCAAGATTAAAACGTTTCTCTAAAGTTGCTGGAGAAATGGTTTCACTTAATAAAGTTGAAGAATTAGCTTTAGAATGCTTTGGGAACTCTGGTTTCTACGCTGTTGCGGTTCCAGATAAAAGAAAAGGTGAAAAAATAGTACTTTATACAACTATAGAAAATGTATCAGATAAGGAATTTAAGAAATATATAAAACAGCGTAAAATATCCTCGTTATATATCCCTTACTCAATCGAGTACATTGAGGAAGTGCCTATTTTAGGAAGCGGGAAACCTAACTACCGTGAACTTGAAGATAATGCAAAAGGAATCAAAAAGAACATATTTTCTAAATAAAGTTTTAAACAAAAAACGCTTAAATTAAGCGTTTTTTTGTTTGAGTTAATTAATTTTTGTCCCCTGACTGTCCTTTAATATCCATAGGTGGAAGTATTCTTTTTCCCAAAGAGATTTAATAATGACTAATATTACGGGTGCTAATATAATTCCTATAAATCCTAATATCGCTACGCATACAACCATACCTGCAAGCATTAAAAATGGAGAAATGCCTAGTGAATTACCTGTTAATCGAGGCTCCATTACTTGTCTAAACGTCATTACTATTAACCACAAGACCGTTAATTTAATAGCTAAGCTTGTTTTGCCTATGATAAATAAATAAACAATCCAAGGAATAAACACTGTGGATACGCCCAGTAGAGGAAGAACATCGAATATGCCGCTAATAAACGCTATAAGCAGAGCATTCTCTACTCTAAATACTAAAAGAGCGATACTTATAATAATAAACGTGAAGGTAACCAATATCAGTTGTGCTTTAATATAGCTGCCTATTCCTTTTGCAGTGTCTCCAAATACTGATGTAGTAAACTTCTTTATATCACTTGGTACTGTTCTTGATAAGAAACTCTGAAGTTTAGGCCACTCAAAAGCTAAAAAGATAGATAAAACATAGCCAATTACAATTTGAGTTACAACCTTTGTAAATAAAGATACATTTGTGAATAAAGCGGTTATAAAGTTATAAGACCACTCCCCTACTTTCCCGCTAACTGTGTTTAATTGTTCTTTTGCGTTTTCTGTTACACTATGAGGGACTTCGTTCATTTGAGATTTTAAGGATCTTACATAATCGTGGAAAGAATTTTCAATGCCAGTAATCCATTGTGGTAAGTTATGTCCTACATTTTGTGCTTGGAAGAATATTAGAGTTCCGAGTGAAGCGAATAACCCTATAACAACTAAAGTGATGACGGTTATACTTACTCCTGTAGCTAGTTTATACGATAAACCCTTATTATTTAACCATTTTATAAAGGGTCTATATATTGCATAGAAAGCAAGTGCGAAGTAGATTGGTGCTGCATATAGAAAACTAAGTTTTAATAAATAAAAGAATATAAAAAGTGCCACTAGAAATAAGCCTATGTTTAAGAATTTCTTCCAGTGACCTTTTAAATAATGCAACAAAATACTCCCTCCTTTTATATTAAGTTGGGAGGGAGTATAAAAATTAAATTGGTTTATACAAGAAACAGGTATCTTTTTTTAACCATCGGTTAAGAGGTATTATTCTGTTCGATAATTCTCTTCAGTTTGATAATAATTTTTATATATCGACTGTACTTCCATTACTGTGATACTTTGTTCACCTATAATTATATCCGCATCCCTAATGCCTACTGCATCTTTACTAAATGAACTATCTACTAAAACTTCGATGTTTTTAGTATTGGGTGTTTGTCCAATAAATGCATAGTAAAATGCATTGGTGCTTTGGTTTGCGTAATGTCCTATAATAATGTGATTTGTTTTGTTTGTATAATATGGTGCTATACCCTGCACATAGTAATCCGGTGCGCTCTTAACGTAAGGAGTAGATTTCTCAAATATTTTAGTGAATTTATCCGTTCTTTTATTATAAGAAAAAACCTTAAAATACACTTTTTCACTTGTATGAGAAAGTGTAAATAGTTCTTTTCCTTTATAGTTTCGGTCCATTTCTAAATAATACATTTCTAAAACTTTTTCTTTATTTGATAATGTCTTTTTATAAGATTTGAATATGTCCTTATTTATAGCTTCCTTCACGTTAGGGTCAAGGGAAGTATTGTTTACGACAATAGGTTCGTATTTTTTGCTGCAACCAGCTAAAAGTATAAACATACTCAAGAAGAGTACTAGTAAGGGTTTTAATTTCATTGTTTTTCTCCTTTATAAGAAAAAGACAATTTGTCTTTACTCAGTATAGTTTTAAGGAGGAAAAAATCAATAAAATGCCATTCTTTGTTCAAAAAATAAAAAAAGAAGTCAGAATAAGCGATACTAAGAGCTTTTTTCTCTAACAAGAAAGGCAATATAATTTCATTGTAATACCAATTGAAATGAAGGGTGTCGTTGACTTTATGAGTAAAGATTTCGGGAAAATTATCACTGCAATGGTAACGCCGCTTAATCGAAATTTAAATTTGGATCTAGAGGCAATTGCTCCTTTGGTTAAACACTTAGAAGCAACTGGGACAAATACTTTAGTGCTTGCTGGAACTACTGGTGAGGGACCAACTGTTGAAGACTTTGAGAAATTAGAACTGTTAAGAGAAGTTTACAAGCAAAAAAGCCCCGCAACTAAAATCATTATGAATGTTGGTACTAACAATACAAAAGAGACTGTAAATAGTGCTGCAAAATGGTCTGCAAATGAAATGGTAGATGGAATTATGGTTGTTTGTCCTTATTATAATAAGCCTAGTCAACTTGGTTTATATAAGCATTTTGAAGCTGTAAATGACGTAGTAGACAAACCTATAATGGTTTATCATATTCCTGGTAGAACTAACGTTACTATGAACGCAGAAACGATGGTTAAGGTTGCAAAATTATCTAACGTTACAATGTTAAAAGATGCTGAAGGTGATTTAAAAAAGCTACAGGATGTTATTCAACAAACAAAAGGGCAGTGGGATGTTTATAGCGGGGATGATCCTGCTCTTTATGACTACCTAGCAATCGGTTCTAAAGGAATAGTATCAGTGGCTTCTCACGTTATTGGAGAGGCAATAACATCACTTATTGCTGCTAATGATCAAGGAGCTCAAGATAGTGCAAAGGATATTCAAAAATTTGTGGGAGAAGTATCACAACAGCTATTCCCTCCTTTTAGCCCTAATCCTGTACCGGTTAAATATGTATTATCTGAAATGGATTTATTAAAAGAATATGTTCGTTTACCTTTAACTGAGTTAACAGAAGAGGAAAAGGGAAAGGTTTCTAAAGTGCTAATACGGCAACAAGTATTAAAATCAAAAGCATTTCACTAATTTAAAAATAAAAGGTAGTTACATTTGTTTGCAAATGTTTAACTACCTTTTTGTGTATCGAAGAAGAACAACACATTAAATTTTGATAAAAAGAATTGATATATCAGTTCTGAAAACTTATAGAATTGCTTTGTACTATAACTTGGTAAAATCTTATTTTTAGACTCTAAGTTTTCTTCGGTTTTCTTTAGAGCCAGGTGAAAGGAATTATATAACGTTTCCCTTCTATCTTGTTTGAAAAATAAAAATAGCTTAAAAAAATGAACCGCTATTAAGAGTTCTTCCTTTGAATTAATGTTAAAATCTAATATCCATTCCTCTCCTTCTAAAGCGTTGCTGAATTCTGAATGGACAGGCTTATAGAAAGGTTTTATATATTCATCAGGTTGTAGCTGGTTTATATAATCAAGGTTTAAATATACACACCACTCATAAGTCATAGCATCCATTATATAGAAGAAGTTTGCATCCTCTTTTATTAGGTAGCCTTTTCTACTATAGTCATCTAAAAAAGTGTTAGGACAAAGTACTTTTTTTGCATTAATTTTCGATCTCCCCTTTTTAAATTAAAAAATCATTAAAAATAGTTAACGCAAATGTATTTTTATATGCGCTAACTATTTTTTGTTTTATTCATTTTTTACAGATTAGTGTATAGTTCAGGATCTACTGCATCTGATTTTGTGGCGTTCCATAACCCTTTATGAACCTCAAAATGAAGGTGTTGCCCTGTAGAATGTCCTGTGCTACCCATCCAACCGATAAATTGACCAACTTTAACTCTATCGCCAACTTGAACGGCTCTTGAACCGCTTCTCATATGACCATAAACAGTCTCATATGTTTGACCATTGATTTCGTGTCTAATAAATATTGCTTCACCATATGAATCTGATGTATACGATCTTGTTACGATTCCATCTGCTGCTGCGTGTACTTGTACATCCCCATTTTTAGCTATATCAATACCATCGTGGTGTGTTGACCAGCGAGGACCAAATCCTGAAGTTAAAATACCTTCTGCGGGACGGATAAATAATTTTTGACCTGTAGGTGCTGTAATATTTAATACCTGCCCTACGTAAATTGTGTTTGTTGATAGATTATTAACACTCTTTAAAGAATCTACACTCATATTAAACTTTGTTGCAATAGAGAATAAAGTATCTCCAGACTGTACTTTATAAGTAGTAGTCGTTGGGCTTGGCGATGTAGGTTGCGAAACTGTTGGACTAGTTCCCTGAGCAACTAATAAATTTTGACCTACAAATACAGTATTTGTAGTCATATTATTAAGTGATTTTAGGTTATTTACTGTTGTATTAAATTTGGTTGAAATACTCCAGAGGGTGTCCCCTGATTGTACTTTGTAATAGGTATTTTGTGTGTTAGCGGAAGGTGTTGGGAATGTAGTTGATGTATCTGTGGATTCGTAGCGTGGCGCAGAAAGGTACTCGCCATAAACATATCCCTTTTTGCCTCCGGCTATTATGTTATACCAACCATTTGTACTTGATAACACTTCTATTTCAGTACCCTTATTTAATGTAGTTACAATAGAATAACCTGTTCCTGGTCCACTACGGACGTTTAGAACGCTAGCTCCTGTGACTGTTCGATATTCTTTTGATGAAGTTAGAGTTGGAGAACTAGTTGCAGTATCACTTACAATTAGTGTTTGTCCTATTTTAATTGTATCGGATGTAAGGTTATTTAAACTTTTTAGTTTACTTACAGAAATATTATTACTAGAAGCAATACTATACAATGTGTCTCCGCTCTTAACAGAAATCGTGCTTGCAGATGCTATTGTAGGAGCCAATAAAGCTGCTACAACTAAACCTGTGGTTGCAATAGTTAATTTATTCATTAAATTAACCTCCTGTTTATGTTAGAAAGGAAGTGCTGTTGATTAGTTATAAGCAAAAGTTTGAATAAATCAAGAGAAGTGGGTAAATAAATCTCTAAAATAATCAAAAAACCCTTTAATGGTAAGGGTCTACGAGTTCGTATAATTTTCTATGAATCCGGTGTAAAGTTGGGTTAACTCCATACCGGTTGTATTAAAAATTTCTACGTTAGGTTTATGCATACTTTTGCTAATAGCTGAGGTTATAGGCATTAAATTTTCAGGCATAAGATATTCTATATATAGATTCAATTCTTTCTGCTCGGGATTAAAATAAAATATTAAAGGTAAAACCTCTGTGTTTTTCATATCAATAACATCTTGAAACAATAGAATCTCATCTTTGTATTTAAAGATACATTGAATAAAGTTTCCTTCAGATATTCCGTAAAATAGCGGTTCGAATGTATCTAATTCCTTTTTTACTAATTTATTATAATATTCACGTTCATTGTCACTGTAGTAAAAAGACATAATTGGAAAGAAAATGTGTCTGCTAACATATTGAGAAAATATTTGATCCTTTTCAGTTGTAAGTATATCGCAAGCTGAATCATCAAACTTTTTATTGCAAAATGGGCAAATATCTATTTTTCCCTTCTCTTCTGGAGAGTGATATATAGAGTTATAGTCGTAACGAATTTTATCTTTCTTTATACTTTTGATTGCTACATCTTTTAATACAAAAGGAAAATGATTTATGCTCAATAAAACATTGAAACGCATTTCTTCGCCTTTGCGTAGCATATCAATGAATTGAATATCTTTGTGTTGATTGAACTGAAAAATTTTAGCCGTCAAAAGCTCACCTCCCTTTATAAAAGGTCACTTACCTCTTTCTAAATCCTAAATCTGTTCCCTTTTTAAAAAGGGAAAATTAGAAATCATTTCAAGTTATTAAAGAGGTGATTACTAGTGAAGGCAAAGATGATATTACTGTCGGGTATGGCGGCGTTAGCGCTTGCTGCTTGTCAAAATGATGACACAAAGGTTGATGAATCTTCTAATACACAACAAAATAAACAAGTTTCTGTAAAGGAACAAGCAGATAATAAAGAGACAAAAGAAAATAAAGAAACAAATGAGCAAGTAAAAGAAATAAAAGAAACTGAAAAAGTTGTTACAGAGAAGAAAGATACAGAGGAATCTAAAACAGAAAAAGATGAACAAAAGGGAAATGAATCTCAAGCTTTAAAAGCTGAAGATGTAATTGTGAACTATTTCAATGCAATTTCTACAGGTGATGTAAGTACTTTAGAAAAGCTGTATCCTTCTGCTGTAGAAGAAAATAACCAGATGGATAAACTTTTTCAAAGTAGCAAGGTAACAGCAGATATAATTGAAATGAAAAAAGTGTCTTTAGATGATAAAGAAGCTCGTTACAAAGTAAAAGTTAAGATTTATACAAAGCAAGATGATCCTAACTTTACAAATAATACTTCTGATTATGAACTTATACTTGATTTAACTAGTGGTACATTAAAAACTAAATCAATAACTTCTACTGATTACTTAGAATAGAAAAAAACACTCACTTAATTAAGTGAGTGTTTTTTTGTCATATTCAAATGACAATATGAAATTACGTTGCATATATATAAAGTATGGTTGTCCTTTTAATCTAAGGGAGTTGATTTAATTGTCACTTTCAGGAATGTTATTGGTGTTAGTAGGAGCTATAGTGGCGTTTGGTTTTTGTACTTGGTATTACATTGCTATGGGGCGAAGTAATTCAGAAAGCGAAAGAATTCTTAAACGGGACTTGCCCTATGAGTTTAATACACCATCAAATGAGGAAAAAAGTAAGGAAATTAAATAGAGTTATTCTAAGACTAATTGTATCTATACAGTACAATTAGGAAAAGATAAAAAGAGAGAACGGTAATAACCTAATTCTCTCTTTATATTATTGTTTCCCCAAATTAAACAATAAAGTAAGACTGTAGGCTTGCATTTCTTATCGTATGCCTTTTTAGGGGTTTACCCTAAAAAATATATGAGAGGAATGAAGGTATTATGTCTAAAGAAAAGAAGATTCTAGCTGTTTTAGGAGCAAATGGAGAAGGCCCCTTAAAGGAGATGAAGGGTAACCTATTATATGATGTTAGGTACACATTCTTGAACCTTGAGGGAATTGTTGATCCAATTGCTTACGTTAAAGGTGCTTGGTGTTTAAAAACATTAGGAAAAAAACTTCCTAACCCTTTTGGACTAACTGACCTTGATGGTTTCTTAAATTACTATGGATATTTATTATTCTTGGAATTTAAAAAATCCCCAAATGATTTAAAAAAAGGTCAATTGACTGCTTTAGCAAACTTAGTGAAACAGTCGGATGCTACTATTTTTATGGCATTTGGAGAGCCTTGTAAACCAACTTCTTTTTTTGTTATGGATAGTAAAAATCCATACGGTTCTGATCTAATGAAAACCGATTTAGAAGGTCTTCAGGATAGTCTTCAAAAATGGTGTGAAGAAAAGATACCAGAAGAAGAGTTCAGAAGAACATATAATTGGGATAAATGGAGATGGAAACTAGAAGTTGAGTATGCTGAGGAAGGTATTTCTAGGATTCAGGAGCAAAGCCGTTCTCTACAAGACTAGGGGGATTCCCCTGGTCTTTCTTATTTTCAAGTAAAGAAAAAACGCCATAAGCATATAGCTATTGGCGTTTCACGTTATTAATCTAAAGTAGACAAATATCTCTTTTCTTTTTCTTCATCATATTGCCCTTCCCATTTTGAAACGACGATGGCTGCTAAGGAATTACCTACTACGTTAACAGCTGTACGTGCCATATCTAGAATTCGATCTATACCAGCAATAAACGCTAGACCTTCAATTGGAAGTCCTACGGAACCTAACGTCGCTAAAAGAACTACGAAAGACACTCCTGGGACTCCTGCAATACCTTTAGAAGTTATCATTAGTACTAAAACTAATGAAATTTGCTGCATTAGAGACATATCGATTCCATATAACTGTGCAATGAAGATTGCCGCTATTGATTGATAAAGGGTTGATCCGTCTAAGTTAAATGAATAACCCGTAGGAACAACAAATGAAATGATTGATTTAGGGCAACCTAATTTCTCCATCTTTTCTATAATTTTTGGTAACACTGTTTCTGAACTTGAAGTTGAATAAGCCAAAATTAGTTCGTCTTTTAATACTTTAATTAAGTTGAAGATATTAAACTTAACTAGTTTAGCTACAATTCCTAATACAACTACTATGAATAAGATCATAGCTACATACACCAATATAACTAATTTACTAAGTGGAATTAATGAGGCAATACCAAATTTAGAAACTGTGACACCAATCAAGGCAAATACTCCGAATGGCGCCAACTTCATAATAAGGTTAGTGACGTGGAACATCGCATCTGCTGTTGCTTGGAAGAATTGGAGGACTGGTTTTCCTTTTTCTCCAATAGCGGCAATACCGATACCGAATAAAACAGAGAAAAAGATGATGGCTAACATATTACCTTCTGTAAGTGCAGTGAAGATGTTTTGAGGAACAATATTAATAAAAGTATCTGCAAGGCTATGTGATTCTACTTGTTCTGTTGTAGCGATATATGTTTGGATATCTCCTTTTGTTAGGCTTTCCATATTTACACCTTTACCAGGTTGGAAGAGGTTTGCCGCTACTAGTCCTAAAATAATAGCAATTGTTGTGATGATCTCAAAATAAATCAGTGTCTTACCACCAATTTTTCCAAGCTTTTTAATGTCCCCTACACCCGCTACGCCTACAATCAAGCTAGAAACTACAATTGGTACCACAATCATTTTTATAAGACGAATAAATATTGTGCCTACCGGTCCTAAATATGTCTGCACTTCAGGATTACCATAAAAAACTCCTCCAACAATAATCCCTAGGATTAGACCAATTAATATTTGCCACGCTAACCCAATCTTTTTCATAAGAATTCCCCTTTCATAATAAAGAAATTTGCTTAAAAATAAATTAGAATGTTCAGTCAATTTTAAATTCAACCGTTTACACTTCTTAATCTGTTAATTTAGGAAAAAAGTTACTTTACCATTTATTTTTTTGAAAAAAATTAGAGTTTTCTAGAAAAATAAAAGCAAGGGTTGGTGTCTTTCTTTGTTCTGCTTTAAAAAATATAATGTGCTCAAAATAAATAACAGGAGCGCAAAGTATGAGAAAAAGTCTAAGAAAAAACGCTGTTGTTTTAAATCTGTTCGAAAAAGAAACTGGTGTTTTATATGGAGAAGACATTTTTATTTGCACAACAGGAGATTATATCGAAAACGCGATTCTAGTTCGTAATGGTACAACAGATTCAAGTGTAGCAGAGGCATTATATTGGTTTGAGTATTATTACAATTTACTTGGCTTAGATTTGAAGCAAAATAACTCAATAACTGTAGAGGATGTTGCTACAAAGATTTTTGAGGTATTCGCCCTTTATACAGAGGAAAGCCAGTTTGAAATTCTATTTAACGGTGAAGTTTTAGAAGAAGATGAAGAATTATCTACTGAGGAAATTAAAAGCCCTGAATCTAATCAACCTCTTAAAGAAGTGCAAATAGCCCCCACTAATAAATCCTCTATACAACGTAGCGAAGCAGTTGCTCCTACCTTTAATGTAGATTCGTCACATTACCCTCCTAATACAGTGAGTGAATATAGTGATGAATATTCTTTCAAAGAACTACCTCGAAAAGCACAATCATTCCCTCCCCTATATGAAAACCAAGAATATATAGAACAATACCTAGCAGAACGTGGAGTAAGAAGAAACCTCATAAAATGGGTTTTGTCTCATCGTAAGCACAATGCTGAAAGATTTAAAGATGCTCCACAAGAAGTAGTAGACAGAATTGAAAGAGTGCCCAATTACATAGGTAAAGTGTCTGTAATTGAAAAAGCTTTAGCCGCAATGATGCGTGATCAACCGTTGTCTCTCAAAGGAGAAGCCGGTACAGGAAAAACTACCTTAGTAGAAACTGTTTCGTGTCTTTTGAATTTACCTTTATTTAGCATTAATGGTTCCTTGGAGTCGAATAAAGCAACTTTGGTTGGAGAAAAAGACATTGTTGGTAAAGGGAGACTTGTTACTAAGGATGGGCAGATGACAAAAGCTATGAAATGGGGAGCTATTCTTTATATTGATGAAATTAATATGATGCGCCCTGATGTATTAGCTATTGTAAACGGAGCTACAGACCATCGTAAAACATTCTACAACGATGTTTCTAAAGAGACAGTTGTAGGTCATAAAGATTATCGTTTTATATCGGCAATGAATATTGGGTACGCAGGAGTTAAAAAAATTAACGAAGCCACAAGTGATCGTACTGCTTCTATCATCTTAACTTACCTTGGAAAAAATGAAATGAAAACATTATTAAAGAACTTAGCCGCAAGAGAAAATGAACAAGCTAAGTTAATTGGAGCTCCAGAGTTAGAAACTGTCGACATCGTAAAACTAACTAAAATCTATCTTGAATTAACAGTTGCCTCAAAAAAGGGTTATATTCCTGTCTTAGCTGCTTCTACACGTAACATTATACTCCTAGCTAAGATTGTACCTGTTTTGGGCTACCAATTAGCGTTGGAAATGATGTTGGATAAATTTGAAGAATCTGCGGCAGAAATTGTTGGAGTTTTAGCTAGTAATGAGCTTTTAGATGAATTAGGCGTAGATCCGAATGAATTACTTGGTTCGCAGTCAGCTTCAAAGTAACATAATTTAGAACCTCTCTCCTTTTAGAGAGGTTTTCTTAATAGGAGGATTCTTGTGGTTTTAGAAAACGTACAGATATTAAAGTCCTTAGATGCATTCCTAAGAAGAGCAATAGCAGATGTAGAGGATGTTGTATCTTTAAAAAAGTTACAGGAAATAGAAATGACCAGACTAGTTTTCAACGATGAAGCGGAATGTTTTACTACCGGTAAAACAATTGTTATAGGTAAAGATTTTCCTATTTTTAAACGCGAGAATAAAAATGTTGCATATCGACAAGCTCAGGGAGTTATTATTCACGAATTAGCTCACGTAATTTATACGAATTTTAAAGATTATGCCACTTTTATAAATACCGCTCCTCATAAACATAAGAAAAGTAAAAATATCGCAAAAAGTATTATCAATATTCTTGAAGATTACAGAATTGAAAAGCAGATGGGCGAATTAAACCCTTTTTATAAAAAGCTTTTCCTAATGGTTCGCTTTCACATTATACAAGAGGTAAGTGAAGTAATTAAGAAGATGGAGATTACTAACGACGAGGATAGATTAGATGCTTTGATAAATTCTCTACTGTTCATTGGTTTTATAAATAAGCCTTTAAAAACATCTGACAATAAGACAAATGAGTTAATAATGGAATTGGTACCTATTGTTCGTAAAGCTACGCTCGCAAATTCTACTAAAGAAGTAGCGGGTTATGCAGATGAAATAATGGAGCTAATAAAAAACTTAAATATAGATGACAACAATTTCTATTTAAATGAAACTGTAAAGAAAATGTTAGGGAAATTAAAAGCAACAGGTACGTACGGTCCCTTGGAACAACAAATTGAAACTAGTATTCCAGGAGGCGTAAATGCCGGAGATAAAGATGCTCCTGACAGACAAGTTGTACTGGATATTACTAAAAGCTTAGAATTGGCCTCTAAAGAAGCTGAGTCCACTTTGAATGATTTAGTATCCCAGATGGATAATGAAGTGCTTAGACTAGAAAAAGAGGATGTAACAAGTGATATTATTAATAACTATCTAAACGCAACCACAGATGAACGGCTTGAAGTTCAAATTAAGAAAGAAGAGAAAGAAATAACTGAATTAATAAAGGATCTCCCACCCCTCCACTCTCATAGAAGAATCAATATTCGCCCACTTAACGAAATTGAAAAATATTCAGTAGGTCATTATGAATCTTTAAAAAATGATTTGAAGCTACCAATTTTAAAGACTGTGGCTAAATTAGAACAATTAATACAAACAAAAATTGATGACTGGGAGTACTATCAAAAATCAGGTTCAATTGATACAGAATCCTTAATAAGATTTGTAGCCTTTGATGAGTTAGATGTATTTAAAAAGCAATATCTTGAAGATGAAAAATTAGCGATGGATGTAATGTTGTTAATTGACTGTTCTGGTTCCAATAGTGCTGAAGTGTTAAATCAAAAAAATAAAGAGAGTCTGCCTAGATATAAAGTTAATCAAATGATAGCACTTTATCTTCACGAAGTGTTAAAAGCTATGAAATGGAGACATTCAATATGGGCCTTTGATTCGGGTGAAACAGAAAATATATCCCCTATTATCCCTTTCACAGGGTGCTTTGATAAGAAGGAAGGATTAAAAATGCGTTCCATAGGTGCTAGAAATGCTAATCGAGATGGGCTGCATATAAGATTAGCTGGAAAACACTTAGCAGGTCACGCAGAAACAAATCGTAAACTATTGATTGTCCTTTCTGATGGTCAACCTGCTTCCCATAATTACAGCGGTGTAATGGCTATGTCTGATGTATACAATTCAACTCAGGAATTAAAGGAGCTTGGTGTTAAAACCATTGGAATATTTTCTGGTGACGAGTTAGAAAATCAATACTTTGAACGAAAAGAAAAAAGTAGTGCCGGAATGTATGAGAGTGCAATTTTCTTAAATAACGATAGCATTTTTGAGTTTCCGGATAAAATCTATAGCTTGTTAATTAAGGAATTTGAACTTGAAGATGAAAATTATTAATATAGCTATTTTGTAAGTTGAAAGAGAGGTTTTATATGACGTTTTCACTTAGAGCAATTAAAGAACTAGAGTATAGGGCGAAAAGGTTACATAACAGGTTCAGTTTTAAAACAGAAGGAACAATGAAAAAGCCTGTAAATAGCAGGAATGCACTGGATTTTGAAAGTGATGTTGAATTTATGTTACCTGCCGCTAATGAACTTAAATTTATCACTATAAAAGACAATTACGATTGTGCCATTGATGTGTTTAATATAGTTCAGCGTTTATTAATAAATGGAAATAAGATTATTCTCTCAGGTGGAACTAACGAGGAGATGGATGAGTTAGTTATGAGAGAAACTCAAAAAATTTTAGACTTGTTAGTTATTGTTAAAGACAATGATAGACAATTTAAGCCTTTTATATTTAACGAGAAGCACAGATTTGGTGAACAGTGGTTTATAGAGGTTGCTAAAAATATTCAAATATCAAACGATGTCTCTGTTTTTGTAAATGAGTTAAATGGTGGAGATATTGCTCTTCATATAAAGAGGTCGCTATTAAACCCTAATAATAAAGAAGTGTATCTATATGGAATAGATCAGGATATTGATTGTGGGGCAGAGTCACGTCATAAAGGTATAGAGACGGCTCGTAACGGTATTGCCGAGGCTAGTTCTTTTTGGTCAGATATATCTTTTTGCGCAAATCACTATGTTAATTTTGGAGATGAACGAAATTACTATATAGAAAGCGAGTTATATAACTTCTATAGAAAAAAGATACCAAGGCAACAAGGTTTATTTATCTTTAATTACCCTTTTTATCGTATAGATGACATAACTAATATACTGAGAAATAATGAACTTATAGCTGCGATCAATACAAATGATGAAATTGGTAACATCTTATTTGTTATGAAGTATGGTCCCCTTCAAAATTCCTCAAAGAAAGAAATACAAAAAATCGAATTTCAATCCCAAAGGCTCCCTAGTTCCCTTTCAAATGTAATCCAATATTACTCCAAGCACCTTGAGGAAGTTAAAACCTTCAGAGGAAAATATACAGATATGCACGACATCAGAACTGAATTTATAGGGCAAGAGGATTCTTCAAAATTTCTTTTTGATTACTACCAACCCAAAAATAAGCTTCAACAGCTAGAAAATCCCTTAATAGAGTATAAACCAGATCACATACCTGCTATTGCGACTTCTGAAATTATTAACGGAAGATATGTAGACGAGATTTTAAAGAAAAAGACTGGAAAAGAATTTGGGTTCGATCATCTATTTTCAACAAAAATTGTAAAGAGAGAAACAGAAGAAAAAGAAGAAAAAGTAGATAAGCACGGAAATAAAATAACCGAAGTAAGTGAAAAGAAAAGTAACGTAATTGTATCAATTGCTTTAATTGCTGAAACGGGTGAATATATAGAGCTATTTTCTAATGAAAATGAGGATAGCGAAGAAGATTTTGATTAAAGAAAGTAAGGTGAAATATTGAATCGCTCATTAGAAAATTTGAGACTAGACTTACATAACGGTGAACGATCTTTTAATTTTAATACAGACCTCTTAATAGCTAAGAGAACAGAAAAAGATACAGAAATGGAGATATTAGCCGTTTCGTTGTATGAAACAAAATCTGAGCTGAATAAATTAATTAAAAAGAACAATCGTGCATCAGGGAAAATACACGGTCACCCTTTGTATAGTTACGATAATATAAAGTTCTTTGTTAAAAAGTTTTCGGATTTCGAAAAAAGAGAAACTCCTGGAACAAAACATCATCATCGTGTTACCTTAATTAGAAAAAAAGATCTTGTCATAGATCAGACAGTAGAATCTTTTCCGATTGTGATGTTGCCTAAGATTGAAGCAGAACAGCTTCAAACCATTGTTTTTGAATATGTAAGAGATAATATTGTTTCCCCTCTTTTCCCCGATGTTCGTATTCCTCAAGTATTAGCCGGTGAATTATTTATCTCGGTTGAACAAGCGGAAGATATTTTGGTAAATATTAATAGCGGAATTATAGAAACAGAAAATGAAAAAATAACTGCTGATATGTTGGAGATGTACTACCAGTGGGTTGATTATCTTGTTCAAGAATTAGCGAAGCGTAATCGTCTCCAACCTCTTGAAGTTATTGTTTGTCCAAAAGATCTAATTGCTTACGAAATTATTATAAACGAAGCAGAAATACGTGAAATTGTTTCGAGAGGTCTTGTAGCTGGATGGATTAAGGTATCTAAATCAACAAAGCTTTCAAACCGTTACGAATCCTTTGATACTTATATGCCCGACTATGCAAGTACATTTAAGGCTAGAATTGAAAGTATATCAATAGCTCAACATCGCTATGGAGATATAAGAGAAAAAACAGTTTCTTATTTAAAAAGATTAGGTAAGCAGCCAATATCAGTACAGGTAGACGCGATAGAAGCTGGTTTGAAATCTTTAACGAATCAAAAACGAGTAAATATAGTCGGTGAACCAGGTGTAGGTAAAACGTATATGATGTCTTCTATTGCCTTTTTAGATTCCTTGTATGATAAGCGAGCTATGAAACTTTTAGTGTTATCGCCAGATCATTTAATAGAATCAGCTTGGCAAAGAGAAACGGAAGAAACTTTAATTGAAGCATCTTATCACCACATTACTTCGGTTAGTGATGTAATAAGATATGAACAGCAAGGACTCTTGAAAGATGATAAACCTCGAGTATTTATACTACCTCAAAATTCCGCTAAAAGCGGCTACTCCTTAATGCCAATGGTAAGATGGGAAACGCACTTATTTCCTCTTGAAGAACAACCTAATAGATACAGAGCCCAAAAGGTTTTTGTCTGTCCTCACTGTGGAGAAATCCTTAAAAAAAGAATGAAAAATACTGATACAAATCCCAATGCAACAAAATTTATTTATGTGCCTGTAGGTTATGACCACTTCGCTACAGAAAGATATAACAATCGAAAGTGTGGTTCTTGCTCTTCTGTGTTATGGGGAACTACAAATAAAAAAGCTATATCATATAAAGAATTTTTATCAGGTGTTCCTAGAGAAAGCATATTTATGTACACTAGTGCGGGGTTTCTTCCAAGAGATTTGAAGTCTTTAAGGCGGCTTATAGAGGATACTCGCAAAAAGTACGATGAAAAACCAACGAAAGCGAGAAAGTCACAGTTAGCTGAGTTAAGAACCGCTGAACTTCAAATGAATGGTACTGCAAAAGTTAAAACTCAGGTTTCCCCACATAAGGTACCGATTGCGGATTATGTTTTCAAGAAATTAAAAAATGCATTTACCCATTTAATTATCGATGAAGTGCACGAAATACAAAATAGTACGTCTGCTAGAACCCAAGCAGCAGGAAAATTAATTGCCTCTGTCCCAAAAGTTATAACAGGAACTGGGACTTTAATGAATGGATATGCTAAATCACTATTCTTCACCTTCTTTATGTTGTATCCGGAGAAAATGAAAAAAGCTGGCTTTGAAATAATTGATGGAGAAAAATTTCAAGTCGCTTTTGGAGTAACTGAAAAAAGATACCGTTTAACCTCAGATAAAAAAAGAACTACACTTGCTCCGAAATCCAAACCTGGAATCTCCCCTATTATCTTCCCTATGTTTCTTCAATCTACTAGTGTGTTTATTACTTTAGATGACCTATCATCTACTTTACCATCAATTGATACAGAAGTCGTTGAAGTAGAACCTTCTCAAGAACTGTTAGTAGGAAAAAGAGAACTAGAATTAGCTGTAGCTCAAGCCACAAAAGGCGATATAAAGTTATTTAAAGCGTTAATGCCTACCCTCTATTCCTATCTTGATATGCCAACTTTACAAAGAGAAATTAAAGATGAAGATGGAAATTTAATTCATTTAACTAAAGTAATATCAAATGATGATGATAAAAAAATTAAAGCTTTAAAATCCATAGTTAAAAAAGAAGTAGTACATAATCAAAACAGAGTGATTGTCTATACGTATTATACAAATGACGGTATAAACAATTATATAAAAGAAAAGTTAGAAGAAGATGGCTATCGTGTAACAGTACTTAATAAAAATACAGAGCACAGTATTTCGTGTGATGGCTCACTAAAGAAGGTACTTAAAAACAAGCGAGAAGAATACATAAAATCTGAAGTGAAAAAAGGAACGGAAATTTTAATAACTAACCCTGAATTAGTTAAGACCGGTACAAACTTAATAGATTTTGCCCCTATTGTGAGATATCAGATGGATTATCAAGTATATACTGAGCGTCAAGCAAGAGGCAGAACAAGACGTATTGGACAAACTAAAAACTGTACTATTTACTACCTCTATTACAAACAATCTTTTCAGGAAGACATAACAAAGCTGATGGCAACTAAGATAGTGGCATCGGAAGCTATTGAAGGTAAAATGGATTCAAGAGGGCTTGATGCTATAACTAATAGTAGAACTCCAGAAGAGGAACTAGCTAAAAAATTCTTTGAAACAATGGGATTGAAACAAAAAAAAGATAAAGCTGAATGATTAGTTCATTCGGCATTATCTTTTTTTGTTTTGAAAAAGAACGGGTACTCATATCCATCTATATATACGGGTTCATATCCTTTTTTATCAATCGTTTTCCAGTCGTACATTTCCCATTTTTTATTTCGAACAACTTTTTTTAAGTGTGTTCTATTTTGGAAATATGGGTTTAAGAGTATGCTGAAAAATTTACTATTTCTTCTAGTGTGGGCGACTAATAAATTTGGATGAAGCTGTTGCAATAAATCTAAAGCTTTCCCCTCTCTAAAAATTAAATTATTGAATGCTCTTATACGGCAAGCTTCCTTGGTTAAGAAAAAGTCAAAAACTTCTTTGAAACCAAGTTCTATGTCTAAACAAGGTGTAAGATCTTTTTTCCATCTTTCAATTTGTGTATGATAAGGTTCTTTTTTTTCGTTCCATAACTGATAATAATGCTCAGATTTTAGCTCCCATCTACTTTCAAACTCAGAAAGATTGTCTCCAAACATTTCAGGCCACCTTGTTAAGACAATTGAATTTCGAGTGCCGGTTAATTTTTCCGCAGATAGATTCAGTTCTTTAAGTATGGTAAATGTCTTATCTAATTCTTCTTTATCCCAACCTCCGACACGTTGATACAAATCACCTTTATAAGCAATGATAAATCTAAAATTATACGGGTAAATTTCTCTTATTGCTTTTGCTATTAATTGCAAATGAATAAGGGTTAAGTAATCAGCTATATCAGGATAGATCCAGCCATTTGAAATATTTTCTTTTTTAAATTTTGGGGAAAATGTTGTTAGAAAGAAATCTATAGGAGCACCTTTAGATACAAGGGTTTTTAATTTGGTAAGGTAAGTGTTTTTAATATTATGGGAGATTGCGGAACTCCCCTCTAATTGAATTACAGATCGATCAGAGAATAAAAAACGGTAAATAACATCAGCAATTGTGTCTTCATCTTTAATTACTAAGTTGTATCTCTGTTCTAATGAATTTAGATGTAGCTCGTTCAATTTTAAATCTGTGATTTTCAAGTAATATTTCCTCCTCTCTTTTGGATTGAAATTATTGGCTAAGATTATACTTGTGATTCATCTTTTGTGGAAATAAATTCAAATATTTATATCGGTTGTTTTATTGTTTTAAACAAGTTTCCAAAAATATAATCTAAGCATATATAATACTCAGACTTATACCAAAGGGGAATGCTTGGTGAACATACAATTTAGAGGACAAAATTTTGAGATATCAGATTTAATGCAAAAGAGCATTTCTACAAGAATTATGAGGTTGAAGCATCTCTTTGTAGAACCGGTTAACATTTATATCACCCTTATAAAATTTCAGAAAAACCATAAGTTAGAGGTAGTAATTTTAAATCAAGATTCTCTACGTTTAAAAGAAGAAATATTTGAAAATGATTTGGAGTTCGGTCTAAATATTCTACTTACAAGAATAGAAAAAAGGTTAGAAAAACTGCAAAATATGACCGTATAGAAAATGGTTAGAAATAAAAAAGACTTATATCCTAATAATGGAATAAGTCTTTTTTTGATAAGAAATGTAAAAATACACTAATAATTAATTTTTATTTCTTTCTTAGAATTAAATAGAGTTAATTTTAATATCATTCAATATAATATCATTCAATAAAATAACTGATAATATATTATATTTTAGTGAAATTCAATATTAAATATTGAATTCTAAAAAGAATTTTTAAAATGTTTTTGAAATCAACTTTTCAGCGATTTGTACAGCGTTTAAAGCAGCACCTTTTAGTAGATTGTCTGATACTACCCAAAAACTTGCCGCATTGTTGTTATTTACATCTTTTCTCAAACGCCCTACCATAGTGTCATAAACGCCTTCAGAATTACGTGGCATTGGATAAAGTTGCTCATCCGGATCATCGATGACTTTTAGACCGTCGAATTTTTCCCAAAGACTTCTTAATTCCTGAATATTAATATCTTTCTCGGTTTCAATATAAACTGACTCACTATGTCCTACAAAAACTGGAACACGAACACAAGTAGCATTAACTTGAATTTGATTATTGTGCATTATCTTTTTAGTTTCGTTAATCATTTTCATTTCTTCTTTAGTAAAACCGTTCTCTTCAAATACATCAATTTGAGGAATCAAGTTGAAGCTAATTGTATGTGGATATACTTTTGGTGTGTATTTCTCTTTATTTAGAAATGCTGATGACTGTTCTTTTAATTCTTCGATTGCTTTTTTACCTGTTCCGCTCACAGCTTGATATGTTGAAACAACCACCTTTTTCAAACCGTAATTATCAAGTATTGGCTTTAATGCTAGAACCATTTGAATAGTAGAACAGTTAGGATTAGCGATGATGCCCTTATGACTAAAGATATCTTCAGGGTTAACTTCTGGAACTACTAAAGGTACATCTTCTTTCATTCGGAAATGACTTGTATTGTCAATAACAACTGCTCCGCTCTTTACTGCAAATGGAGCGTACTTTTCAGAAATACTTCCTCCTGCTGAGAATAAGGCTATATCAATTCCTTCGAATGAATTCTCGGTTAACTCTTCTACAGCAATTAAATCGTCTTTAAAATTTAGCATTTTACCTGCTGATTTTGCAGAAGCTAATAAGGTTAACTTATTTATAGGAAAGTTTCTTCTTTGTAACGTTTCAATCATTTTTTGTCCCACTGCGCCAGTAGCGCCCACAACTGCTACATTATACTTTTTTGTCATTATCGTACACCTCTAATAATTTCTCCTTTAACAAAATAAAGGATTGATTTTTAATTCTAAATTTACGTAATCCGTTTTGCTTCATTATGTACTATTTTTTCTGGATAAACAGGATGAAAAACTGATTATTTCTTATAAGAACAATCTATACTTTTGCTTTATATTATTTAATTGGACTACTTCAATTAGACACATACTCATATCGGGCTTTAACTAATATATTTATTTTTTTAAAAAAAAGGTTAACCTTCTTTTTAATTAACGACGATTAACAATGAAAAGATAAGGTCTATACATTAACCTGCTACCTTGGAAATATAGGTTGAATACAAGGGGTGTTTTTAAAAGGAATTAATTAAAGTATAAAACGTATAAGATTTGGGGTGGGGTTTATGTCCGGACGACAGCAAAGAAAGATAGAAAATTCTTTTTTAGAAATTAAGCAAATACTCGTTAAATGGGAAGAAAATAAAGAGAATCCTTATATTGCTGAAAAGGAAATAAGACTTCTAATTGAAAAAATCTCTAATATGCAATTAGCAATTAAGAAGAGTGATCCGCACTTATATGAAGAGAATGACACTAAATTAAAAGAGATAGAAAATAAATTTATCTTTTTATCGGAGAATGTGTATAAAAGTGTTTCGAAGGAATACCTGATTGACATTACATATAACGATTTAATTAAAAATAAAAAAGGCGCTTTACTAAAATTCGGTGTTAAAGGCTTATTAGAAAAAGAAAAAATTATTGAGCAAGTTTTTCATCAATACTTAAATGATAATACGCCTCGTCATCCAAAAGATGAGTATCCTCTTGCAAGGTCTTTAAGAAGGAAATTTGTTATACATACAGGACCGACTAATTCAGGAAAGACTTTTGATTCATTGGTAAAGCTGAAGAATAGTTATAGTGGGATGTACCTTGCTCCTTTAAGGTTACTTGCATTAGAGATATATGAAAAGTTAAATATAGATGGAACGCCCTGCGCATTAACTACGGGTGATGAGGAAATAGAAGTCCCCTTTTCAAGACATATATCCTGTACCATTGAAAAAGCAGACTTAGAACACTTTTATGAACTTGTCGTAATTGATGAATCGCAGCTAGCTGGAGATACCTTTAGAGGTGCCGCCTGGACAAGAGCAATCTTAGGTCTTTATGCGCAAGAAATACATATCTGTTGTTCCCTAAATGCTGTTTCAGTGATTAAGAAACTTATTAAAGACTGTGATGACACTATAGAAATTGTAGTTAACGAAAGAAAGACTCCACTTATTATGGAAGATGTAGAATTTAAGTTTCCTAAAGATGTTCGGGCTGGAGATGCCTTAATTGTATTTTCTAGAAAAATGGTGCTGAAGGCGGCTTCTGTACTTAGTGAATGTAACATAAAATCCAGTTTAATTTACGGAAACCTACCTCCAGATACTAGAAGGAAGCAAGTGTCATTATTTACGGAAGGTATAAATGAGGTAGTAGTCTCAACTGATGCTATAGGGATGGGGCTAAACTTACCTATTAAAAGAGTTGTTCTAATGGAAACGGAAAAATATGATGGTGACGAAGAAAGAAACTTAACTGATCAGGAAGTTAAACAAATTGCAGGAAGAGCAGGCAGGAAAGGTATATATCCTGTGGGTTATGTAAATGTAATAAATCACAAAGAACGAATTATTCAACAATTATACAAGTCCGATGAGGAATTAACCAAAGTTTATATAGGGCCAGCAAAGAATACAATATTAAAAATTAGAATTGGTACTTTAAAAGAGAAACTTATGTATTGGAAGAGCTTTGACTCAAAAGTTCCGTACATAAAAAAAACAGATATTGAAGAACAATTATATCTTTTGGATTCACTTAATAAAAATCTAGAGGCCACTTTAAATGAAGAAGAATTATATCGTGCGATTCAAATACCATTCGATTATAAAAATGAAAAGTTACTACACAAATGGCAATATTACTTACAGGAAACTGCTAATAACGCTAATGAGTATACAAAGCCGACAATTAATTTAAGTGGAGAATTAGAGGATCTCGAGTTAATGTATAGAGAGGTTGATCTATATTACTCTTTTAGCAAAGCATATAATAAACAATTTGATAATCAATGGGTACAAGAAAAAAGAGAATTGATATCTGAACAAATACATTTCATCTTAAATGGAACACTTTTAAAAGGTGGTAAACATTGCATCAGATGTTTGCAGCCAATATCTTTAGACAGTTTATTTACTGAATGCGATAAATGTTTTCAGCAAAAAAAATAAAAAAAGACAGGGTTTATTAGCCTGTCTTTTTATTTACCCTTTGTTTTTGGAGATAATCTTGGAATAATTTAAAGTTTCCAATAATCTTCTCTAATTGATCATCACTAACTATTAATGAATCTTTATATTTAGGGTACTCTAAAGTTTGATAATCTGTTTTCTTTAATGGAATTCTCTCTTCCCTAACTAAGCTGTGGAAAGTGTGATGAATTTCATCACTCGGAATGATAGAAATGTCTTCTTTTGAATAAGTAATAATATTTCCCTTTTTATAAATAAGACTACCTTCCTTTTCCCACTCTAAGATATCATTAAAATTTAGCGGGATTTTAAAATCACGTCTGTATTCTTTGGGAATAAACCATTCTAACCTAATACATAAGGTATCTTCAAAGTTATGGTAAGTAATGAATCTATAGGCATCAAAGATAGTGAAATTGACACTATGTTCTGGGTAAGCTAAGACATACCTTCTAAGTTCTATGGACGACATTTGATGTGTGGAAGTATATAAAATTGGATAATTCAAATTAACTATCCTCCTCTTCTAATTTAAAAGGTAATATTAATACTATTTTTATTATTAAAGTTTATTCCTAAACCTTTAATTTAAAACGAATAATTAAAAAAGCATCCTTTAAGGATGCTTTTATCTTGCTAGCGGTTTATGTAGACCAAACGAGTGATGTAATGCTCTAATAGCTTCGTTCGATTGAGGCTCCGGAACCAAAACCCAAATAGTAGTATGAGAATCAGTCGACTGTAAAATAGGTATATTATTTTTATAAAGAGTATGGACAATTTTTCTAACTACACCAGGAACGCCTGTCATACTTGCTCCTACCAAAGAGATTTTTACAACATCGTCTCTTTGCTCGAATTCAAGAGATAAGGAAATAAGAATATCCTCTACTTTTTTTGCGCTGTCTTTTTTTACTGTAAAACTAACATTATCTTTTGTAATGTTAATTAAATCAACGGAAACGCCGTAATCTTCTAACTTTGAAAATAAGTTATCTTGAATTGAGTATGATAAATTTGTTTTTATTTGAAATTGTGCAATTCCTGCGGTTTGTGTAATACCTGTTAAGAATTGTGCACTCTCTTTCTGATTCTGGTCATCTAATTCACTTTGGTTGGTGATTAATGTTCCCTTGGTATCGCTAAAAGTTGATCTAACTCTAATTGGTATATTATATTGCATTGCAATTTCTACTGCGCGAGGGTGAATAACTTTTGCGCCTTGATGGGCTAAATTGCAAATTTCATTATATGTAGTTTTAAATAAGATTTGCGCATCATTAACAATACGTGGATCAGCGGTCATAATCCCCTCAACATCGGTGAAAATATCAACAAATTCTGCATTAACTGACGCTCCAAGTGCTGTAGCAGATGTATCGCTCCCTCCTCTTCCAAGAGTAGTGATTTCCATATCATTAGATATACCTTGAAAACCTGTTACTACTAATACATCTGTTGATTCAAATTCCTTAAAAATTCTTTCGGGTCTTAAATCCAAGATACCCGCTTCATTATATTCGTTATTTGTAATGATTCCTGCTTGTCCACCAGTTAATACTTTATTTGCAATACCTAGTTCGTTTAATTCACTTGAGAATACACAAGCAGATATGAGTTCTCCTGTATTCATTAATAGGTCTTTTTCTCTTCCTGATAAGTTTGGAGCTAGGTTGATTAACGAGTCCGTTGCATAAGGGTCGCCAGTTCTACCCATCGCTGACACCACTACCACTACTTTGTAATTTTCCTTAAGACCTTGACGAATATGTTTAAAACAGGACTGTCTGCTTTTGGAATTAGCTACTGATGTTCCGCCAAATTTTTGTACAATTATTTTCATAAAGATTATCCTCCGTGAGTGTATAGTGTTAGATTATTCTGTACTTGGAATTCATTTAATGTCTTTTTAAATAGGGACAGAAATTCCTCAATCTCTTCCTTGCTAATAATTAAAGGCGGTAATAGCCGAATAATATTTCCTTGCGTAATATCTATTAACAAACCATTTTTTAGTGAACTGAGTTGGAGCTCTACAGCTAATTTAGGGGAAAGTGATGTGGTAATACCAAACATTAAACCTTTGTATCTAATTTCTGTAAGGATGTGGGGACAAAAATCTTGTATCTTAATTAATTCGTTAAATAAATAGTCCGCTCGTTCTTTAGAGTTAATTACGCCATCCTCTAAAAGTACATTTATAGTTGCTAAACCTAATGAAGTAGATAAAGGAGGATTTGCCCAAGTGGTGCCGTGGTCGCCTTTATTAAATGTCTCAATAAGCTTTTTGCCTACAATAACGCCTCCAAGTGGTATTCCGCCGCCAGAACCTTTACCAAATAGAATAGCATCTGGTTTGATTCCTGAAGTTTCATAAGAAAACAACGTTCCTGTTCTCCCCATACCCGTTTGTATTTCATCGACAATTAGAAGAGTGTCAGTATTGTCGCAAATTTCTCTTGCTCTTATCATAAAGTCATCAGTTATAGGAACTACTCCTCCGGATCCTAAAACAGGTTCCATCATAAATGCGATTGGCTTCTCCTCCGAAATTACCTTTTTAAGCTCTTCAATGGAGTTAGGTGTTATTTCAATGGGTTTAAAAATACCAGTGGGATAGTCTTGATAAACAGATGGTTGTCTAGTGAAGGAAACTGCTCCTAAGGTTCTTCCGTGGAAACTATTTTTAAAAACAACTACTGCATTACGTGAATCGTTTGTTCTTATTTTTCGTTTGTATAACATTTTAATTACTGTTTCTGTCGCTTCTGCTCCTGAAGTGGTGAAAAAGACTTTTCCATTAATAGAGTGTTTAGATATTACCTCCGCGAATTTAATAGCGTTTGGATTGTGATAATGAAAAGGTGAATGTATTAGATTTTTAGATTGTTCACTAAGTACTTGGTTTAAAGCTGGGTGGTTGTAACCTAATTGGTTAACTCCCACACCAGCAAACATATCTAAATATTTATTTTCATTTTCATCAAACAAGTAACAACCGTACCCTCTAGAAATTGTTATTGGCAATTTTGCATAAGCGGGAACCAAATATTCATTGCTTTTGTCTGACCAAGACACAATTACCCCTTCTTTCCTAAGTTGGTTAAAAACTGAACCTCAGGGTTTAATTGAATATCGTATTGTTCTTGTACCTTTTCTTGAGCTAATTTAATAAGAGAAACAACGTCTTCAGAACTTGCATCTCCTAAATTAACAATGAAGTTTCCGTGTTTTTCTGAGATTTGAGCATTTCCAATGCGATAACCTTTCAAACCTAACTTTTCAATTAGATTCCCTGAATACTCAGGGAGTGGATTCTTAAATACGCTTCCACAACTCGCCTCTTTAAGAGGTTGAGTTTTCAATCTGTATTCTTTATTTTCGTTTGTGATTTTAACAATATCTTCTTTAATTGAAGTTTTTAATTCAAATGTTGCCTCTAATACAATCCAGTTTTCTTGTTGTATAATGCTTTTTCTGTAACTGAATGATAAATCTTCATTTTTTAGCGTTTTTATGTTTCCTGTTTCATCTAAAACTTTTACTTCTTTTAACACTTTAGAAACATCGCTGCCGTGAGCTCCTGCATTCATAGTAACAGCGCCGCCAACGCTCCCTGGGATTCCTGCTCCAAACTCTAAACCAGCCAATCCTTCTTTCGCTACGTTTAAACATAAGACGATAAAAGAAGCCGCTGCTCCAGCAACAACTGTATTTTCATTAATTTTAATAGTTTCAAATTCTTTACCTAAACGAATAACAATCCCTTTGACACCTTCATCTGGAACTAATATATTTGATCCTTTTCCAATAATAAAATAAGGAATACTATTAGCTAATATATATTTATATAAACTTGCCAGCTCTTCGGCTGTATGGATATGTACTAAGAACTCAGCATTTCCGCTTAATTTCCAGGTGTTATATCTTTTTAATGATGCGTTTTCAGTAAAATCTATTTTTAATTCTTGAAGTTTTTCTTTAATGCTTGTCAAAACTTTCATCCTTTCAACTTGAATTAATATTTTTATTTTTGTGAAGATTTAAAAAACCTTGATACAAAAAGAAAAAACCCATCATTTTTAACGAGTTTTTTTCTTCCTTACAACACTATAAACAAATAGTATTAAGTCTACAATTAGAGAAATTATAAGATAAATGTATAAATAAGAAAAGATTAAAAATATAGGAATAAAGAAAACAACTGACATTTTTAGATAAGGCCATACAATGAAGATTAGTAATATGAAAAAGATAGTTGTAAGCCCATTTTTAATGTAGTAGTTTTTATAAAGTGAATTCATTTGCATCACCCAATATTAAACATACACATAAATTAAATTTATTCAAAAAAAATGAACTAATTATCTATAACGTAATTCCACTCCATAGTAATATAGGTTTTTGTTTTGATCATATCTGTCCCACGTAATCTTGCCCATAGCTCTTCTGGAGATATTTTCTTCATCAAAGAATACTTCTATAAATTCAGAGGTAATTTTGTAATCTGTTTCTATCTTTAATCCGGAGTAACTTATATCAAGTATGGTAACAAAACCTATCTGATTAAAATCAGAAACTACTGCTTGATATTCAACGTTTTTCCGTTCCTCTTTCCTTAAGTTTTCAACGCATTTATGCTCTATAACTTGGAAAGTGTACACTGGTTTTCCATTGTACTCCGATAAGTTACTGAAAGATAATTTAAAAAAATGTATGTGCTGATAGGAAGTATAAATTAAATTATAAACTTCCTCTGTTGAAAAAGGAACTGGGGAGCCGTTTAGGGTCCTAGGAATTAACGTATATAAATAATTATCTCCTTCTTCATAATAAACGATTTCTACAGTAGTCACCACTCGATGATCGTTAGATATTATCTCCGCCGGTCTCTGAAAATGCATAACGAGTTACACCCCCTATAATTAAAAAGATTATACAAATAAAAAATATATTTTCAAAAAAAACCCATAAAAATATGGGTTTTTAAAGCTTGGGTATTATTTCTTATCAAAATTAGAGAATTCTTTTAGCGAGCTAACGCTACCCATAAGACTCACAGCATCGTAAGGAACAAGCATCTTATTATCGCTTTCAGCTAATTTGCTTAAAGCGTTAATAGATTCAAGACTTAGCACTTGGCTAGATAAATTAACGCTATTATAAGCTTGGTATATGCGACTAATCTTTTCGCTTTCTGCTTGTGCTATTAAGCGGATTGCTTCAGCTTCACCATTTGCAGTACGGATCTGTGTTTCTCTCTGAGCGTCTGCTCTTAAGATAGCGGCTTCTTTTTCACCTTGCGCTTCTAAAATTTGTGCTTCTTTTATTCCTTGTGCGCGTAAAACTTGCTCACGTCTTTCACGCTCTGCTCTCATTTGTTTTTCCATAGATTCACGTATATCTCTTGGAGGGTCAATATCCTTTACTTCTACTCTTTCAATACGTACTCCCCAGTTAGTAGTTGTCTCATCCAACGCATTTCTTAATTGAGCATTAATTGTTTCTCTACTCGCATAAGTCTCGTCTAGTTCCATTCCGCCTATTACATCACGTAGAGTAGTAGCAATAATATTGATTACTGCTTCTCTTAAGTTATCAATTTCGTAAACAGCTTTAAATGGGTCAGTTACTCTATACCAGACTACAGTGTTTATTTTTACTCCAACATTATCACGAGTAATAACATCTTGAGCAGGTGTATCTAAAACTAACGTTCTTAAGTTGACGCGTGTAGAGACCTTATCGATTCCGGGAATAATAATTCTAAACCCAGCATCTAATTGTCTGTTAAACTTACCAAGTCTTTCTACCATTGCAACTGTAGATTGCTTAACAATTTTAACTGAAGAAAAAAATAATATAAATGCAAGTACTACAAGAAAAATAGGAAAAAACATTTTAACACCTCTTTAAATAAGAAAACGGCTATTCTTTCACAGATACTATAAGTGTAGTACCATCAATTGCATCTAGTTTTACAATAGATCCTTCCTCAATATCTATACTGCTACTTGATTTTGCTAACCAACTTTCTGATTCAACTTTTACTCGTCCGTTTTTGTGCGATTCAATTTTTTCAATAACAATACCTTCTTTCATCAAGAAAGATTCTATATTTGAAGGACGTACTGTTTCATTAACTTTTAAGCGTTTGGCTAAAAGAGGTCTTAACAAGTAGATCGCAGCTATACTAATTAACGCAAAAATAGATACAAGCAACCAAAAGTTTTCTGTGAAGAAAAGAGAAATAAAATAAGTAACAAACGAACCAATAGCGAAGAACATACCAAAGAACAGACCGGGAGTTGCGAATTCTATAATCAAGAATAAAACCGCAAGTACAAGCCAAATTTCCATAAATGCACCCCCTTGTTTAAACCGATCCTTTAAGTTATTAATCTAAGTTAGGAGCATACCTTTGAGAAAATTGAAACCTAATGAACATTAAATTCAATATATTATATTGAATTTAAATGAATGATAATATATTTAAATACTGTGTATGATATTATAAGTCAATTCCATATATTATAATGTATTGAATTGAACATATTTAACAAAAACCTTTACTGTCAATGCTATATTTAAATGACTGATTTTATTTTTGATTGATTCTTTAAAGATTGTTTAAGAATCAATCATTTTATTTGAATTTTCTAGTGATTGATTTGTTTTGATTTATTAAGTAATTTGATTTGTTGATTTTATTTTTTGTTGTTTAAACTATTAAATAATTTTGCGAATCTTTCTTAAGTTTTAAATAAAGTTTAGATAGCAAAACCTTTATAAACGTACATTATATTTGATTGATTCATTTACTTTTGATTGATTGTTTAAAAGTCATTTGAAATTCAATCTTTAATATGATTTTTTGGCGATTGATTCAATTTGATTGTTGATTGATTTTGATTTATTGATTGATTTAAATTAAAAACACAAACCACGCAATAAATTAGTGCTAATACGTGGTTTGTGTTTTTTTTGACTTCTTAGAGTTTAATATTATTAATTTTTTAGATTATTCTGTATCATCTAAAGCATCGAATACTTTTTGAGCTGCTTCTTGAATTTGTTCTTCGTTAGCTGTTACATAGGAAACGCCATTAATCATATCCGTCCCAGCGTCTAGTTTTAATGTTTCGATTTTATCCCCTTCTAAATTTCGCATTTTTA
>Ga0209463_1000106_pt1 | contig 76085 bp, 64 predicted proteins | sample AgamicMgSfrz_FD_187169 | JGI IMG/M metagenome (GOLD analysis project Ga0209463, IMG submission 187169) | Agave microbial communities from Guanajuato, Mexico - Mg.Sf.rz (SPAdes) (version 2) | ecosystem: Host-associated > Plants > Phyllosphere > Phylloplane/Leaf | place: Guanajuato, Mexico... | reverse complement strand
AGGCGCTCCAGCGCGTTGACGCCTCTGTCGCCCAGCAGGCGCAGAAACAGGCCGGAGAGCAGTAAAATCACTACCGTAATGCCCCAGGCGCACAGCAGCGCGCCGACCAGATAGCCCATTTGATTGGGATACTGATGGGAAAGCAGCATTAGCGTGGCGAGCAGCGACGGTCCGGCCACCAGCGGAATCGCCAGCGGCACCAGAAAAGGTTCTTCGCCGACCGGCAAGCCGGTGCTGTTGCTCTCCGCTGAGGGAAAAATCATTTTAATGGCGATCAGAAACAGAATAACGCCGCCGGAAATGGAAACCGTTTCGGTACGCAGGTTAAGAAACGCGAGAATTTTTTCGCCGGCAAATAAAAACAACAGCATGATCCCCAGCGCAATCAGCATTTCGCGAATTAACACCGCGCGCCGCCGTTTCGGCTCCAGATGCTTTAAAACCGACATAAAAATCGGCAAATTGCCGAGCGGGTCCATAATCAACAACAATAATATGGTCGCGGAGATCATTTCAGTCATTTATTTTGCTCTTTATCCTTGAGTCAGCAGCGCCGTTATTAGCAATGCTGTTGAAAAGATTAACCTCAATCGAATTAATTCACTTGCCAGCAGTGCTGCATTTTGTAGAGTTGATGGTCACAGGTAAACCAATTTTTCTCTGGCGGGTTTCGCTTTCTGGCGAACCGATATTTTCACTCTTCAGACAGTCAGGCGCTACCCAACATGACGTCGCTGTTTTAGCGGCGCAGCATGGCACCGGTAGCCTGTAGCAGGTGTGCAATGAAAAATGTAGGTCTTATTGGTTGGCGCGGTATGGTCGGCTCGGTATTGATGCAGCGCATGAGCGAAGAGCGTGATTTTGACGCGATTCGTCCGGTATTTTTCTCCACGTCCCAGCACGGCCAGGCGGCGCCGACGGTGGGCGGTCACGGCGGAACCTTGCAGGATGCGTATGATATTGAGGCGCTGCGCGCGCTGGATATTATTATCACCTGTCAGGGCGGCGACTATACCAGTGAGATTTACCCGAAGCTGCGCGCCAGCGGCTGGCAGGGTTACTGGATTGACGCCGCTTCGACGCTGCGCATGAAAGACGATGCCATCATTATTCTCGATCCGGTTAACCACCGGGTGATTCGCGAAGGGCTGGATAAAGGCATTAAAACCTTCGTCGGCGGCAACTGCACGGTCAGCCTGATGCTGATGTCGCTGGGCGGCCTGTTTGCGCAGAATCTGGTGGAGTGGGCATCCGTGGCCACCTATCAGGCGGCGTCCGGCGGCGGCGCGCGTCATATGCGCGAACTGCTGACACAGATGGGCATGCTGCACGATCACGTTGCGCCAGAACTGCAGAATCCGGCGTCGGCAATTCTCGATATTGAGCGCAAGGTTACTGAATTTACCCGCTCCGGCACATTGCCGGTTGATAACTTCGGCGTTCCGCTGGCGGGCAGCCTGATCCCGTGGATCGACAAACAGCTGGAAAACGGCCAGAGCCGCGAAGAGTGGAAAGGCCTGGCGGAAACCAACAAGATCCTCGGCACGCAGCAGACCATTCCGGTGGACGGCCTGTGCGTCCGCGTTGGCGCGCTGCGCTGCCACAGCCAGGCCTTTACGCTGAAGCTGAAAAAAGATCTGCCGCTGGCGGAAATCGAACAGCTGCTGGGCGCCCATAATGAGTGGGTGAAAGTGGTGCCTAACGATCGTGAGCTGACGATGCGCGAACTGACGCCTGCGGCGGTTACCGGCACGCTTTCCACGCCGGTTGGACGCCTGCGCAAGCTGAACATGGGGCCGGAATATCTCTCCGCCTTTACCGTTGGCGATCAGCTGCTGTGGGGCGCCGCTGAACCGCTGCGTCGCATGCTGCGTCTGCTGGTAGATTAACCCGCTATCGCCCTATGCTGCATTGTGTATCATAGGGCAAATTTCCCCCTCATAACCGCATTTCCTGCCTTTGCAAAATAGTGGCGTAGATTTAATCGTCAGGTGATCCAACTCCTCTTTTTGGCATCGCGAAAATTATTTTGTGCGAAGTTCGCAAGCTTATGGTTTGCCTTGTCTATGCTTAGCATGACCGTTTTTGTTTTCTGTTTCGAATATTAAAAGTTGATGTGCGCGGCAACGCTTTTTCCAGGGAAAGTTGCGGCTCTGTTGGCGCGCGCATGGCTCATTGAAGAGTAGTCAGGCTAACGTCCTCCTACGTTAAAGTTTCGGCTACCGTAAATCACAGGAAGAAAGTCATGTCAGAGCTCCCGGATCGCCAGGCGATCAATGCGATTATTGAAGGTCATTACGCTGACCCGTTTTCACTGTTGGGAATGCACCAAACCAGCAACGGACTCGAAGTCCGTGCGCTGTTGCCTGATGCTTCTGAAGTGTGGGTAATCGAAACCAGCACCGGCCGCAAATGCGCCCAGCTGAAATGTCTCGATTCCCGCGGCTTTTTTCACGGCGTGATACCGCGTCGAAAAAATCCGTTTCGCTACCAGCTTGCCGTTACCTGGCACGGCGAACAAAACCTGATTGACGATGCCTATCGCTTCGGCCCGCTGCTGCAGGAGCTGGATAGCTGGCTGCTGGCGGAAGGCACGCATCTGCGGCCCTACGAGACGCTGGGCGCCCATGCCGATGTGATTGACGGCATCAGCGGCACCCGTTTCCTGGTTTGGGCGCCGAACGCCCGCCGCGTCTCGGTGGTCGGCGATTTTAACTACTGGGATGGCCGTCGTCATCCGATGCGCTTTCGGCGGGAAATTGGCATCTGGGAACTGTTCGTGCCCGCCGCCCGCAATGGCCAGCTCTACAAATATGAAATCATTGACCAGCATGGGCATTTGCGCCTGAAGTCAGATCCTTTCGCGTTTGAATCGCAAATGCGACCGGACAGCGCCTCGGTGATCTGCGGGCTACCGGAAAAAGTGGCGATGCGCGAAGATCGCAAGGCGGCCAACGCCTTTGACGCGCCGATCTCTATTTATGAAGTGCATCTGGGATCGTGGCGTCGCCATACCGACAATAATTTCTGGCTGAGCTATAAGGAGCTGGAAGAGCAGCTGATCCCATACGTGAAAGAGATGGGCTTTACCCATATTGAGCTGATGCCGATTAACGAGCATCCGTTCGACGGCAGCTGGGGCTACCAGCCGGTCGGCATGTACGCGCCGACGCGCCGTTTCGGTACGCGCGATGAGTTTCGCCACTTTGTCGCCGCCGCGCACGCCGCCGGCCTGAATGTGATCCTTGACTGGGTGCCCGGCCATTTCCCGTCCGATGATTTCGGGCTGGCGCAGTTTGACGGCACCGCGCTCTATGAGCATGAAGATCCGCGCGAAGGCTATCACCAGGACTGGAACACGCTGATTTATAACTACGGTCGGCGCGAAGTCAGCAACTACCTCGCCGGTAACGCGCTCTACTGGCTGGAGCGCTTCGGCATTGACGCCCTGCGCGTGGATGCGGTGGCGTCAATGATCTATCGCGACTACAGCCGCCCGCAGGGCGAATGGGTGCCGAACCATTTCGGCGGTCGCGAAAATCTCGAAGCGATCAATTTTATCCGTTACACCAACCGGATGCTGGGACGCAACGCGCCCGGCACGGTCACTATTGCCGAAGAATCGACCGACTTCCACGGCGTGTCGCGGCCACCGGAAGCGGGCGGGCTGGGCTTCTGGTTTAAGTGGAACCTGGGCTGGATGCACGATACCCTGGATTACATGAAACTCGACCCGGTGTACCGCAGCCATCATCACCACAAGATGACCTTCGGCATGCTTTACAACTACACCGAAAACTTTGTGTTACCGCTGTCGCACGATGAAGTGGTACACGGCAAAGGCTCGATTCTTGCGCGTATGCCGGGCGACGCCTGGCAGCAATTTGCCAATCTGCGCGCCTATTACGGCTGGATGTGGGCGTTTCCGGGCAAAAAGCTGCTGTTTATGGGTGATGAGTTCGCGCAGGGCAGAGAGTGGAACCACGACAGCAGCCTCGACTGGCATCTGCTGGAAGGCGAGGATAACTGGCACAACGGCGTTCAGCGGCTGGTGCGCGATCTTAACCATACCTATCGCCATTACGCGCCGATGCACCAGTGCGATTTCGAAGGCAGCGGTTTTGACTGGCTGGTGGTGGATGATTACCAGAACTCGGTCTTTATCTTTGCGCGCCGCGATCGCGAAGGGAATGAAATCATTGTTGCCAGCAACTTTACGCCGGTGCCGCGCCACAACTATCGCTTCGGCATCAACCAGCCGGGTGGCTGGCGCGAGGTCATCAATACCGACTCGGCGCACTACCACGGCAGCAACACCGGCAACGGCGGTGTGGTCTGGAGCGATCCGTTACCGAGCCATAACCGTGAGCATTCACTGACGCTGACGTTGCCGCCTCTGGCAACCATCTGGCTGGTCAGGGAGGCGGAATGAGTCATCTGCGTACGGGACAGCCTGAACCTCCTGGCGCAACCTGGGATGGCGCAGGGGTGAACTTTACGCTGTTTTCACAACACGCACAGCGCGTGGAACTCTGCCTGTTTGATGATAACGGGATTGAGAGCCGTTATGACCTGCCGTCGCACACCAGCGCTATCTGGTACGGCTATTTTCCCGATCTGAAGCCGGGCCAGCGCTATGGCTACCGCGTGCATGGCCCGTGGGCGCCGGAACAAGGGCATCGTTTTAATCCGGCGAAGCTGCTGATCGATCCCTGCGCCCGTGCTGTTGAAGGCGAGGTGACGGACGATGCGCGATTTTACGGCGGCGAATGGCAGCGCGACGAGCAGGATAACGCGGCGATTGCGCCGAAAAGCCTGGTGGTCGCGGACGATTTTAACTGGAGCGACGATATCGCGCCGCGCGTGCCCTGGGGCCAGACGGTGATTTACGAAGCGCACGTACGCGGCCTGACGAAGCGGCATCCGGAAATTCCTGAAACGCAGCGCGGTACTTACGCGGCGCTGGGGCATCCTGCTATTGTCAACTATCTCACCGCGCTGGGCATTACCACGCTGGAGTTACAGCCGATCGCGCAGTTTGCCGACGAGCCGCGTTTGCAGCAGCTGGGGCTGCGCAATTACTGGGGCTACAACCCTTATGCGCTCTGGTCGGTTGAGCCGCGTTACGCCTCCGGCGAAGGCGGACGCAGCGCCCTGCAGGAGTTCCAGCAGGCGGTAAAAACGCTGCATGCTGCCGGTATCGAAGTGGTGCTGGACGTGGTGTTTAACCATACCGCCGAACTGGAAGAGATTGGCCCGACGCTCTCGCTGCGCGGCGTGGATAACGCCAGCTATTACTGGCTGACCGACGAGGGTCATTACCACAACTGGACCGGCTGCGGAAACACGCTCAACCTCAGCCATCCGCAGGTGATGAACTGGGTACTCGACGCTTTACGCTATTGGGTCACGGTATGCCACGTCGATGGTTTTCGCTTCGACCTGGCGCCGGTACTGGGCAGAACGCCTGACTTTCATGCCGATGCGCCTTTCTTGCGGGCGATAAAAGCCTGTCCGATTCTGTCGCAGGTGAAGCTGATCGCCGAGCCGTGGGACATCGGGCCGAACGGCTATCAGGTGGGGCGCTTTCCCGCACCCTTTGCGGAGTGGAACGACCGTTTCCGCGACGATATGCGTCGCTACTGGCTGCACGGCGAACTCTCCAACGGCGCGTTCGCCCGCCGTTTTGCCGCCTCCAGTGACCGCTTTCAGCATGACGAACGTTTGCCGTCGGCCACGGTGAACCTGATTACCGCGCACGATGGTTTTACCCTGCGCGACCTGCTGAGCTTTACGCGCAAGCGTAATGAAGCGAACGGCGAAGATAACCGTGACGGGCATAACAGCAACTTTAGCCATAACCACGGCAGCGAAGGATTAACGGTATCGCTTAACGTGCTGGAGCGCCGCCGCCGGAGCGCGCACGCGCTGCTGGCCTCGCTGCTGCTGGCGCAGGGCACGCCGATGCTGTTGGCCGGTGATGAACACGGGCACACGCAGTACGGCAACAATAATGCGTTTTGTCAGGATAACGAACTGACCTGGTTTGACTGGAAAAACCGGGACGAAGGTCTGTGCGCCTTTACCGCCGCGCTGATTGATTTGCGCCGGCAGATCCCGGCGCTGACGCAGGATCGCTGGTGGGCGGAAGGCGACGGGAACGTTCAGTGGCTCAACGCGCAGGCGCAGCCGCTGAATGCGCAGGAGTGGGAGCAGGGCGCGCATAAGCTGCAAATCCTGCTTTCCGAACGCTGGCTGATCACAATAAATGCGACGCAAGACGTGAGCGAAATATCTCTACCAGACGGAGAGTGGCGCGCTGTTCCTCCTTTTGCCGGGGAAGATAACCCAGTCCTGTCTACTGTCTGGCACGGGCCCGCGCACGGCGTGTGTGTGTTCCAAAAGCAATTATAAGGAGTCAGACATGGTCAAGTTAGAACGTACCGAACACCTGATGCTGGCGAGACAACTGCCAACGCAAACTGTAGCCCTCATTCTGGCAGGCGGACGCGGCACGCGCCTGAGAGATTTGACCGCCACGCGCGCCAAGCCAGCGGTTCACTTCGGCGGCAAATTCCGCATTATTGATTTCGCCCTGTCGAACTGCATTAACTCCGGCATTCGGCGTATCGGCGTGATTACGCAATACCAGTCGCATTCGCTGGTGCAGCATATTCAGCGCGGCTGGTCATTCTTCAATGAAGAGATGAATGAGTTTGTCGATCTGCTCCCGGCGCAGCAGCGTTTTTCGACCGAACACTGGTATCGCGGTACCGCCGATGCGGTTACGCAGAACCTCGATATTATTCGCCGTTACGACGCGCAATATATCGTGATCCTGGCGGGCGACCATATCTACAAAATGGACTATTCGCGCATGCTGCTGGATCACGTGGATAACAATGCGCGCTGCACCATCGCCTGCCTGCCGGTACCGATTCACGAGGCCACGGCCTTTGGCGTCATGGCGGTGAATGAACAAAACCGCGTGGTGGATTTTGTTGAGAAACCGGCGCAGCCGCCCTCGATGCCCGGCGATGAAACCCAGGCGCTGGCCAGCATGGGCATCTACGTCTTTAACGCCGACTATCTTTACCAGCTGCTGGAGGAGGATCTGGAGACGCCCGGATCCAATCACGACTTCGGCAAAGATTTGCTGCCGAAAATCGTCGCCAGCGGCGAAGCTTTGGCTCACTCCTTTACGATCTCCTGCGTACAGAACGATGAAGACGCCGTGCCTTACTGGCGTGACGTCGGCACGCTGGAAGCCTACTGGCGCGCTAACCTCGATCTTGCCTCCGTAACGCCGGAGCTGGATATGTACGACCACGAATGGCCCATTCATACCTATATGGAGCCGTTGCCGCCCGCCAAGTTTGTCCAGGATCGCTCCGGCAGCCACGGCATGACGATGAACTCGCTGGTCTCTGGCGGCTGCATCATTTCCGGTTCGGTGGTGGTGCATTCTGTTCTGTTCTCGCGCGTGCGCGTGAACTCGTTTTGCAATCTTGATTCAGCTGTGCTGCTGCCTGATGTGGTTGTCGGACGCTCCTGTCGTCTGCGCCGCTGCGTTATCGATCGCGCCTGCGTCATTCCCGAAGGAATGGTGATCGGCGAGAACCCTGACGAAGACAGCCGCCGATTTTACCGTTCAGAAGAGGGAATCGTGCTGGTAACGCGCGAAATGCTGGCCAGGTTGGCCGACACTTCCGCCTGACCGACGAAACAGTAATACAAATAATCTGCGCGAGGATCGCGCCAGATTTCCGTTAAAGGAGCCGAGAATGCAGGTTTTACATGTCTGTTCAGAACTCTTCCCGCTGTTAAAAACCGGCGGGCTAGCTGATGTGGTGGGGGCATTGCCGGCAGCCCAGATAGCAGAAGGAATGGATACGCGCGTTTTACTTCCTGCGTTTCCCGATCTGCGCAAGGGTATTACCGACACGGAAGTCGTCGCTGAGCTGCAAACTTTCGCAGGCCCGGTCAGGCTGCACTTTGGACATTTTAATGGGGTCGGCATTTATCTGATCGAGGCTGAGGAACTGTACGATCGGCCCGGCAGCCCCTATCACGATGAAAACCAGTTCGATTACCCGGACAACTATCTGCGCTTTGCGTTGCTCGGCTGGATGGGATGTGAAATGGCCTGCGGCCTGGATACCAACTGGCGACCAGACATCGTGCATGCGCACGACTGGCACGCCGGACTGACCTGCGCCTATTTAGCGGCGCGCGGTCGTCCGGCGAAATCGGTGTTCACCGTACATAACCTGGCGTACCAGGGACTGTTCTATGCGCATCATATGGATGAAATCGAGCTGCCGTGGTCGTTTTTCGATATGCACGGGCTGGAGTTCTACGGACAAATTTCTTACCTCAAGGCGGGACTGTTCTTTGCCGATCATATTACGGCAGTGAGTCCAACCTATGCGCGCGAGATTACGCTGCCGGAATATGGCAACGGCATGGAGGCGCTGCTGGCCGAGCGCATGCGCGAAGGTCGGCTGAGCGGTATTCTCAACGGCGTCGATCCGCTGATTTGGGATCCCGCGCACGACCTGTTGCTAAACGCTCGTTACAACCGCGATACGCTGGATGCCAAGGCGGAAAACAAGCGCCAGTTGCAGATTGCGATGGGCCTGAAGGTGGACGACAGCGTGCCGGTTTTTGCGGTGGTCAGCCGTTTGACCAAACAGAAAGGGCTGGATCTGGTGCTGGAAGCGCTGCCGAGCCTGCTGGAGCAGGGCGGACAGCTGGTATTGCTCGGCGCGGGCGATGCGGTACTGCAACAGGGTTTCCTGGCGGCGGCGGCGGAAAACCCCGGCAGCGTCGGCGTACAGATCGGCTATCACGAAGCCTTCTCCCACCGCATCATGGGCGGCGCGGATGTGATTATGGTGCCGAGCCGCTTTGAACCGTGCGGCCTGACGCAGCTCTACGGTCTGAAGTATGGCACGCTGCCGCTGGTGCGGCGTACCGGCGGCCTGGCGGATACGGTTAATGACAGCTCGCTGGAAAACCTGGCGGACGGCATCGCCAGCGGCTTCAGCTTTGAGGACAGCAACGCCTGGTCGCTGCTGCGCGCGATCCGCCGTTCGTTTGTCTTGTGGTCCCGTCCTTCTCTGTGGCGCTACGTTCAGCGTCAGGCGATGGCGATGGATTTTAGCTGGCAGGTGGCTGCACAGGCCTACCGGGATCTTTATCAACGGTTGTTGTAACCTGATTTGGGATACTTGCTATGAACGCACCTTTTACCTATGCCTCACCTACGCTGACGGTCGAAGCGTTAAAGCATTCTATTGCCTATAAGCTGATGTTTACGCTGGGTAAAGATCCTTCCGTCGCCAATAAGCACGAATGGCTGAACGCCTCGCTGCTGGCGGTGCGCGACCGTATGGTGGAGCGCTGGCTGCGATCCAGCCGCGCTCAGCTCTCGCAGGACGTGCGTCAGGTTTACTATCTGTCGATGGAATTTCTGATGGGCCGCACCTTGTCCAACGCTTTGCTGGCGATGGGGATCTATGAAGATCTCAGCATTGCGCTGGAGGAGATGGGGCTGGATCTGGAAGAGCTGATTGATGAGGAGAACGACCCCGGCTTAGGGAACGGAGGTTTAGGGCGTTTAGCAGCCTGTTTCCTGGATTCGCTGGCAACCTTAGGATTGCCGGGCCACGGCTACGGTATCCGTTACGATTACGGCATGTTTAAGCAGAATATTGTCGATGGCAGGCAGGCGGAATCGCCGGATTACTGGCTGGAATATGGCAATCCCTGGGAATTTCAGCGTTTCAACACCCGTTATAAAGTGCGCTTCGGCGGCCGTTTGCAGCATGAAGGCGCAAAAGTACGCTGGCTGGAAACGGAAGAAGTGCTGGCGATGGCCTACGACCAGATTGTGCCGGGCTTTGATACCGACGCCACCAACACGCTGCGGCTGTGGAGCGCGCAGGCCAGTAACGAAATCAACCTGGGGAAATTCAACCAGGGCGACTACTTTGCAGCGGTAGAAGATAAAAACCATTCGGAGAACGTGTCGCGCGTTCTCTATCCTGATGATTCCACCTATTCAGGGCGCGAGCTGCGTCTGCGTCAGGAGTATTTCCTGGTATCGGCCACGGTGCAGGATATCCTTAACCGTCACTGGGAGATGCATCAGACCTTTGACAATCTTGCCGATAAAATCGCTATTCACCTGAATGATACTCATCCGGTGCTGGCGATCCCGGAGCTGATGCGTCTGCTGATCGATGAGCATAAGTTCAGCTGGGATGAAGCCTTTGAAGTGGTATGCCAGGTATTCTCTTATACCAACCACACCCTGATGAGCGAGGCGCTGGAAACCTGGTCGGTGGATATGATCGGCAAAATTCTGCCGCGTCATCTGCAAATCATTTTCGAAATTAACGACTACTTCCTGAAAACCATCCAGGATCACTACCCGGAAGAGTGGGAGCTGCTGTCGCGTATTTCCATCATTGATGAAAATAACGGGCGCCAGGTGCGCATGGCCTGGCTGGCGGTGGTGGTCAGTCACAAGGTAAATGGTGTCTCGGAGCTGCACTCCAACCTGATGGTGCAATCGCTGTTTGCCGATTTTGCCCGCCTGTTCCCTGGCCGCTTCTGCAATAAAACCAACGGTATCACGCCGCGTCGCTGGCTGGCGCTGGCGAACCCGGCGCTGTCCGGGGTGCTGGATGAGGCCATCGGCCGCAACTGGCGAACCGATCTCAGCCAGCTGGAGGAGATTAAACCGCAAATCGATTTTCCTGCCTTTATTGAGAAGATTGCCGATGCCAAGCTGGAGAACAAAAAGCGGCTGGCCGCCTGGGTAGCGAAAAACATGGATATTGTGCTGGATCCGAACGCGCTGTTTGACGTGCAGATCAAGCGTATCCATGAATATAAACGCCAGCTAATGAACGTGCTGCACGTGATTACGCGCTATAACCGCATCAAGGCCGATCCCAACGCCAACTGGGTGCCGCGCGTAAACATCTTCGCTGGTAAAGCGGCCTCTGCTTACTATATGGCGAAGCACATTATTCACCTGATTAACGATGTGGCGCAGGTGATCAACAACGATCCGCAGGTGAAAAATAAGCTGAAGGTAGTGTTTATTCCCAACTACAGCGTCAGCCTGGCGCAGATCATTATTCCGGCCGCCGATCTTTCTGAGCAGATCTCGCTGGCGGGCACCGAGGCTTCCGGTACCAGTAATATGAAGTTTGCCCTTAACGGCGCGCTGACGATCGGCACGCTGGACGGCGCGAATGTGGAAATGCTGGAGCATGTGGGCAAAGAAAATATCTTTATTTTCGGCAATACCGCCGATCGGGTGGAGAAATTGCGGCGCGACGGCTACAACCCGCGCCAGTATTATGAAAAGGATGAAGAGCTGCGTCAGGCGCTAACGCAGATTGCGACCGGCGTCTTCAGCCCGCAGGAACCGGGACGCTACCACAATATCTATGACGCGCTAATCGGGCTGGGCGATCACTATCAGCTGCTGGCGGATTACCGCAGCTATGTGGATACCCAGGATAAAGTGGATGAGCTGTATCGTCAGCCGGATGAGTGGCAGCGCCGCGCCGCACTGAATATCGCTAATATGGGCTATTTTTCCTCGGATCGTACTATTCAGGAGTATGCCGACGAGATTTGGCATATTAAGCCTATTCGCCTGTAGTTTCTGGCCCGCCAGTAAAAATCCCCCGGTCAGCAGAGCGCCGATCGGGGGATTTCTTTTTGTTAACTCTGGCTGGCGTGAAGCCGGTTTATGACGCCAGCGACAGCGCAGGCTTTTTGCCGTGTGTCGCCAGCCACTGCGCGACGCGCGCCTGCTGAGCGTCATTCAGCCACATGCCAAGCTTGGTGCGACGCCAGATGGCATCATCCAGCTCGCGTACCCATTCATTTTCCATCAGGTAACGCAGCTCGGCTTCATAAAACTCATGACCAAAATCTTCGCCCAGATCCGCCAGCGATTTGGCGTTTTGCAGGATGATTTCGCTGTTGCTGCCGTAGGTGCGGGCATAATGACGCGCCATGCTTTCGCTAATAAAGGCATAGCGACGACGCAGGCTGGCAGCATAATCTTCACGCGTACCGGCAATATCGCCGCCGGGCAGCACTGCCGTTTTGGTCCATGCCGGGCCGATGTTGCTGTAATACCTGGTCAGCTTTTCCATCGCGTGTTCAGCCAGCTTACGATAGGTCGTCAGCTTGCCGCCGAATACCGACAGCAGCGGCGTCTTACCGTTATCGTCACGCACGTCCAGCGTGTAATCACGGGTAATGGCCTGCGGCGAATCCGATTCGTCATCGCACAGCGGACGCACGCCGGAATAGGTCCAGACGATATCGCCACGCTCCAGCGGCTTTTTAAAGTGCGCGTTATAGACTTTCAGCAGGTAGTCGATCTCTTTATCGTCAATTTTCACCTGTTTGGGATCGCCTTTATATTCCACGTCGGTGGTGCCGATAATGGAGAACTCGTCCATCCACGGAATCACAAACACGATACGGTGATCTTCGTTCTGCAGAATATAAGCCTGCTTTTCGGTATGTACGCGCGGCACCACGATATGGCTGCCTTTAATCAGGCGGATGCCATACGGCGATTTCAGCTTCAGGCCGTCGTCAAACAGCTGTTTAACCCACGGGCCGGCGGCATTCACCAGGCCTTTGGCGCGCCAGGTACAGGTTTTACCGCTATCGACATCTTCCGCTTCCACCATCCACAGGCCGTTTTCACGCCAGGCGCGGGTAACGCGCGTGCGGGTACGCACTTCGCCGCCGCGCCTGACCACTTCCTGCGCGTTCAGCACCACCAGGCGGGCATCATCGACCCAGCAGTCGGAATATTCGAAACCGCGCGTGATTTCCGGCTTTAACACCGAATCCGCGCCAAAACGCAACCCTTTACTGCCCGGCAGGCTGGTGCGTTTGCCTAAATGGTCATACATAAACAGGCCGGTGCGGATCATCCAGGCCGGACGTAAATGCGGGCGGTGCGGCAGGCGGAAGCGCATCGGGAAAGCGATGTGCGGCGCCATTTTCAGCAGCACTTCGCGCTCGGCCAGCGCTTCGCTGACCAGGCGGAATTCATAATGCTCAAGGTAGCGCAGGCCACCGTGAATAAGCTTCGAGCTGGCAGAAGAGGTCGCGCAAGCCAGATCCTGCGCCTCCAGCATCAGCACTGACAGTCCGCGTCCTGCGGCATCGGCCGCAATACCGGCACCGTTGATGCCGCCGCCGATAACGATCAGATCTTTGGTTTCCACGTCATCTCCTCCGATGTTCGGAATAGTTCGTCTATGTTCGTTTTCGAGCATAATAATAATCGCAAACCAACATTGATGCCAGCTTTAACCCAATAAAAACATCTTAGCGTGATTCAGTTAACATTATTCGTCCTGCGCCGCCGCATTAACCCTGCTGCTGGTTGGGTTATAGTTACGCTGCTTCACGGTACAATGAAAAAATTCACAGCTGAAAGGCGGCGATCCTGATAAAGGAAGCGGGCTGTCGGCTTATCGCACCACCTTGATTCGGAATCCGGTATGGAACAATTTGAATGTATTAGCGTTGAAATGGCGCAGCAGCGTCTGGCTGAAGGCGAAGCGCTGCTGGTCGATATTCGCGATCCGCAAAGCTTTGAGGCCGGACATGCGCAGGGCGCATTCCACCTGACCAACGGCACCTTGAACAATTTTATGCAGCAGGCGGATTTTGACAGGCCGGTGCTGGTGATGTGCTATCACGGCAACAGCAGTAAGGGCGCGGCGCAATATTTGATTAATCAGGGATTCGATCGGGTTTACAGCATTGACGGCGGCTTTGATGCCTGGCGCGCGGCCTTTCCGCAGCTGGTCGAAACGCAAGCGGAATAAGCACCGCGCCTTACCATTACACTCAGGAAGCGAGTAATGATACGACTGACTCAGTTTACTAATCCGCGCATGGCGCAGGCGTTCGTTGACTATATGGCGACGCGCGGCGTCACGTTACATATCCAGCACGACGAACAATTTATTTTGCTGCTGGAGGATGAGACGAAACTGGAAATGGTCGAAAACGAACTTGAACAATTTGTTCGCGATCCTTTTCATTCGCGCTATCAGGCCGCCAGCTGGCAGAGCGGCAGAACCGACAGCGGCATTCATTACCAGCGCGCCAGCCTGTTGGCCAACTTGCGTGAACGCGCCGGGCCGCTGACCATGCTGCTCGGTATCGCCTGCATTGCCGTGTTTATCCTGATGCAAATTGTCGGCGACCGCACCGCATTGGCCTGGATGGCCTGGCCTGCCGACAGTTCGCAATATTTTCAGCTGTGGCGCTGGTTCAGCCATGCGCTGCTGCACTTCTCGCTGCTACACCTGGTGTTTAACCTGATGTGGTGGTGGTACATCGGCGGGGCGATTGAGAAACGGCTCGGTACCGGCAAACTGTTTGTGATTACGCTGATCTCTGCGTTGCTGAGCGGCTGGATGCAGGCGAAATTCAGCGGCGTTTGGTTTGGCGGATTATCCGGCGTGGTATATGCGCTGATGGGCTATGCCTGGCTGCGGGGCGAGCGCGATCCCGAAAGTGGTATTTTCCTGGAGCGCGGTTTGATGGCTTTCGCTATCCTGTGGCTGGTCATTGGTTATTTTGGCGCATTTGGCATGGCGATCGCCAACGCCGCACATGTTACCGGCCTGGTGGTCGGGCTGGCGATGGCGTTTGTCGATACGCGCAAGGCGCGCAAAGGTTAATGTCCGAATTTGCCAGGCTGCTGGCGCAGCCTGATGCCGCGCTATTAACAGGAGATTTATGTGAAGCAGACGCAACGTCATGACGCCATTATCGATCTGGTCCGGCGTCAGGGGTATGTGAGTACCGAAGAGCTGGTGGAACATTTTGACGTCAGTCCGCAAACCATCCGCCGCGATCTGAACGACCTGGCCGATCAGAATAAAATTCAGCGGCATCACGGCGGCGCGGCGCTGCCTTCCAGCTCAGAAAACACCGCCTGGCAGGATCGTAAGATGATGTGGTCGGCAGAAAAGGCGCGTATTGCCCAGCGCGTTGCCAGCCAAATTCCCGACGGCGCCACGCTGTTTATTGATATTGGCACCACGCCGGAAGCGGTGGCGCACGCGTTGATGAATCACAGCGATCTGCGCATCGTAACCAATAACCTGAATGTCGCCACGCTGCTGATGTCCAGGCCCGATTTCCGCCTGATTATTGCCGGCGGCGAAGTCCGCACCCGCGACGGCGGCATTATGGGCGAAGCGACGCTCGATTTTATCTCCCAGTTCCGCCTTGATTACGGCATTCTCGGCATCAGCGGGATTGATATGGATGGGTCGCTGCTGGAGTTTGACTATCACGAAGTGCGCACCAAGCGGGCAATTATTGAGAACTCCCGCTGTGCGATGCTGGTGGCCGACCACTCCAAATTTGGCCGTAACGCGATGGTCAACCTGGGAAATATGAGCCTGGTGGATTATCTGTTTACCAATGAGATGCCGCCCGCCAGCGTGATGAAAGTGATCGAACAGCATGAAGTGCATCTGGAGCTGTGCTGAGATCGCTTCACCTTAGCGGAAGCCGTATCACAAAAAAGCCGCGTCTGATAAGGCGCGGCGCATTCTCTTAATGGTCATTCTCTCGTTCCATCGCCAACCAATGCAGTGCGGGACTGTAATACGTGACGGAAAATTGACGACCACACCTCGCGCAAGCAATCACGCCACGCTCATGCCCATCAGATGCAGCAGATGCTGCGCCTGCTGCACTGCTTCCTGCCGATGCATCACGCCAAGCTTCTGATAGAGATTGCGAATATGGGTTTTGATGGTGGTTTGCGCCACTTCCAGCTCACCGGCAATCTGGTCGTTGCTGTAGCCGGAATAGATCAATCCCAGCACCTGCCATTCACGCTGCGTTAGCGGACTGGTGCGGATCAGCTCCGGCACCTGCGGATGCGTCAGCAGACGGCTGACAAAGCTTTCATCGAAATGGGCGAACTTATGGCGATGGTGCTGGTTAATATCGCGCAGAATACGCTGTGCCCGATGCTGCTCCAGCTCCGGCAGCGTATGCAGCTGTAACAGCTGGCGCAGCTGCTGCGCCATGTTTTCGCCCTCGATAACAAAATGGGTAATAAAGCCGGTGCGGTTCGCCAGCGTCAGCGCCTCAATCAGAGCCTGCTGTGCCTCGCTTTTGCGTCCGGTCTGCCAGTAAAGCGCGTTCAGCAGCAGCAGGTTGCGGTTGAGATCGCTGGTCAGCCGCAGGCGCCGTGCGCTTTCATTCAGCTCAGCCAGCACCACTTCCGCTTCGTCATTCTGGCCCAGCAGAATTTGCACGCGGGCGATATTGCGCCACTGACCCTGTAAAAAATGATTATCGGCGGTGGGCGGCTTCGGCGTCAGCCGCAGCCAGTTGGCGGCAGCGTTTTTATCATTGGTCATCTGCCAGTAGATAACGCGCGGTTTGTCGGCGTTGGTTACCCAGTCGCTGTGATACTGACCGTTGCCAAGCAGGTTTTCGCAGCGGATTAAATGACGGCGCGCATTATCGAGATCGCCACGCGCCAGCGCGCATTTCGCCAGCATTGCCAGGCACTGAAGCTGCTGCTGCGGCTGGAAGTTAGCCAGCACCTCCAGCCCTTTACGCGCGGTCGCTTCCGCCTCGTCGAGGCGCGCCCATGACCAGAGCAGCTGTGAGCGAATGCGCAGCAGGAACTCGTGCATCGGTAGCTGTTCCAGCCCTTCTTCGTTAATCAGCGCAAACGCCTTTTCCTGGATGTCATAAGCGGTTTGCAGAAAGCCCTGCGCCAGCAGAATTTCGCTTTGCTGTAGCAGCGCCCACAGCGCGTAGTGGCAGCTGTTATAGTGACGCGCCATTTCATCGGTTTGCTGCATGGTTGCCAGCGCCGCCTCCAGATCGCCCTGGCAGTGCAGCACTTCGCCTTTTACCGAGGTGGCGACAATGCGGCTGTAATAATTGGCCAGCGGTAGATTCGCCAGCGCCTGATTAGCCAGATGCTCCGCTTCTTCCGGTTTTCCGGCGTTAATCGCCACCTGCGCGCGCAGCGCGTCGAACTCGGCGCTTAACACCGAATCGATAGCGATTTGCTGCATCGTCATCTCTTCTTCAGCGCGCGCCAGCAGTAAGTTGACCTCGCCGTAACGATGCTGGCTCTGCGCCAGCCATGCCTGCAACAGAATCAGCCGTGGATTATCCACCAGCAATTGCCACGGCAGCGCTTTTAGTCCTTCTTCCAGCAACGCCAGCTCGCTGTGATTAAACAGCGACCAGGCGTGATGCAGCAGAATATCGCGCAGCAGTTCGGTATCTTCGGCGGCCAGCGCGTGATGTATCGCTTCGCCCGCGTAGCCGAGCGCCATCCAGCCCTCCGCCGCCGAGCGATGCAGCTGATGCAGTTCACTGCTCAATTCCCACTGGCAGCGCTGACGCAGAAAGCTGGCAAACAGCGGATGGAAATTAAACCATTTGCCGCTGTCATCCATGCGCTGTAAAAACAGCCCCTGGCGCTCTGTCTCCTCCAGCCTCAGTTGCGCGTTCTCCTCACCGGTTACGCGCGCAATCAGCATATCGTTCATCGAGCGCAGCACGGAGCTACGCAGCAGGAAATGACGCGTCGCGCTATCGACGCAGTCCAGCACTTCATCCACCAGATAATCGGACAAATGGCTGGCATTGATACCTGCCAGGCGCTGCGCGGTTTGATGTGTCGGCGTATTGGACTGACGCTCCGTCAGGGCAATCAGCTGGAGCGCCGTCGCCCAGCCCGCCACTTCGTCGCACAGCCGCTGTGAGTCATCCGCGCCGATCGGCCGCTGCAGACGGCAGTCAAAAAACTGTTTTGCCTCCTGCGGCGTGAAGGTTAACGACTGGCTGTTAACTTCCAGCAGCTGTTCGCGTACCCGCAGGTTGGCGATGCCCAGCGAAGGCAGATTGCGCGACAGAATAATCAGCGTCAGGTTTTCGGGCTGGTGGCGAATAAAAAAGCGCATCGCCTGATGAATGGCATCGTTGGTAATCAGATGGTAATCGTCAATCACCAGATAAAGCGGGCGCTGCCATTCGGAAAGTTCCACGAACAGCTGGGAAAAGAGCGCGCTAAGGCTGGCATACTGGCGTTTTTGCGCCAGCGCTTCGCTGCGCACGCAGTGGCCGTCGGTTGCCTGCTGCACTGCCGCCATAAAATAGTTAGCGAAGCGTTCCGGGTAGTTATCGCTCTCATCCAGCGAATACCAGCCGAGATCGCTCTTATCCGCTGCCCATTGCGCCACCAGCGTGGTTTTCCCATAGCCGGCGGGGCTGCTGATCAGCGCTAAACGGTAGTGCGCAATGTTCGCAAGCCTGGCTATCAAACGCTCCCGAACAATGGTGTTCTGAAGCCGCAGAGGACGGCTGAGTTTCGATGGTATCAGCATGGCGACACTTCACTGTGATGACATAGAAGGAAACAAAAAGAATTATTTCACGGTGTGTAATTAAGTACTTTCTGACTTGCTGACTGCTAATGCAAGGACGAGATCTGAACAGACTTCATTAAGTTGCACCTCATCACATTTCCTTATTGTTTTTTGACATTTTCCTGAATGAAAGCCAACAGAGTATAGCGCCGGTATCGCCGATTGCCGCTACGCTGAAAAGGTTTAGCGCAGGGTTTAAGAGAATGGCCAAATGTTTTCTACTCTCCTGCTTTCAATTGCCTGGCTTATGAAAAATAAGATTGTTCTTAAGTTAACCCCCTTAATTTTACGCGCCAGGGATCACACTTTTACCTACGCCCTGCGACTCCTCCCTGCTGAATCTGGCGGCAGGAGGATGTTGCCCGCTCGGGTTAACGTCAGCATATGTGTATCAATTTTTTGCGAAACCATTTACTTACCGGAAGAGACTTGTATGTCGCAGCAAAAATTTAACAAGGCACGTTTTGAAGCGGCGTTAACGCGCCAGTGGCAATATCTGGGACTGAACAGCGCCAGCGAGATGACGCGCCATCAATGGTGGCAGGCGGTCAGCGCGGCATTAGCCGAACTGCTGGCGGCGCAGCCAGCGGCGAAACCGGCGAAAAATCAGCGACACGTTAACTATATTTCGATGGAATTTCTGATCGGCCGTCTGACCGGCAATAACCTGATTAACCTTGGCTGGCATGACGACGTGCAGGCGCTGCTCTCAGAGCAGGGCATTGCGCTAAGCGATCTGCTGGAGGAGGAGGTCGATCCAGCGCTGGGCAACGGTGGTTTAGGGCGGCTGGCCGCCTGTTTCCTCGATTCGATGGCGACGGTTGGCCAGTCCGCTACCGGTTACGGGCTTAACTATCAGTACGGCCTGTTCCGCCAGTCTTTTGACGAGGGCCAACAGCGCGAAGCGCCGGACAACTGGCAGCGCGATCGTTACCCGTGGTTCCGGCATAACGCCGCGCTGGATGTGAATGTTGGCATCGGTGGCAAAATCGTGAAAACCAGCGACGGCTCCCGGCGTTGGGAGCCGGGTTTTGTTATTCGCGGCGAAGCCTGGGATCTGCCGGTCATTGGCTACCGCAACGGCCTGACGCAGCCGCTGCGCCTGTGGCAGGCGACACATCTGCATCCGTTTGATTTGACGCTGTTTAACGATGGCAAATACCTGCAGGCGGAGCAGCAGGGCATCGATGCCGCGAAGCTGACCAAAGTGCTCTATCCAAACGACAACCATCAGGAGGGCAAGCGCCTGCGCCTGATGCAGCAATATTTTCAGTGCGCCTGCTCGGTCGCAGATATTCTGCGCCGTCACCACCAGGCGGGACGCGCGCTGGCAGAGCTGCCCGATTATGAAGTGATTCAGCTTAACGATACCCATCCCACCATCGCCATCCCTGAAATGCTGCGCGTGCTGCTGGATGAACATCAGCTGAGCTGGGACGACGCCTGGCAGATCGCCAGCAACGTTTTTGCCTATACCAACCACACATTGATGCCGGAAGCGCTGGAGCGCTGGGACGAACGTCTGGTGCGCTCGCTGCTGCCGCGTCATTTCGCCATCATTAAAGAGATCAACCAGCGCTTTAAAAAAGTGGTGGAAAAACAGTGGCCGGGCGATGAGAAGGTCTGGCAAAAACTGGCGGTGCTGCATGATAAACAGGTGCGGATGGCGAACCTTTGCGTGGTCAGCGGCTTTGCCGTTAACGGCGTGGCGGCGTTGCACTCCGGGCTGGTCGTCAAGGATCTCTTCCCGGAATATCACCAGCTGTGGCCGCATAAATTCTTTAACGTCACCAACGGCATTACGCCGCGCCGCTGGCTGAAGCAGTGCAATCCGGCGCTCTCCGCGCTGATTGATGAAACGCTGGGCAACAGCGACTGGGTAACGCATCTGGATGCCTTACAGGCACTGGAGCCGTACGCGGACGATCCGGCGTTTCGCCAGCGCTATCGCCAGATCAAACATGACAACAAGCAGCGTCTGACCGACTACATTCGTCAGGTCACAGGCATTGAGGTGAATCCCGACGCGCTGTTTGATGTGCAAATTAAACGTCTGCACGAATATAAACGTCAGCATCTGGGGCTGCTGCATATCCTGCACTGCTACCGTCAGCTGCGCGATAATCCGCAGCTGGACAAAGTGCCGCGCGTTTTCCTGTTCGGCGCAAAAGCTGCCCCGGGTTACTACCTGGCAAAAAACATTATCTATGCCATTAATAAAGTAGCCGAGGTAATCAATAACGATCCGCTAATTGGCGATCGGCTGAAGGTGGTGTTTATTCCTGATTACCGCATTACCGTGGCGGAGATGATGATCCCGGCGGCGGATCTCTCAGAGCAGATCTCCACGGCGGGCTACGAAGCGTCCGGCACCGGCAATATGAAGCTGGCGCTGAACGGAGCGCTGACCATCGGCACGCTGGACGGGGCGAATGTGGAAATAGCCGAACAGGTAGGCGAAGAGAATATTTTTATCTTCGGCAATACCGTGGATGAGGTGAAAGCCCTGAAGGCTAACGGCTACGACCCGAAAAAACTGCGCAAGAAAGATAAGCATCTCAATGCGCTGCTGAAAGAGCTGGAGAAAGGCCATTTCAGCCAGGGCGACAAGCATGCTTTCGACTTGCTGATGGAGAGCCTGACTAAAAACGGCGATCCCTGGCTGGTGCTGGCGGATTTCGCCGACTATATCGCCGCGCAGGAACGCGTTGAAGCGCTGTGGCGCGATCGGGAAGCCTGGACGCGCACCGCCATTCTCAATACCGCGCGTACCGGAATGTTCAGTTCCGACCGCTCCATCCGCGATTACCAACAGCGAATCTGGCAGAGCAAACGTTAAGGGCGAGCGGCGCAGGCCGCTCAGTGTAGAAGTCAGATTCAGGAAGCGTTATGGATTTAACTCAACTTGAGAAGGACGCCAGCGCGGCCGGGATTGCTGCCAGCTATATCAACGCAAAGGGCGAGCCGGAGGCCATCGGCAACGAAACCCGGCAGCTGTTGCTGAAAGCGATGGGCTTTCCCAGAGCCGCCAGCACGACGCCGGTTCCCGCCGTTAAAGTTTTTAGCGGACGCCGTAAGCGCGCCATTGAGGTGAGCGGCCGCGGCCAGTTCAACTGGCTGCTGGAAACAGAAAACGGCAAGAGATATCAGGGCGAGGCGCAGGGCGGGAAGACTTTTGCGCTGCCGCCGCGTTTACCGCAGGGCTACCATCAGCTCACCCTGGAACAGGGGAAAAAACAGTGGGCCTGCCGGGTGATTATTGCGCCGCAGCGCTGTTATGAACCGCAGCCGCTGCTGAACGGTGAAAAACTCTGGGGCGCCTGTGTGCAGCTTTATACGCTGCGCTCGGCGCGCAACTGGGGCATCGGCGATTTCGGCGATTTAAGCGTGATGCTGGAGCAGCTGGCCGATCGCGGCGGCGATTTTATCGGCCTTAACCCGATTCATTCGCTCTATCCTGCCAGCCCGGAAAGCGCCAGCCCTTACAGTCCTTCTTCGCGGCGCTGGATGAATATCATCTATATCGACGTGGAACGCGTGCCCGATTTCCAGCACAGCGAGGCGGCGCAGCGCTGGTGGAAAAAGAAGGAAACGCAGCGTCGGGTACAGGCGGCGCGTGATGCAGAGTGGGTCGATTATGGCACGGTTAACCAGCTAAAAATCGAAGGGCTGCGGCTGGCGTGGGCGCAGTTTGCGACCCGCGACGAACAGGATGAGACGCGCCGCCATTTTGAAGCCTTTATCGAGGTGGGCGGCAGCAGTCTGTACAGTCAGGCGGCCTATGACGCGCTGCACGCGGCGATGTTGCGCGAAAGCAGCGATCGCTGGGGCTGGCCTGCCTGGCCGGAAGAGTATCGCCATGCGGAAAGCGCGGCGGTGCAGCAGTTCTGCCGCGAAAATGCGCAGGAAGTGCGCTTCTGGCTATGGCTACAATGGCTGGCTAACCGCCAGTTTGACGAATGCTGGCAGGTTTGCCAGCAGCGCGGTATGTCGGTCGGCCTCTACCGCGATCTGGCGGTTGGCGTGGCGGAAGGCGGATCGGAAACCTGGTGCGATCCCGATCTCTACTGCCTGAAAGCATCAGTCGGCGCACCGCCGGATATTCTGGGGCCGCTGGGACAAAACTGGGGCCTGCCGCCGATGGATCCCCATGTGATGACGGCGCGCGCTTATCAGCCATTTATCGATATGCTGCGCGCAAATATGGCCAGCTGCGGCGCGTTGCGCATCGATCATGTGATGTCGATGCTGCGCCTGTGGTGGATCCCTTATGGCATGACCGCCAACCACGGTGCCTATGTCTCCTGTCCGGTGGACGATCTGCTGGCGATTCTGGCGCTGGAAAGCCAGCGTAATCGCTGCATGGTGATCGGTGAGGATCTGGGAACGGTGCCGCAGGAAATTATCGGCAAATTGCGTCGCAGCGGGATCTATTCCTGGAAGGTACTCTACTTTGAACAGGAGAGCGCCGACAGCTATCGCGCGCCGCAGCAATGGCCGCGGCAGTCGATGGCCAGCGCGACGACCCACGATTTGCCAACGCTGCGCGGCTTCTGGAACGCGGGCGACCTGACGCTGGGCGAGGAGCTGGGGCTTTATCCCGACAAGGTGGTGCTGAAAGGATTGTATGAAAACCGCGAGCGGCAGAAGCAGGCGTTGCTGAAAGCGCTGCACGAGCAGGGCTGTGTGCCGAAGAAGCTGGGCAAACGGGCCGCCACGCTGCCGATGTCGCCAGAGCTGAACCGCGGCATGCAGCGCTATATTGCCGGGAGCAACAGCGCGCTGCTCGGCCTGCAGCCGGAAGACTGGCTGGATATGGAAAAGCCGGTCAATGTGCCGGGCACCGTGGATCAATATCCTAACTGGCGACGCAAACTAAGCCGCACGCTGGACGAGATGTTCAGCGATGAACAGATTAACCGGCTGATTAAGGATCTGGACCAGCGGAGACGGGGCAAAAAGTAGTGAAAAAGGCGATGCTAAGTCGCCTTTTTCTTTATATATTTTAAAGGTGGATATAAAAATAATTTAATTAAAAAGTTAATGAGAAACTGAAATAATGCTAGTTATCATTTTTAGTGAAAATCATTTTATTTAATATTCTTATATATATGTTATTAATTTCAGGACTATAGTTCTGTGCCTGTAACCATTCCAGCATCTCTTTTGCTTGTTTATAATAACCGCATTCAAAAAGATACATAGCTATAATGCTATCAGCGTGTAATCCTTTAACTTGTTGGATGCCTTTCATATAATTCATTAATTATTCAAATTTAATTGCTTCATGGTTCATGATCGTATTTAATAATTTTAAAACTCTTCGTATATCATTACTTGCGTACTCCATGGTTGATAAGTAAATTATTTTATTTTTATCAAAACCTTCTGAGTAAAATTGCCACCTAAGGCCGGGCGCGCAAACCAGAATGTCTGCTTGTGATTTTAATTCTTCAATATTGGCTTCGGTAGAATCTTTTTCAACGCTCCAGCCATATTTTGTGACGGATTTATTTAAATGAGCAATATAATCATCCTGTCTAAACCAGGAGAAAATAGTGCCCATTATTGGTGTCGCTCGCCCTAATAGTGGGCTTGAGTTAAAAACAAATATTATCTTTTTATGCATTGAATAAACCCGGATTTTTTCATTTAAAATAATTTAATAGGTTTGATCATAAGATGTTGTGACTGATATTTTATTTTGTACGTAACAATAGCGAATAGCATTTTATATAAGGTATGTCCAGTTGGCTGAATATAAAGAAACAAGTAATTGAGAAAATACAAATTACATAAGTGGCTAACGATTATGACATCTGGGATGCCTGCTGGAAAGGTAACAGTATTAAGTTCATGAAGCACACTTTGGATGGCGTTCGGGGTTTTGTTGTAAGGATGGCAGCCACAGAGACAGCATAGATTTTTAACAGATGATTGCTCTAACGTTCTTATCGGTAAAAACGCTTTTCCTCCGATGACCAAACGTTGTTTAAGTAAGGCAAAGTGGGCCCGATCACAAAGTAAAAATCCGCCTTCACAGAAGGCGGCATTGATGACGCCTCGGAAGGGCGTACTCAAAATCCTTAAAAAGAATGCTTGCCAGCGCGGTGAGATTTAAATCCACAGACAATAAGGCAGAGCCAAACCCTGTTGATGACTACGCCCACAGGACGGGGTTTTCAGTTGGCAATAAAAAGGCGACCTTAAGTCGCCTTTTACCGTTTCTGTTTGCCTCCGCCAGCGTATGACTATCCGGCTGATTATTACGCTGAGGCTTAGCTTAACCCTTAATAATAAGAGTGTTCGCCGCGCTGATGTTCGGTCAGATCGCGTACGCCTTTCAGCTCAGGGAAAGCGGCCAGCAACTCTTTCTCAATCCCTTCTTTCAGCGTAACGTCGACCATCGAACAGCCGTTGCAGCCGCCGCCGAATTGCAGAATCGCATAACCTTCATCGGTGATTTCCATCAGCGTGACGCGGCCACCGTGACCGGCCAGCTGCGGGTTGATCTGCGCCTGTAACAGGTATTCAACGCGTTCCAGCAGCGGCGCGTCGTCAGCCACCTTACGCATTTTGGCGTTAGGCGCTTTCAGCGTCAGCTGTGAGCCAAGATTATCGGTAACGAAATCGATCTCGGCATCTTCCAGATAAGGCGCGCTCAGCTCATCCACATAGGCGGAAAGCTTTTCAAACTTTAGCTCGGTATCGCCTGGCTCCACCGCATCCGGCGGGCAGTAAGAGACGCCACATTCGGCAGTTGGCGTACCCGGATTAATCACGAACACGCGGATTTGAGTGCCTTCTTCCTGATTTGAAAGCAGTTTTGCAAAATGCTCCTGGGCGGCATCGGTAATTCGGATCATGGCAGTTGCTCAATAGTTGACTAATTTAGTTGGTTATAATACGCCCATCGCCGACGCTCTACAAGGTACGGCAAAGGCACCAAATCTGGACGCTGGCTGCGCCAGCGCGCATCAGCAGGCGACTGATTTCCGCCGCCGTGCTGCCGGTGGTGACCACATCATCGATCAGCACGATGTGGCGATCCTGTACGGGAATTTCAAGCTGAAAGGCATCGAGCAGGTTTCTCTTGCGGGCGCGCGCATTAAGCTGGTGCTGAACGCGAACGGCACGACGGCGCGTTAACCCTTGCGGACGATAATCGCAGCCCAGCCAGCGAGCCAGCGGTTGCGCCAGCAGATCGACCTGATTAAATCCCCGGCGCCAGGCGCGTTGATGATGCAACGGAACCGCCAGCAGTAAATCGGGACGCAACAGGCCGCGCTCTCGTCTGACCGTCAGCCAGCTTAGCAAAATCAGCCGTGCCAGCATCACAGAGAGTGCGGTTATGCCGGAGAATTTATGGCGCGCAATAAGCAGGCTGAGCGGCGGGCAATAATGGCTGACGGCGATCAGCCGTTGCCACGGCGGGGGACGACGCAAACAGCGCCCACAAGGGAGCAGCGGATCGCCTGCGGGCAAGCCGCAGCGCGGGCAGCACGGCGGCAGCGGCGGCAAGGCGCGCAGGCAGTAACTGCATAGCCCGTGTAAAGGCAGTTTCAGCGGCATCTGGCATAGCCAACAGCCTCCCTGCATTGGTAGCATAGCGACCTCCTTAATTTAGCGACAATGGGACAATAACTGATGGCGCAGCTTTTCTGGCACACTACCGGCACCGGCAATCGCGATCTTGTGCTGCTACACGGATGGGGACTGAACGCGGAAGTCTGGCGTTGCATTATGGCGCCGCTCAGCGCACATTTTCGCCTGCACGTTGTGGATCTGCCGGGCTTTGGCCGCAGCCAGGGATTCGGCGCGTTAACGCTGGATGAAATGGTTGAGGCTTTGCTGCCGCAGCTGCCGGAACAGGCGATTTACCTCGGCTGGTCGCTGGGTGGATTAGTCGCCAGCCGTCTGGCGCTGCGCTGGCCGCAGCGCGTTACCGGTCTGATTACCGTCGCCTCTTCGCCCTGTTTTACCGCCGATGCGGAAAACTGGCCGGGCATTAAGCCGGAGACGTTGGCCGGTTTCCAGCAGCAGCTGAGCCATGATTATCAGCGTACCGTCGAGCGTTTTCTGGCGCTGCAAACGTTAGGGACGCCCAGCGCCAGGCAGGATGCGCGTGCGCTAAAAGAGGTGGTGCTGTCGCAGCCGATGCCGCCGGTTGAAGTGCTGGCAGGCGGGCTGGAGATATTACGCAGCGTTGATTTGCGCGAGGAGATGGAAACGCTGGAGGTGCCGTTGCTGCGCATTTATGGCTACCTTGACGGCCTGGTGCCACGTAAAGTCGCCGCACTGCTCGATCGGCGCTGGCCCGCAAGTGCTTCGCTGGTAATGGAAAAAGCGGCGCACGCGCCTTTTATTTCGCATCCGCAGGATTTTTGCGCGGCGGTCATGCAGTTCAGCGCTGCAGTTTAAGAAACTTTATCCCTTTAGCTGGCAAAATATCACCGGGCGTTAATACTTGAAGCTGAGCAAGGCCGCTGATTATGACTGATAACGTCTGCCAGGGAGCAGGGCGCTGTTCTCCCTATTTCATTCTATTCATTCGGCGGTCCTGAGTTTTTCCGTTAACTTAAGACGAAGGTGAACTATGAATATGATTAAAGCTGCGGTTGTAACTTGTCTGTTGGGTGGACTCTCATTTTCCGCGCTGGCGGCGCAGGAAGTGACGAAAGAAGACGTGCAGAAAATGAATCTGGAAAAAATCGGCACGGTGAATACCACGGCGGAAACCACCTCGCCGATGGATGCTAAACGTGAACTGTCAAAAATGGCAGACGAGAAGGGCGGCAAATATTTTCTGGTTATCGCCGGACGTGAGCATGGCAAGTTCAGCGCCACGGCTGACGTCTACAAGTAATGCTTTAGCAGGCATATGCGTTATGCCTGCTTATCCTTTCTGCGACTGAATTGTTTATCCCTTCAGCCATAAATAGTGCCAGGGCGGCAACGTGACCGGCTGAGCGCTATCAATCAACTTCTGTTCGATAATATTCCGATACTTCTTCCCATCCGGCAGCGTGGCATTGACGCTTTTATCGCTCAGATTAAACACGCACAGCAAACTGTTCTCTCCATCCGCCGAATAGCGCCGCATCATCAGCAGCGTATTTTCGCTATCAAGGATCGCCATTGGGTTATCGGGATGGAAGGCGGGCTGGCGCGTGCGCAGTTGGATAAGTGCGCTGAGACGGTTAAAGACCTGCTGGCGCAGGTAGTCGCCGCCCGACAGCGCTTTTTCGATTGCCGAGAGGGCATATTTTTCGCGGTTGATGGCGCGGTTATGGCCAGCCACTCTGACGCCTTCCCGATCGTTGCGTGAGCCGAGAATGCTCTGGATATAGATGGCGGGCACGCCGGGAAAGGTGAGCAGAATCGCGTGCGCCAGCATAAAACGCCGGATGCGCGTGTCATCGTCATCGTCCTGCTTGTTCAGCGCATCCATCCAGGTGACGTTGATTTCATACGGGCTGGTGGTGCCGTCCGGGTTGTTTTTATAGGAGATCAGCGCGCCTTCCAGCGCCAAATCACGCACCAGCGAAACAATCTCTACTTCCGGCAGAATGCCGCGCGCCGGGTTAAGGCCGATACCATCGTGCGAGGCGAGAAAATTAAAAAAGGTTGTCGTGCCGCCGCCCAGATCGAGACCGGCAGCCCACTGACGCAGCGCGCGCGCCGAGCCGTTATGAATGGCATGCAGCACCAGCGGCGGCAGCGAAAACTGGTAAACCATCTGCGCCTCATCCTGGCTGTTGCCAAAATAGCTGATATTGTCCTGATGTGGCACGTTGGTTTCGGTAATGATGATTGTGCCAGGCGCCACCACATCGGCAATGGCGCGGAACAGTTTCACCAGCAGATGGGTATTTTCCAGATGAATGCAGCGGGTGCCGGGCGTTTTCCACATATAGCCGACCGCATCCAGCCGGACATAGTCAGCGCCTTTCTTCAGGTATTCCAGCAGCACGTCAACCATGCGGATCAGCACTTCCGGGCTGGCAAAATTGAGGTCGATCTGATCGGCGCTAAAGGTGGTCCAGATATAGTGCGTTTCGCCGTTCGCCTTGACGAAAGGCGTCAGCAGCGGTGAGGTACGCGGACGGGTAACGCCGCTTAAATCGGTGCCGGGCGGCATACTGATAAAGAAATCGTCCCAGCCCGGATCGCAGACCAGGTAATGCTTAAACCAGGCGCTGTGCGAAGAGATATGGTTGCAGACAAAATCGAACATCAAACGCGTATGGGTGTGCAGTTCGGCCACGTTGCGCCACTCGCCGCATATCGGATTGACCTGATGATAATCAATCACCGAAAAACCATCGTCGGAAGACCAGGGAAAGAAAGGCAGCAGATGCACCAGATTAAATGTGGATTGCAAATGCTGTTGGTAAAAACGCGAAAAGGTCGCCAGCGTTGGCGCTTCCGGCTCGCGAAACTGATCGGCATAGGCGATCAGCACCACGTCTTTTTCATCCCAGTGCGGCTTACGCGGTTTTTTTATGGCATCACGGGCGGCGCGAATGTGTGACAGCAGGCGTTCCCGCGCAGCCATCGGAAAGGAATTCAGGTAGATCTTATCGATTAAGTTATTGATAATATCCATGTTTATCCGGCGGGCTACAGCGTTAAGTTCGCAAAGGCGTTAGATTTTACTGTAGACCGCCGGGCTAAAATCGCAACCGCTGACTAATGGCAGGCGCCGCTTTTTACCGGCTGCTCATAGCTTTCCACGGGCAGTACGCGAATCGGAATGCGCTGCGGTGGCAGTTTAATGCGGCGTAACAGCAGCAGCAGCGCGCCGTTGAACAGCAGCACCAGCAGAATCGTCAGGCTGCTGGAAAGCGGCTGCTCGCCGATGCGCGAGAACTGCCAGAACAGCGTCGCCAGCGAATAAGCGACGTTCAGCCCCCAGAGAATGGAAAAGCCCATCCAGCGGCGGCTGCTTTCGCGGGCAATCGCGCCCATCACCGATACGCACGGAATATAGAGCAGCACAAACAGCAGATAGCTGAAGGCGGCGGCATCGCTGCCAAATTGTTGGCTCATCTGGCCCATCGCGCCGCCCGCCATTTCGCCGTCGCCCTTGCTGGCCTCAATCGGGTTCGCCAGCACGCTCAGGCTGAATGTCTCTTTCAGCCCCTGCCAGGTTTCGCTGACCGCATCGGACAGCTCTGCCGTCAGGCTCCATTCATTAACGTCGAAAGGGGCTTCCTGTAACGCCTCGGCGGTGTAAAGCGTATTCAGCGTGCCGACCACTACTTCTTTCGCCATCGCGCCGGTCAGCAGGCCCACCGACGCCTGCCAGTTATCCGGCTGGATGCCGATAGGCTGCAGCAGCGGCGTCATGATGCGGCTGACGCTGGCCAGCGCCGAATCGTTAATGCTGTTGACCGGCTGCCCGTTAAAGGAAAAGCTATTCAACCCGCCGATAAGAATGCTGACGATCACGATGACTTTACCGGCGCGCAGCACGAAGCTTTTCAGGCGCTGCCAGGTCTGCAACAGCAGGCTTTTCAGATGCGGCACATGCCAGCTCGGCAGCTCCATAACGAACGGCGAAGCTTCGCCGCGCAGCAGCGTATGCTTGAGCAGCAGGCCGGTCAGCACCGCCATGACAATGCCGGTCAAATAAAGGCTGAACACCACCAGCGCGCCGTGTGAGCCAAAAAAGGCGGCGGCGAAAACGGCAAAAATCGCCAGCCGCGCGCCGCAGGAGATAAAGGGTGCCATCATCACCGTAATCAGCCGTTCACGCGGCGCATCCAGCGTGCGTGCGCCCATCACCGACGGTACGTTGCAGCCAAAACCGACGATCAGCGGCACGAAAGATTTACCCGGCAGGCCAAGCGACTGCATCAGCCGATCGACCACAAAAGCGGCGCGCGCCATATAGCCGGAATCTTCCATAAAGGAGAGAAACAGATACATCAAACCGATCTGCGGCACCAGCGGCAGTACCGTATTAATGCCGCCGCCCACGCCCTGTGCGAGAAACAGCGTCAGCCAGACCGGGAAATGCAGCGTGGCGCCGAGCCACTGCGTACCGTGAATAAACAGCGCCGCCGAGCCGACATCAAACAGCGGCTGCAGCGCGCCGCCGATATTGATCGCCAGCAGAAACATCAGGTACATCATCAGCAGAAAGATGGGAATGCCCAGCCAGCGGTTCAGCACGATCTTATCGAGCCGCTGGGACAGCTGGTGCGGCGCGGTTAAATGCTCATTGCTGACGTCGGCGCAAATCGACGCCAATAGCTGATAGCGTGCGGCGACAATGGAGACGGCGGCCTCCTGCGCCAGGTCGGCTTCCATTTCCGACAGGCGCTGCAGCGCCAGATCGCTGACCTGCTGACGGCTGTAAATGTCGCCTTCCAACAGCTGTAACGCCAGCCAGCGCCGCCGCTGACGGCTTTCGCTTACCGATATCGCCGCCGCCAGCCGATCAACCGCGTCATTCAGCGGCGCGGGATAGGGCACATCCAGCGGCGCGCAGGCGCTGATCCCCTGATCAATCAGCTGCTTCAGCTGCGCCAGTCCGCTGCCGCGTGTTGATACGACCGGCACCACCGGGCAACCGAGACGCTGCGCCAGCGCCGGAATATCGATGCTGATTTTCTGGCTTTCCGCCATATCCAGCATATTCAGCGCCACAATGCAGGGCACGCCCAGTTCGCGCAATTGCAGGGTGAGATAAAGATTGCGCTCCAGGTTGCAGGCATCCACCACGTTAATCAGCAGATCTGCCTGCTGGCTCAGCACGAAGTGGCAGGCGATCTGTTCATCAAGCGAGGCCTGCTGGGAAATGGTGGTCAGCGAATAGGTGCCGGGCAGGTCGATAAGATTCACCCGCGTTTGGCCAGCGGTGAAAAACCCTTCTTTGCGCTCAACGGTGACGCCAGCCCAGTTGCCGACGCGCTGACGGGCGCCGGTGAGCTGATTAAACAGCGTGGTTTTACCGGCGTTGGGATTGCCTAACAGGCCGACAGTACAGGTTTTCATGCGGCCTCCATAGGAGCCATTGGCTGCAACTGCAGCAGCGCCAAATCCTTTTTACGCAGCATTAAACTTACGCGTCCCGCCTGAATCTGCAGCGGATCGCCCAGCGGGGCAATGCGTAACACCTGAAAGCAGGAACCGGGCAGCAGGCCGAGGGAAAGCAGCTTTTGGCGATAAGCGGGACTGACGGCGGATGAAAAGCCGAGAATTTGATAGTGTTGGCCGGCAAACAGAGACATGAAAGGTACCTCATTGACTGTCGCGTAGTACGACAATGACAAAACGGCACCATATTAATGAGAATAATTATCGTTAATGTTGATTTAAAACAAACAACGAGGGCGGCGCGAGGCCGCCCTTACGTTTTAACGCTTCTTACCGAAGGCGGCGGCCAGCGCATCGCCCATGGCGCTGTTGCCAGGTGCCGTGCTGGCGGCACGCGGACGCGGTTTAGCCGCCGGACGGTTATTGCCGCGATCCTGTGTACGTGGCGCGCCGCGCGCCGCGGTTTCGCCGGGCTGCTCGTCAAGACGCATGGTCAGCGCGATACGTTTGCGCTGAAGATCGACTTCCAGCACCTTAACTTTGACGATATCGCCCGCTTTCACCACGGTATGCGGATCTTCGACAAATTTGTCGGAAAGCGAAGAGATATGCACCAGGCCATCCTGATGGACGCCAATATCCACGAATGCGCCGAAGTTGGTCACGTTGGTCACCGCACCTTCCAGCACCATGCCCGGCTGCAGATCGTTCATGGTTTCCACGCCTTCGGCAAACTGTGCGGTTTTGAATTCCGGGCGCGGATCGCGGCCTGGTTTCTCCAGCTCTTTGATAATGTCGCTGACCGTCGGTACGCCGAAACGCTCATCGGTAAAATCGACCGCTTTAAGGTTGCGCAGCTCGGCCGGATTGCCCATCAGCTCGCGCAGCGACTGGCGGGTCGCTTCCAGAATACGCTCGACCACCGGATAGGCTTCAGGATGCACGGTTGAGGCATCCAGCGGATTATCGCCGTGGTTAATACGCAGGAAGCCAGCGCACTGTTCAAAGGCTTTCGGCCCGAGGCGGCTTACCTTCAGCAGCTGCTGACGGCTGCGGAAGCGACCGTTTTCGTCGCGCCAGTTCACAATGTTTTGCGCCATCATGCGCGTCAGTCCGGCAACGCGGGTCAACAGCGCGACGGAAGCGGTATTCAGATCGACGCCCACGGCGTTAACGCAGTCTTCCACCACCGCATCCAGTTTTTTCGCCAGCTGGTTTTGGCTGACGTCATGCTGATACTGGCCCACGCCAATTGATTTCGGATCGATTTTCACCAGTTCCGCCAGCGGATCCTGCAAACGACGGGCAATAGAAACTGCGCCACGCAGCGAAACGTCGAGATCCGGGAACTCCAGCGCTGCCAGTTCGGAAGCTGAGTAGACCGATGCGCCCGCTTCGCTGACGATCACTTTTTGCGCCGTCACCTGCGGGAACTGTTTTTGTACTTCAAGGAAGAAGCGCTCGGTTTCGCGCGAAGCGGTGCCGTTGCCGATCGCCACCAGTTCTACCTGATGACGCGTGCAGAGCGCTGCAACCGCCGCCGCCGCTTTGGCCGCCTGGCCGGTGTGCGGATAGATGGTATCGGTCGCGACCAGCTTGCCGGTGGCATCGACTACCGCCACTTTGACGCCGGTACGCAGGCCCGGATCGAGGCCCATAGTCGCGCGCATGCCCGCCGGAGCGGCCATCAGCAGATCGTGCAGGTTACGGGCAAAGACGTTAATCGCTTCTTCTTCCGCACGCTCGCGCACGCTGCCCATCAGCTCGGTCTCCAGATGCAGCAGCACTTTAATGCGCCACGTCCAGCTCACCACCGCTTTACGCCAGCTGTCCGCTGGCGCGTTATTCAGGCGCAGGTTAAGGTGTTCGCTAATCAACTGCTCGCCGTAGCTTTCACGCGGCGGCTCATCAAACTGCGGATCGGGATTGAGCGAGAGCTGCAATACGCCTTCGTTGCGGCCACGGAACATCGCCAGCGCGCGGTGTGAAGGTACGGTAGCCAGCGCTTCATGATGATCGAAATAGTCGCGGAATTTCGCGCCCTCTTCCTCTTTGCCTTCCACGACGCGGGAAACCAGATGGGCATTTTTCCACAGATAATCGCGAACTTTCGCCAGCAGGGCGGCGTCCTCAGCGAAACGCTCCATCAGAATATAGCGCGCGCCGTCCAGCGCCGCTTTCACGTCGGCCACGCCTTTCTCTGCATCGACAAAGCGGGCGGCCAGCTGCTCTGGATCCTGAGAGGGATCCTGCCACAGCGACTCGGCCAGCGGTTCCAGACCGGCTTCAATCGCGATCTGCCCGCGCGTACGGCGTTTCGGCTTATAGGGAAGGTAAAGGTCTTCGAGTTCGGTTTTGCTCAGGGTGGCATTAATCGCGGCGGCAAGTTCATCGCTGAGTTTGCCCTGTTCCGCGACCGATTTCAGGATCGCCTGGCGGCGCTCTTCCAGCTCGCGCAGGTAGCCGAGACGGGTTTCCAGCTGTCGCAGCTGGGTATCATCAAGCCCGCCGGTCACTTCCTTACGATAACGTGCGATAAACGGCACGGTGTTCCCTTCGTCCAGCAGGCGGATTGCGGCATCAACTTGCTCAGCCCGCGCCTGAAGTTCACCTGCAATAATGCGGTTCAGTGAATCATTCATCATCGGTTCAACTATCTTGCTAACAGTGGGTGAGAAATAGCGGACAGTTATACGGATTGACGGGCGAAATTACCAGCGAAGGGGTGCGCTTTAAGCCATATTCCGAGTGGGTTCTCCCACGCGGCGAGAGTGATGTTGTACCATTAGCGCAAGGGGCCGCCAGGCCATCAGATTCAGCAGACAGGATGGATGTGTGAAGACGCAACTGATTACCCGTGAAGGTTATAACAAACTTCGGGCGGAACACGATTATCTGTGGAAAGAAAAGCGCCCGGAGATCACCAAAATCGTCTCCTGGGCGGCCAGCCTGGGCGACCGCTCCGAAAACGCCGATTACACCTATAACAAGCGTCTGCTGCGCCAGATCGATCGCCGCGTGCGCTATCTGCGTAAATGTCTGGCGGAACTGAAGATCGTCGATTACTCCCCGCAGCAGGAGGGCAAAGTCTTTTTTGGCGCCTGGGTGGAAGTGGAGAACGAACAGGGCGAGGTAAAATGCTTTCGCATTGTCGGGCCGGATGAGATCTACGGCGAGGTGAAAAACTATATCTCTGTGGATTCGCCGATGGCGCGCGCGCTGATTAAAAAAGAAGTGGATGACGAAGCGATCGTTAACACGCCGGAAGGGGAAAAAATGTGGTTTATTAACCGCATTGAATATCGACAATCGCCAGATGAGACCAGCGAAAAATAAAAGAAGCGGAGAATAATGACTTTTTTAATAAAGCCCGGGCAACGCTTATTCTCCGGTGGCGAAAGACTACAGCAACAGAATTTTTATACGTAAAGCTGGGTCTGACCTGATGCCTTAAAAAGCGTTAGCGAGGGAGGGTGCTGGTGGTTGTGGTCGCCGCCGTGCTGGAGCCGTCTCCGCCGCCTGCGGTCGCCAGCGCAAGGCCCAATAACGCGCCTGCTACGGCGACGCCTTCCGCATCGGAATTTTCCTTCGCTTCGGCGGTGGCCTGCGCGCCGGCAGCTTCGCCGGAAGGTTCATTGGCCATTACGTATCCGCTGACGAACAGGGCCAGTGAGCAAATTAACATTATCTTGTTCATATTTATTCCCGGCTGATAAATAGAGAAAGTTTGCCGGGATGAATATAGGTTTGTCGGGCCTGCGCTGAAAAGCGTTGTTTTTTGAACAATAGAGGTGAGTTAAGTTATTGCTGGATCGAACTTTTATTGGCTGCGAATATTCCTGGCTGAGCGTAACGTTAAAAAAATATCCGCCAGTATTTTCTGCTAACAGTTGGACTCAAGGCGCGCAAAACTGACAGCAAAGGCAGAGTTAAAAACGCCGTTTAACAGGCGAAACGGTTGTGGTGAATTTAAGTAATTGATTGCAAGGGTAAATTTTTTTCATGGCGCGATCTGAGCCAGCGATTAAAAGAGTTTTAACGGCTATTTCAGAAAAGACGGAGCGAAGCGTTGACGCTTATTCGATAGCGTAAAAGGCAAATAAACGCGCGATAAGCTGCTGTTTAATATGCTTTGTAACAATTTCGGCTAGAATATAAACCATTAATGACTGTCACAGCTACGCTTCTTTTTTAACAATACCAGCTCGGGCAATAGCGCCTTTGGGAGTATCGAAATGCAAGAAAACTATAAAATTCTGGTCGTTGATGATGATATGCGCCTGCGTGCGTTGCTGGAGCGCTATCTGACCGAACAGGGTTTTCAGGTGCGCAGCGTCGCTAACGCCGAGCAGATGGATCGCCTGTTAACCCGCGAATCCTTCCACCTTATGGTGCTTGACCTGATGTTGCCGGGCGAAGATGGCCTGTCGATTTGTCGTCGCTTGCGCAGCCAAAGCAATCCAATGCCGATCATTATGGTGACGGCGAAAGGCGAAGAGGTGGATCGCATTGTAGGCCTGGAGATCGGCGCGGATGATTATATTCCGAAGCCGTTCAACCCGCGCGAACTGCTGGCGCGCATTCGCGCCGTACTGCGTCGCCAGGCGAATGAGCTGCCGGGCGCGCCGTCGCAGGAAGAGGCGGTTATCGCCTTCGGCAAATTTAAACTGAACCTCGGCACCCGTGAAATGTTCCGCGAAGATGAGCCGATGCCGTTAACCAGCGGCGAGTTCGCTGTGCTGAAAGCGCTGGTGAGCCATCCGCGCGAGCCGCTGTCGCGCGATAAGCTGATGAACCTTGCACGTGGCCGCGAATACAGCGCCATGGAACGTTCGATTGATGTTCAGATCTCCCGCCTGCGCCGCATGGTGGAAGAAGATCCGGCGCATCCGCGCTATATCCAGACCGTTTGGGGCCTGGGCTACGTCTTTGTACCGGACGGCACTAAAGCATGAAGCGGTTCCGCTTTTCTCCCCGCAGTTCATTCGCCCGTACGCTGCTGCTGATCGTCACGTTGCTGTTTGTCAGCCTGGTCACCACTTATCTGGTGGTGCTTAACTTCGCCATTCTTCCCAGCCTGCAGCAGTTTAATAAAGTGCTGGCGTATGAAGTGCGTATGTTAATGACCGATCGGCTACAGCTGGAGGACGGCACGCAGCTTGAGGTGCCGCCGGCGTTCCGGCGTGAAATTTACCGCGAGCTGGGGATCTCTCTGTATACCAACGCGGCGGCGGAGGAGAGCGGATTACGCTGGGCGCAACACTATCAGTTTTTAAGCGATCAGATGGCGCATCAGCTTGGTGGGCCGACGGATGTGCGCGTTGAGGTCAATAAAAATTCGCCGGTAGTCTGGCTGAAAACCTGGCTGTCGCCCGATATTTGGGTGCGCGTGCCGCTGACCGAGATTCATCAGGGCGATTTTTCGCCGCTGTTCCGCTATACGCTGGCGATAATGCTGCTGGCGATCGGCGGCGCCTGGCTGTTTATTCGCATTCAGAACCGGCCGCTGGTGGAGCTGGAGCATGCGGCCCTCCAGGTGGGCAAGGGTATTATTCCGCCGCCGCTGCGTGAATATGGCGCGTCGGAAGTGCGTTCGGTAACCCGTGCTTTTAACCAGATGGCTTCCGGCGTTAAACAACTGGCGGACGATCGCACGCTGCTGATGGCGGGTGTTAGCCACGATTTACGCACGCCGCTGACACGCATTCGCCTGGCGACGGAAATGATGGGCGAAGAGGATGGCTATCTGGCGGAGTCGATCAATAAGGATATTGAGGAGTGCAACGCGATTATCGAACAGTTTATCGATTATCTGCGCACCGGCCAGGAAATCCAGACCGAGCGCGCCGACCTGAATGCCGTGCTGAATGAGGTCGTGGCGGCGGAAAGCGGCTACGAACGCGAAATCGAAGATGCCGTTATGCCAGGCGAGCTGATGCTGGACATTAACCCGCTTTCCATTAAACGCGCGGCGGCCAATATGGTGGTGAATGCGGCGCGTTACGGTAACGGCTGGATCAAGGTCAGCAGCGGCTATGAGCTACAGCGCGCCTGGTTCCAGGTGGAAGATGACGGCCCGGGCATTAAGCCGGAGCAGCTTAAGCATCTGCTGCAGCCGTTTGTGCGCGGCGACAGCGCCCGCAGTACCAGCGGCACCGGGCTGGGGCTGGCGATTGTGCAGCGTATTATCGATGCGCATCAGGGCTCGCTGGAGATTGGCGTCAGCGAGCGTGGCGGCCTGCGTATCCGCGCCTGGCTGCCGTTAACGGAGAGTACTCATGCGGTAAGCAGCCCGACCAGCGCGCTACCGCTGTCAAAAAGTGAATAACGATCCGTCAGGCCTTCTGTTTTCAATTGCCGCTCGCGATCTCACAGCAAGCGATTAATGATCATGAAATTCAACCGGTTAACAGGGATCTGAAGTAAAATCTTTACGGAAGGCAGCATTAATTGCGCACCACGGGGCATACCGAACCCCTTAAAAAGAATGCTCTGCCTGCTTTGTGAGATGTTAATCCAAAGACAATAAGGCAGAGCCAAAACCAAAAATGAGTCAATTCATATTCATTAAAATGTTTAACTGACAGGTATCACCGTTCAGGCAGTTTTTTTCTTTTAGCAAAATACCGTCAGGTTAAATCTGCGGCCCGGCTGATACCAGCGCGGCGCCCGCAGGCGTATCGGTATATTTTGCAAAGTTATTAATAAAGCGCTGCGCCAGATCCAGCGCCCGATTTTCCCACTGCGAAGGATCTTCCCAGGTATTGCGCGGATCGAGAAGATGCGCATCGATACCGGCCACCGCGATCGGCATTTCCAGGTTGAAGATCGGCAGCGTTTGGGTTTCCGCCTGCGCCAGTTCGCCGCTCAGGATCGCATTGATAATTGCCCGCGTATCTTTCAGCGAGATGCGTTTGCCGGTGCCGTTCCAGCCGGTATTCACCAGCCAGGCTTCCGCGCCTGCGGCCTGCATCCTTTTCACCAGCACTTCCGCATATTTGGTTGGGTGCAGCGTTAAAAACGCCGCGCCAAAGCAGGCGGAGAAAGTCGGCGTCGGCTCCGTTACGCCGCGCTCCGTACCGGCCAGCTTAGCGGTAAAGCCGGACAGGAAGTGGTACTGCGTTTGATCGGAGGAGAGACGGGAAACCGGCGGCAGCACGCCAAACGCATCGGCGGTCAGGAAGATCACCTTTTTCGCGTGACCCGCTTTGGAGACTGGCTTAACGATGTTATCGATATGGTAAATCGGATAGGAGACGCGCGTGTTCTCCGTTTTGCTGGCGTCATCAAAATCGACAGAGCCGTCGCTGCGCACCACCACGTTTTCCAGCAGCGCATCGCGGCGGATTGCGTGATAAATTTCCGGCTCCGCCTGCTCTGACAGCTTGATGGTTTTCGCGTAGCAGCCGCCTTCGAAGTTGAACACGCCGTCGTCGTCCCAGCCATGCTCATCATCGCCAATCAGCTGACGTTTAGGATCGGTGGAAAGGGTGGTTTTCCCGGTGCCAGAAAGACCGAAGAACACCGCCACGTCGCCCTGCTCGCCCACGTTAGCCGAGCAGTGCATCGAGGCGATCCCTTTCAGCGGCAGCAGGTAGTTCATCACCGCGAACAGGCCTTTCTTCATTTCACCGCCGTACCAGGTGCCGCCGATCAGCTGCATTTTTTCAGTGAGGTTAAAGGCGATGAAGTTTTCGGAGTGCAGGCCCTGCTGCTGCCAGTTGGGGTTGGTGCATTTCGCGCCGTTCATCACCACGAAATCGGGCGTGAAGCTGGCCAGGCTTTCCTTATCGGGGCGGATAAACATGTTTTTGACAAAGTGCGCCTGCCAGGCGACTTCGGTAATAAAGCGGACGCTCAGACGGGTATCGGGGTTGGCGCCGCACCAGGCATCAACCACAAACAGACGTTTACCGGAGAGCTGTTGCGTGACGCAACCCTTAAGCGCTTGCCAGGTTTCCTGAGACAGGGGCTGATTATCGTTTTTACCTTTGCCCTGATCGTTCCACCACAAGGTGTCGCGGGTCGTATCGTCGCGCACAATATATTTATCTTTGGGTGAGCGTCCGGTGAACACACCGGTATCTACGGCAATCGCCCCGGACTGCGTTAGCGTACCGCGCTCGTAGCCGGACAGGCCGGGCAGGGTTTCTTCCTTAAATAAAGTTTCATAATCGGGATTATGGATGACTTCAACCGTATCAGTGATGCCATAAGCGACGAGGTCCTGTGGAGTCAGGCCATTAGGGCGCATATTACTGTTCCTTTATCGGTTTGTACTGCAACAAATGTTGAGGGGACTTGCTGCCACTTGCCGTAAAGCGCCATGAAGCGATTCACGTTGCTTTACAATTGCGGCAGTCTACTCCAGTCAAGAAGCAGCGAAAGGGGCGAATAGCAGAAATGAGAGACGAAACGTTTTTTTATGGAAATTCATCTGAATCCGATGAAAAGTTATGGATAGCAGCGCACAGTTTATAAAACGTTATTTTAATATTTTAGCGGCACGTTATTGTTTTAATTTGAAATCTCCGCCCAGGCTTTTGCGGGGTGCGACACACAGTGCGCGTATAGCCTGCCGCTTTGTTAATAAAAAAGGCGGCCAAAGCCGCCCTGTTTTTGTTACCGATCGATCAGTGAATTTGCGCGCTGCTGCTGCCTGAATCGTTACGGATAGCAGCAATATCTACCGCATCGTAAATATAGTGGCTGCCGCAATAGTCGCAGTGCATATCGATCTGCCCATCTTCTTCAAGAATCTGATCAACTTCTGCCTGCGGCAGCGTTTTCAGCACTTCGCCGCAGCGTTCGCGTGAGCAGCTGCACTTAAAGCTGACGTTCTGCGGTTCATAAAGGGTGACTTCTTCCTGGTTATAGAGGCGCCACAGCACTTCGTTTGCCGGCAGGCCGATCAGCTCTTCCGTTTTGATGGTCTCCGTCAGCGTCGCCAGATGGTTGAAATCTTCTTTATCGGCGTTCTGCGCTGGCAGGACCTGCAGCAGAATACCGCCCGCGCCCGGCTGACCTTCATGCTCGCCGGTACGGATAAACAGGCGCGTCGGCAGCTGCTCGGAACGCATAAAGTAATCTTCCAGGCAGGCGGCCAGCGTATCGCCTTCCAGACCAACCACGCCCTGGTAGCGCTCGCCTTTTTCCGGGGAAATGGTGATCACCAGATAGCCGTTGCCGACCATCTCTTTCAGCGTGCTGCCCGGCGCGATTTCGCCCTGAACGCGCGCCACGCCGCGCATTTCCTGGCGGTTATTGCCGTTGATTACCGCCAGCGTCAGCGCGCCGTCGCCCTGCAGCTGAACGGTGATGTCGCCTTCGAATTTCAGCGTGGCGGTCAACAGGCTGGTTGCTACCAGCAGTTCGCCCAGCAGCTGCTGAACCGGCTGCGGATAATCATGACCGGAAACGATCTCGCGCCATGTGTCGGATAAATTAACCAGTTCGCCGCGAACCGCGTGGTTTTCGAACAGGTAACGGTGCATTTGGTCTTGGTGAGCCATAGTTTTTCTCTCGTGTTGGCGGCGCGTTATTCGTCGCCAGAAAATTTGAATTTCATCAGATCGCGGCGCTCTTTTTTATCAGGCCGACGATCGGGATGGGGCATAGTCAGCGCGTTCATTTTGCGCGCCTGCGCCATTTTTTCGCGTTTCTCAACGCTTTCCGCCGTTTCGCTGTATAGCTGCTGCGCTTCCGTCGCCGGACGGCGCTGATCGGTAACGGCGCAGATGATAACCGTGCGCTCATCGTTGTCCTGGCGTAATTTCACTTCGGCATTCAGCTCCACCAGCTTGCTGGGCTTGCTGCGCTGACCGTTATAGTGAACTTTGCCGCCCTCAATCATCTCACGCGCCAGCGCGCGGGTTTTGTAGAAGCGCGCGGCCCACAGCCATTTATCGAGGCGAACGCCCTCTGTGGATTTCTCTTTCATCACTGCTCCCGTGGGTTTACCGCGCCAGGGGCGCCAGCGCGCCGGGCAGCGTGTGGTGATTTTCGAAGCCGGTCTGCTGCTGCACAGCCTGCCATAAGCGCCGATCTTCTTTCGGAAAGCCAAATGTATGGGTCGAAAGAAATAAATCAAGGTGCTGCCCAGGACCGGTTTGCTTTAAGTTATAACCTCTGTCCAGCCCTTGCGGTATAGTAACCTGATTTCATGAAGGCTATCGGCAAGGCCGTAGCGCTTTTTTTCAGTGTTAAGTGCTGCAATTTTTTTCGCCCTTGCCACTGTAGTTTTCTATACGTAAAGGAATAACAACAAAAAAAGAGGCAAGGATGGCATCAATACCACTTGTCGGCCCAGGGCCGCAGATAATTCGAAATAACATGGCAGAGGCCAGGCAACACAGCTACGGCAGGAATATGGCACCGCCCCAGACGTATTTGTGGTTCTACCAGAAAGTCAGGAACGGTGGCTCCTGGGATTATAAACAGAAAAATCGTACATGGGCGGAGTTTGGTAACTTTAACTATGGCGCGACGGGAACGGCTGCAGGCATTCCAGAAAATATTCTGCTGATGGCCGGAGGTGCGGCGCAGTGGGTGGCGGGCACGAATGATCCGAAATGGGGAAATATGTTTTTCGGGCCGCCTTACGGTGACGATCCCAATGACCAACGGGCAATCAGGGAGGGGATACAGTATGCGCGCCAGTGCGGTTTTTAGGGGCATTCACTGGGCTGTCACTGGGGTATTGCTGATTGTCGTGGTTGGCTACATTTGGGTGAGCAGTGGCGATCGTAAAGCCAATGATACATTTAACGCAGCAACACAGGTGCGGCCTGGGCTATGGCTATACTCAACACAAAATAGCAGTGGTAACGCGACTGTACCAACGGTGATTCGCTATTATCTTGCAGCAAAGCTGCCTGGCGAGCCAGCTGATATTGTTAAGCAATTACATGACAAAATGCCATTTATGGAAGGAACTGGCGAAATCACGTCAGTTAGTTCAGAAAAAGATCGTCTGCGCATTGTCTACCATGGTCGGGTATACAATCTCGATCCGTCTGTCACGTACCAGAACGACGGAAAGAGTGTTACCGTCCACCTTTCATATAAAATTGAGCCATCTGTGTCGGGCGGTTAATTAAAACTGGCTATATTTTATTTCTTATAATTTGGTCGAATATCCTGAATGCGTTAGTTATGGAGTAAGACGCAGCCGAGGTCACCATCCAAAACAGCATAAAAGATCCAATCTCACCCGTTGGTTTTTTTCTATAGAAAACCGCATTGGGGATTCTGTAGAACTTTCAGTTTTAAGCCGGATATAAAATCTCTTTTGATTTGCTAAAACACCCTGCGGCCTGGCAACGGTAAGGATTAAGCAATGAAAGGCGACAGGGTAGCACAGTTAAAAGTGGCTCAGAACAGGGGACGCATGTCCGGCACCGACGACAGCGAGTGGTTAAAGCATTTATCGTAATAGCGCTGAATTTCCACAATGCGTTTGCGGTTGCGGTGGATACGGCGCAGCGCCAGCAGGCCGTTAATGATGGCGCTCAGGCTCAACGCCGCCAGCAGCAGCGAGGTAAAAAGATAACGCCACATGGTGAGCATATCCGGCGCGCTGTGCAGCGCGATATGCTGCGTGCCGTTCGCGTCGGTATGAATACTGGTGATGATGCCGGAGGCGCTAAATGAGGTATGCAGCAGCATTCCCGCCAGGCGCTGGAGTTCATCCCACTGATCTGATGCATTAAAATCAAACAGCGAAACGGTCGGCTGCTGATGATTAACCAGCTGATGGCCTTCATCGCTGACGATCAGGAATCCGCCGGGCGGCGGGCTGTTCAGCGCCTCGGCCGCCCGATGCGTTTCACGATAGAAAAAGGTCGATGTCGCGGTATTTACCAGATTTTCCAGCGCTTCGGCGCTAACCGGACGCAGCAGCACATTCATGCCGTTTAACGCGCCGGAGGAGGCGCGGCCGACCAGCGTTTCCCAGTCTTTCGCATTGCCAAGGTTAACCAGCGCGTTTTTCAGCCTGACGCAATCCTGCTGCTGGCTACAAAGCTCCTGGGTTTTCAGCACCAGATCGGAAAAGTCATCCAACAGGATCATGCCTGATTTCTGGATCGCCGTCGCCAGCTGCGGGTTGAGCTTGCTGTCAGTGTTATTTTGCGGATGCAGCTGTTGATTGGTTAAATTCACCAGAGCCGAGGCTTTCTCAATAATTTCCGACTGCGGCAGCGGCAGGGGAGAGGCCATATTCCAGTAAATCGCCGAGCAGTCGAACGGCATAAACGCATAGCTGCGGTTGCTCTGATAGCTGGCAGGGACGGAACACATGCCGGTGCCGCTAACTTTCAGGCTGTCGCCGACGTGCAGCGTCGCCTGTTCCAGCGCGGCCACGGAATTAACCTCGATTCGCTCGGAACCTTTCAGCCACGCCAGGCTGAGTTTCAGCGGCATCGTCAGCGGCACCCAACTAATTAGCAGCGCCAGCACCAGCAGCGATCCGCAGGCCAGCACCATGTTCTTTTTCCAGCGCTGAACAGGGAAGTTGCGCACTTCATCCTGCAGCGACAGGAAACGGCCCTGGCGCACGACCTGGCGGTTCAGATAGATATCCACATCGGTCGTCTGGCCTAAATCGTGCGCCACATATGGCTGCCAGTGCGGTGGATAGACCAGGTCGATAATGCCGAGGGAGATATTGTTGACCTGCCCCTGATTCGATTCGCTAAACAGCCCCCAGCGCTTCGGCGCGCCGCGCAAACAGTGGATTTCGCGCAGATCTTTTTCACGTGGCCGACGGTACATAAACCACAGGCTGACCAGAATAATAATGATGCTGGCGCTGACCAGCCACGGCATAAAGATAAGCGGCGTCAGCAGGCTGATAAAAAACAGCAGCAGGCCGCCGCTGATTACCGTGGCTTCGCGCGTGCCGTCGCTGCGCGACAGGCTATGCTCCTCCGGCGTCTCTTTGCGCACCTGAAGCAGCTCGACGTTTTCGCTCTGTTCCTGACGGATCGAGGCATTGGTAGCGCTGGGACGCACCACCGTCGGCAGCATGCTTTGCTCGCCGGCATAATTCACCAGCGAATGGCCGTTCAGGGAGATGACCAGCGGAATAGAGTGGGTTTTAATCAGCTCGACAAAGTTCTCTTCGGCGATGTACTGCTCCCACAGCGGCGGAAGGTGTACCTCAAGCGCGTCGAGATAGTAGCGCCATTTTTGCGGATCGTCGGTAGAAAGCCCGTAGCGGGTAATCGCGCGGGTAACGGGATAGACTTTATTGCTTTGCGAGCTGAGCGACAGCATTTCCGGCGAGGCGCTGGCACCGCCCGGCTGGATGGTGCGCTGCTTCTTTGCCAGCGCATCGAGATAACGCTCTACGGCGTCGCGCTCTTCGCTGGTCATCAGACGATGGGGCGGATTAATAAACGGCAGGGGTTTCGCCAACGGCGGACGATGCCGCATAGCGTACCAAAAACAGATACCTGCAATAACTGAGCAGGTAAGCATTACACCCAGAATAATAATTATTGTGTTCATGCTTTGCTCATTCCAGCCAAACTGCTGCCGTCACTATGATTGCTCGCTCCAGGCTAAGTTATAGGGAGTTTACTAATTTTGGCGGGATTGGGCAGTGGTGGCAACCAACCTGATAATTAAAATAGCGCACAAAATCATAAAATTAGAACTACTATACAGAATTCCTTGCCGGAATATTACCTGTCGCCTGTCGAGGAAAGTATCGGCATTATCTGATTTCCTTATCGCTTATTGACATGGCGATAAAATTTTTATCAGGCATTACAAGGGATTGTTATAAAAAAGTAAATTAAATCATATGATGATTGGATTCCCGTGATGCCTGTCGCACAATGTCATTTTGCCGATCTTTGTAGCGTGACGATGACCGGCCAGCGATGATCAACCGCGCTTTAACAGGGGCACCCATGCCAGAAAAATTAGAGAAACCCACTATTTTACGTGTTGAGCCTGTTGCCCGTTCGCGCCTGTTTACCATTGAGTCGGTGGATCTGGCGTTCAGTAACGGCGCGCGGCGCGTTTACGAGCGTATGCGTCCCTCAGAGCGCGAAGCGGTGATGATTGTTCCCATTATCGATAATCATCTGGTACTGATTAAGGAATATGCCGTTGGGCTGGAAAGCTATGAACTTGGCTTCCCCAAAGGGCTGATCGATCCTGGTGAGACGGTATTCGAGGCGGCTAACCGCGAACTTAAAGAAGAGGCGGGCTTTGGCGCGCAGCAGATGGAGGCGCTCAGCAAGCTCACCATGGCGCCTTCCTGGTTATCCAGCAAAATGAATATTGTGGTAGCGGAAGGGCTCTATCCAGAAAAACTGGAAGGGGATGAACCGGAACCGTTGCCGGTTATTCGCTGGCCGCTGGAAAATCTGATGGCGCTGCTGCAGGAACCCGATTTCAGCGAGGCGCGTAACGTTAGCGCGTTGTTCCTGGTGCGGGAATGGTTGGCGAAGCAGCAGCGTATCGCTTACTGAGCGCGTTTTACTGCCGAAGCGGTGCAGTGAGCCGTAAGAAAAAAGGGCGATTATTCGCCCTTTTTCGTTGGTATCAGAATAGCTCGTGCGTTTCGCCGTTATCCATGATCGTAGTGCCAACATCGTGGACGGAATACTCGGTTGGCTGCGTGCCGTCGATAAAGTATTCCTGACGGGTGTTGCCGCCGCCGTTAGCCAGTTTGCCGGTGCTGCGATCGATGGTGACGGTCACAATGCCGGGCGGCGGCGTTAGCGGCTGCTCAGGCACGCCGTCCAGCGCCGCCTTCATAAAGCTATCCCATGCCGGCTGGGCGCTTTTCGCCCCGCCTTCGTAGCCGGAGATCTGATCTTTAATCGCGCCGGAGGCGGTGGAACGGCCCAGGTCGCGACGGTGATCGTCAAATCCGATCCAGACGGTGGTTACGACCCCTGGGCCATAGCCGGAGAACCAGGCATCTTTCGAGCTGTTGGTCGTACCGGTTTTACCCCCGATATCATTACGCTTCAGATCGCGGCCTGCGCGCCAGCCGGTGCCCATCCAGCCCGGTTCCCCAAAGATATTTGAGTTCAGCGCGCTCTTAATTAAGAAGGAGAGCGGCGTATTAATAACGTGCGGCGCATACTGCTGCGCAACGGCGGGCTGCGGTGCGCCAACCTGCTGCAGAGCAGGCTGTGGCACGCCAGGGTTACGATTTTCCTGGGATACCGCGACGTTTTCGACACTCTCTTCTCCCAGCGCGACCGCTTTTTTGGTCTCGCCATAAATCACCGGCAGATTACATTCCGGGCAGGCGATGCGCGGCTGGTTTTCAAACAGTGTTTCGCCGTTTTCATTTTCGATCTTTTTAATAAAGTACGGATCGACCAGGAAGCCGCCGTTAGCCATGACCGCATAGCCGCGCGCCATTTGCAGCGGCGTAAAGGATGCCGCGCCGAGCGCCAGCGATTCGGTATGGACGATATTTTGCGCCGGGAAGCCGAAGCGTTGTAAATATTGTGCAGCGTAGTCAACGCCCATGGCACGCATCGCGCGCACCATGACCACGTTCTTCGATTGTCCAAGTCCCTGACGCAGACGAATCGGGCCGTCGTAGGTTGCCGGTGAGTTTTTAGGACGCCAGTCGGAGCCGGCGCCCGCATCCCAGCGCGAAATCGGCACGTCATTAAGAATTGATGCCAGCGTCAGGCCGCGGTCCATCGCGGCGGTGTAAAGGAACGGCTTAATATTCGAGCCGACCTGACGCAGCGCCTGGGTGACGCGGTTAAATTTGCTCTGGTTGAAATCAAAACCGCCGACCAGCGCACGTACCGCACCGTCGCGCGGATCGAGAGAAATCAGCGAGGAGTTAACGTCAGGCACCTGCGCCAGCCACCAGCTATTTTCAACTTTGCGCACCCAAATCTGCTGGCCTGGCTGTAGCACCTGCGCCACGCTGCGCGGCGTCGCGCCCTGGAGCGTATCGGATTTATAAGGACGCGCCCAGCGAACCCCTTCCATCGTCAGCGAGACATTGCTGCCGTCACGCATCAACGCCGTGGCTTCGTTGCTGTTAACGGTGGTGACAACCGCTGGCCACAGTGGACCATAAACCGGCAGCGCTTTTAATGTTTTCAGCATGCGCGTGCGATCCCACGCGGCTTCGCCCACTTTCCACAGCACGTTTGACGGGCCGCGATAGCCGTGGCGCATATCGTAATCCAGCACGTTATTGCGTACCGCTTCCTGCGCCGCCAGCTGAAGCTTGCGCGTCACGGTGGTGTAAACCTTAAAGCCATCGTTATAGGCATTTTCGCCGTAACGTTTCAGCATTTCCTGACGCACCATCTCCGTCAGGTAAGGCGCAGAGAAGGCGATTTCCGGACCGTGATAGCTGGCTTCCAGTGGTTCGCTGCGCGCCTCGATATATTGCTGCTGCGTAATGTAGTTCTGATCCAGCATACGGGACAGCACGACGTTACGACGCGACAGCGCACGCTCGTGCGAATAGAGCGGATTGAAAGTGGAAGGCGCTTTGGGCAGACCGGCAATCATCGCCATTTCGCTTAGCGTCAGCTGATCGATAGTTTTGCCGAAATAGACCTGAGCGGCGGCGCCTACGCCATAAGCGCGATAGCCGAGATAGATCTTATTCAGATAAAGCTCAAGGATTTCATCTTTACTGAGCAGTTGCTCAATACGAATGGCAAGGAAAGCTTCTTTGATTTTACGCATCAGCGTGCGTTCAGGGCTAAGGAAGAAGTTACGCGCCAGCTGCTGCGTAATAGTACTTGCGCCCTGTGAAGCGTGACCTGAAATCAGCGCGACGCTGGCGGCACGGAAAATACCGACAGGATCGACGCCGTGGTGTTCATAGAAACGGCTGTCTTCGGTCGCGATAAAGGCTTTAACCAGCTCAGGCGGCATCTGCGCCAGCGTCAGCGGAATACGACGCTTTTCGCCATACTGGGCGATAAGTTCGCCGTCAGCGCTGTAAACCTGCATTGGCGTTTGCAGACGAACATCCTTCAGGGTGTTCACATCTGGTAGCTGCGGCTCAATATATTTGTACAACCCGTAAACCGAGCCGACGCCCAGCAAAATGCAACACACTGCAAGAATCAATAAATACTTTACGAACTTCACCTGAGATTTCCCATTTAATGTCGTTTGGGCAGTTTATAAACAATCGCGCGGTAGTATAAAGGCAAGCCAGACGCTTTGATACGTCCTTTTATTTTATGACGATATGGAGATCGCGCGAATATGGCTTTTCAGAGATGGCATGTAGGGTTGGATATTCAGAATGGGCAGCTCTGCGCTTTAGGCATTCAACGGCGCCGTAACGGTTGGCAGCTGCGCCACTGGTGGCAACATGCGTTGCCGTACGATACGTTATCCCATGGCGCGCTGCACGCCTCCCCGGCGCTGGTCGCTGTGCTGCGACGCTTGCGTCAGCAGCTTCCCCGAAATATCTCTTTGCGTATTGGTTTTCCGCCGCAGGCGGTATTACAGCGCGCCTTACCGACGCCTTCTGTACAGCTACGCGAACCGGAACTGGGTCGCTACGCCGCCGCTGCCGCCGAACGGCTTTTCCCGCTCGCTGCCAACGAACTGGCGCTGGATTATCGCACGACGCCTCAGCCGCAGCTCTGGCTGACGGCGGCGCGGCAAAGCGTATTACAGCAATGGCTGACCACGCTGAATCAGGCCGGGCTGCACCCTGACGTTGTCGAGTTAACCTGCGGCGCGCTGGCGACGACAGGGCAAATGATGCAGTTGCCTGACGGGGCCGCGCTGATCCATCAGCTTAGCGACCACTGGCTGTGGTATATGCCGGGCCGCCCAGAGAGCGTCACCGGCTGGGCGCCCGGTCTGCTGGCGACGGATAGCGCGCAGCTTAGCCAACTCTTGCCGGACGCGCACGATCTCTGGTTCAGCGCTGGCATATCAGCCGAGCTGCTAACGGGAATGCAGCCGCTTCAGCCGCTCAGCCTGTTGCAGTTAATGCAGCCGCCGCTGCCAGCCAATGGCGGAATGTTCACACTGGCGCTGGGTCTGGCGCTACGGCCGGAGGACGCGTGATGATCGCGGTTAATTTGCTCGACTGGCGTCAGCAGGCGTGCAGGCGTCGGTTAATACGCTGGCTGTGGTTAAGCATCACGCTGTTGTTGTCACTGCATCTTGTGCTCTTGTTCAGCTGGCAGACGCTGGTTGCAAACAGGCAGCAGTGGCAAACAAAATTAACGTTCTGGCAGCAGGCGACAGAGCAGGCGCGGGAATTAACGCAGCGCTATGACGAAGTAAAAAGTCAGCAGCAGAGGCTGCATAAACAGGCTGAGCGGCGACGGGACAAGCGGCAGCAGCTGGATCAGTGGCTGGCGTTTATGTCGCAGCTTGAAAGCCACTTGCCTGACGACATCTGGCTCTCTTCGCTAACACAGCAGCAGCAAACGCTCAGCATCGACGGGATCAGCCAACGCGCTGAGGCGACCCGCCTCCTGCATTCCCGACTCAGCCAGCCGCGACTTTTTCAGGCCTGGCGGCCAGGCGCGGTAAAAAAGCAGGCGGACGGCTTTTATCACTTCACGCTGGCGGCAGAGAGAGCGGAGGGCGCAGGCAATGAAAAATGAAATTCTGCTGCGCTGGCTGTTGATGTCGGAAAAATTATGCTGGCTGAGTATGACGGGCCTGCTGGCCGGGATCGTTTTACTGGCAAGCTATTTCTGGATCCTTCCAGTCTGTCGCCAGCTGCACCAGATACAGCATCAGGTTATTCAGCAGCAGCAGCGTTATCAGCAGGTACTGACGCCGCTGCGGCAACTACCCGCGCTGCAGGCGTTGCAGATGCGCAACCAGCAGTTACTGGAGGAGATGGTACGCGAAGGACAGCCCTTTTCATTGTATGGCCTGTTGCAACAGAGCGGCGGTGAGCTGGAGCAATGGCAGCCCGATCGGCAGGATAATCAGCTACAGCTGTGGCTGGCATGGCCGCAGCTTAAAGCGCTGTTTGCTTATCTGGCTGCCTGCGAACCGGCGCCCGCGCTGACTTCGTTTATTGTGCAACGTCAGGCGGATCGCCTGCATGCCACCTTCCATCTGGCGTTTGATAATGAAACCTCTCATTAGCGTACTTTTATTTGGCTTGGCGCTGTCGGCCGCTGCCCGCGATCCTTTCGCCCAGCCGTTGCCGCCTTGCCGCGAGTTGCTTGTGTCATTAGAGGGCTGGCAACTTCAGGGCATGATCGGCAGGGATGAGCGTTATCAGGGCTGGCTGCGTTCAGCGCAGGGAGAGCGCGTCACGGTGGCGACCGATCGGCCTTCGCCTTTCGACGCCTGGCGGATCGAGGAATTTGCGCCATTTCGTCTGACATTTAGCGCGCCGCAACGCTGTACGCCGCAGCGCATCACGCTTCAGATTAAAGGAAAAGAGTATGACAAGGATGGTAGCGGTGCTGTTACTTCTGCTGAGCGCCGCAGCACAGGCCGATAACCGGCCGCTTTCGCTGGCGTTTCAGGATGCGCCGGTTGAACAGGTTTTACAGGCGCTGGCGGATTATCAGCAGTTCAATCTGCTGGTTGCGCCGGGCGTGGAAGGGCAAATTACGTTGCGCCTGCAAGATGTGCCCTGGCGACAGGCGCTGTCTCTGGTGACGCGTATGGCCCGGTTAACCATAACCCAGGAAGATTCAGTGCTGCTGGTTTTTCCGCAGGGATGGCAGCAGGAGGTGGAACAGCAGGATGCCCGGCAACAGGTTTTGGTGGATCTGGCGTTGCCTTTGCGTTACGCCGACGCCGCAACCGTCAGCGCCAGTTTGCAGGCTGAACGGGCGAAATTAATGACGCCGCGCGGCAGCATTACCGTTGATGCCCGCGCCAATACGCTGCTGTTACGTGACACGCCCGCGGCCTTGCACAGCACGGCGGCCTGGATTCGCGCGCTGGATGTGGCGCTGGAGCAGGTCGAGCTGACGGCCCATATTGTCAGCATTAGCGAAGAGCATCTGCATGAGCTTGGCGTAAGCTGGCAGCTTTCAGGCGAGGAGGTGATTACGCAGGCGCTGCGTAACCCGACGTTAAATATTGCACTGGGCGCCAGTTCGCCCTCGCTGGCGGCAGGGCTAACGGTAGCGCGCGTCGATGGCAGGCTGCTTGACCTGGAACTCAGCGCGCTGGAGCAGGAAAACCAAATCGATATTATCGCCAGTCCGCATCTGATTGCTTCGCATCAGCAGGCAGCAAGCATTAAGCAGGGCACGGAAATCCCGTATGAAGTCTCCAGCGGCAGTGACGGCGCCACCAGCATTGAATTTAAAGAGGCGGTTTTAGGTATGGAGGTGACGCCCACGGTATTGCCTGACGGCCATATTCGGCTGGCGCTGCATATCAGCCAGAACGTGCCGGGCCGCAATATCAACAACGGCGACAGAGAAATTCTGACTATTAATAAGCAGGAAATCGCTACGCAGGTTACGCTGAAAGATGGTCAAACGCTGGCGCTGGGCGGCATATTTCAACAGGAATCATCGCGTAATCGTGATAAAGTCCCCCTCCTGGGCGATTTACCGCTGCTTGGGGCGCTTTTCCGCCATGATATTCAGAATGACAAACGTCGGGAGCTGGTGATTTTTATTACGCCGCGCCTGGTGCATGAGGAGTGACCCGCAGCGTTTTTTTCCCGGCCGGGTATCATATGCGTTTGACGCAGGGGCGGAATTAGCTTACAAGGTTTAGCGATTTTGACTTATGGCAACACAGACTTACCGTCTGTCGCCACGATACCGTGACAGGACGCTGCCTGAATGGCGGCGGTTTTGACTCTTAGCGAACTGTGTGACGCGCGTCGGCGCGTTCTGAGCCGGGCAATTTATTCGGTTGCCAAACGACCTTGAGTGTTGAGATAATTTTTCATCTGACTCTCGCACTATCGCTCATGAGGTTTCAGTTCATGTCCCGCCAGCGGCCAGGCCGCTGCAGACGGGGTATCATCAACGCATTGTCTTAGTAATACCGAAAAAATGGCAGAGAAACGCAATATCTTTCTGGTTGGGCCTATGGGTGCCGGCAAAAGCACTATTGGTCGTCAGTTAGCTCAGCAACTCAATATGGAATTCTACGATTCCGATCAGGAAATTGAGCGACGTACCGGAGCGGATGTGGGCTGGGTTTTTGACGTTGAAGGCGAAGCAGGTTTTCGCGAACGTGAAGAAAAAATCATTAATGAACTCACAGAGAAACAGGGCATCGTGCTGGCTACCGGCGGCGGTTCTGTAAAATCCCGCGAAACCCGTAATCGTCTCTCCGCCCGTGGCGTTGTGGTCTATCTTGAAACCACTATTGAGAAGCAACTGGCGCGTACGCAGCGCGATAAAAAGCGTCCTTTATTACAGGTTGATGCGCCGCCGCGTGAAGTGCTGGAAGCGCTGGCGGATGAACGCAATCCTCTGTATGAAGAGATCGCTGATGTCACCATCCGCACCGATGATCAAAGTGCGAAAGTGGTAGCTAATCAGATCATTAATTTACTGGAAAAAAACTAATTCATCGCCTGAGGGCATAGCGAAAAGGTTATACAGCGTCATGGAGAGGATCACCGTTACCCTTGGGGAGCGAAGCTACCCGATCACCATCGCCGCCGGTCTGTTTAATGATGCGGCAGCCTTTTGGCCGTTGAAAGCAGGCGACCAGGCTATGTTGGTTACCAATGAGACGCTGGCTCCGCTTTATCTGGCGCCGCTGCGACAGCGGCTGGAAGAGGCGGGCGTTAAGGTGGATCAGGTTATCCTTCCCGATGGCGAGCAGTATAAAACTCTGGCGGTAATGGATCAGGTCTTCACCGCGCTGCTGCAAAAGCCCCACGGACGCGATACCACGCTGGTGGCGCTGGGCGGCGGCGTGATTGGCGATCTGACCGGCTTCGCGGCCGCCAGCTACCAGCGCGGCGTGCGCTTTATTCAGGTGCCGACCACGCTTTTATCACAGGTAGATTCCTCCGTTGGCGGTAAAACCGCCGTCAATCATCCGCTGGGCAAAAACATGATAGGCGCCTTCTGGCAACCTGCCTCGGTGGTTATCGAGCTTGACTGTCTGCGCAGCCTGCCGCCGCGCGAGCTGGCTTCCGGCCTCGCTGAAGTGATCAAGTACGGCATTATCCTCGACGGCGACTTCTTCAACTGGCTGGAGCAGAATCTGGATGCGCTGCTGGCGCTGCAGGATGAGGCGCTGGCGTACTGCATTCGTCGCTGCTGCGAGCTGAAAGCAGACGTAGTCGCCGCCGACGAGCGGGAAACCGGCCTGCGGGCGCTGCTTAATTTAGGCCATACCTACGGCCACGCGATTGAAGCGCACATGGGTTACGGTAACTGGCTGCACGGCGAAGCCGTTGCTGCCGGGATGGTGATGGCTGCCCGTACCGCGGAACGGCTGGGGCAGTTCAGCGCCGCCGATACCGATCGTATTATCGCTTTGCTTACGCGTGCTGGCCTGCCGGTTACGGGGCCGCAGGAGATGACGGCGCAGGATTACCTGCCGCATATGATGCGTGACAAAAAAGTGCTGGCTGGCGAGCTGCGTCTGGTTCTGCCGCTGGCGCTGGGCAAAGCCGAGGTGCGTAGCGGCGTGGCTCATGATATTGTGCTTGCCGCGATTAATGATTGCCGCAAGGCCTGACAGTGATTTGTGCCGCGAACGGGAAGTTGGCGGCGTTTGCCGTAAGACGGGAGGGTTGAATGGATGAGTTTAAACCGGAAGACGAGTTAAAACCTGATGCCAGCGATCGCCGTCCAACGCGGCCTCGCAAAACGTCTTCTGCGCCTAAAACGCCAGCATCTCGCCAGCGTATGATGATGGGTATTGGCGTGCTGGTGCTGTTGCTATTGGTGATCGGCATCGGTTCGGCATTAAATGGCCCTGATTCTAAAAAGCCAGCGGGTAACAACGCGGCGACTTCCGGCGGCAATGAAAAAAATATCGATCTCTCCGGCTCTTCCATGAGCGGCAGCGTGTCCGATACGCAGGCGCCGGGCGGCAACGGTACGGCTGGCGAGACGCCGCAACCGGTTTCCGTTCCGCCCATTTCCTCTACGCCGACGCAGGCCGCGCCGATTGAAACGCCGGAAAACCAGCAGCGCGTCGAGCTGCCGGGCGATCTGAATAGCGCGCTGACCAGTCAGCAGGGACGGGTTGACTCCGCTGCGCAGGATGCTATGAGTGGCAGCTCGCTGCCGACCGCGCCCGCGACGGTTAGCGGCAATAACGCCAACAGCAGCCATGTTGCGCCACCGGTACAGAACAGCAGTAAGCCTGCACCGACGCGTAAGCCGCCGGTCGCCAGCCATTCAACTACCAAACAAAATGCGCCGGTTGCGAAGCAGAGCAGCAAGCCTGCCCCTGCCGTCAGCAGCAGCCACGCTACACAAAACGTGCCGGGCGGCAGCTATACGCTGCAGCTGAGCAGCGCCTCACGTTCAGATACGCTGAACGCCTGGGCGAAAAAACAAAACCTTAGTAACTATCACGTCTATCAGACCACGCGCAACGGGCAGCCATGGTACGTGCTGGTGAGCGGCTCTTACGCCACGCCAGCTGATGCTAAACGCGCCGTAAGCACGCTGCCGGCGGAAGTTCAGGCGCAGAAGCCCTGGGTGAAACCGGTAAGCCAGGTGAAGAAAGAGGCGATACGCTAGGTTTACCGCATTTTTGCGAGAACGCGCTCTGGCAGCGCATGATTTCAGCCGGTTAGACGGCGTTAAAAATGGCAACCGGGTTGCCATTTTTGTCGTAAGACGGATTCGTAAGCGCAGATATGCTGTCGCTATAGCCACAGCCAGATGAACAGAAGTAACCAAAACGACGGCATGAAAAAACATCGCGCTTTCCTGAAATGGGCAGGCGGCAAATATCCTCTTCTGGAAGATATTCGCCGTCATTTGCCGCAAGGCGACTGCTTAGTCGAGCCTTTCGTCGGCGCTGGCTCCGTGTTTCTTAACACTGATTATCCGAGCTACGTGCTGGCAGACATTAATAACGATCTGATTAGCCTTTATAACATCGTAAAAGAGCGCACCAGCGAATTTGTCAGCGATTCGCGTCAGCTGTTTACGGCGCGCTGCAACGAAGCGGATGCATATTACGCCTACCGCAGCGAATTTAATGCCAGCGATGATGCCTATCGCCGGGCGCTGCTGTTTCTTTATTTAAATCGTCACGGTTATAACGGTCTGTGCCGCTACAACCTGCGCGGCGAGTTTAACGTGCCTTTTGGTCGTTACCGTAAGCCTTATTTTCCAGAAGAAGAGCTGTTTGGATTTGCTGAGCGCGCGCAGAAAGCCACTTTTGTTTGTGAATCTTACGACGTGACGCTGAGCAAGGTGCAGGCGGGATCGGTGGTTTACTGCGATCCGCCTTACGCGCCGCTTTCGGCGACGGCGAACTTTACCGCCTATCATACCAACAGCTTTAGTCTGCGCGAGCAGCAGCATCTGGCTGAGCTGGCTGTAAAGCTGGCGCAGGAAAACGCTATTCCGGTGCTGATTTCTAACCATAATACCGAGCTGACACGGCTGTGGTATCAGGAGGCGGTGCTGCATGTGGTTAAAGCGCGCCGTTCAATCAGCAGAAGCATCAGCGGTCGCACGAAAGTCGACGAGCTGCTGGCCCTTTTTAGCTAGCCAGTTTCGTCCGCGACCAGCGCAATCTGTCAGTATTTTTACTGGCGCATACAGTGGGAGATACGGATGAAACAATTTTTGCTGGCCCCTTCAATCCTTGCAGCAGACTTTGCCCGTTTGGGCGAAGATACGGCGAAAGCGCTGGCTGCAGGCGGAGACGTGGTGCATTTCGACGTTATGGATAACCATTACGTACCCAATCTCACCATGGGGCCGATGGTATTAAAATCGCTGCGTGATTACGGCATCACCGCGCCGATCGATGTTCATCTGATGGTGAAACCGGTCGACAGCCTGATCCCTCAGTTTGCCGAAGCGGGCGCCAGTTTTATTACTTTTCACCCTGAAGCCAGCGAGCATATCGATCGCAGTCTGCAACTGATCAAAGAACATGGCTGTAAAGCTGGTTTAGTCTTTAATCCCGCCACGCCGCTGAGCTACCTCGATTACGTGATGGATAAGCTGGATATTATTCTGCTGATGTCGGTCAATCCGGGCTTCGGCGGCCAATCCTTTATTCCCGGCACGCTGGATAAACTGCGCGAAGCGCGTAAGCGTATCGATGAAAGCGGCTACGACATCCGTCTGGAAGTCGATGGCGGCGTGAAGGTGGATAATATCGCTGAAATCGCCGCCGCGGGCGCGGATATGTTCGTGGCCGGCTCCGCCATCTTTGGCCAGCCAGATTATAAGAAAGTGATTGATGATATGCGTAATGAACTGGAGAAAAGCCGCCATGGTGCCTTTCACTGATATTCGCGCGCTGGCTTTCGATCTTGACGGTACGCTGGTTGACAGCGTGCCGGGGCTGGCTGAGGCGGTGGATCGGACGCTGAGTGCGCTACAGCTGCCAGCGGCAGGCGTGCCGCGCGTCGCCACCTGGATAGGCAACGGCGCCGATATTATGGTGGAGCGGGCGCTGAACTGGGCGTTGCAGCGTCAGCCAGAGGCCGATCAACTGCGTGACGGCCGGGCGCTGTTTGATAAATTCTATGCGGAAACGGCGGAAGCGGGAACGACCCTGTTTCCACATGTCGCGCAAACGCTGGACAAGCTGAGCGCGGCAGGCATTCCGCTGGCGCTGGTTACCAATAAGCCGACGCCTTTTATCGCGCCGCTGCTGCGCGCGCTCGGCATTGAACGCCACTTTTCGCTGGTGATCGGCGGTGATGATGTGGCGGCGAAAAAGCCGCATCCGGCGCCGCTGTTTCTGGTGTTAGGCAAGTTTGGTTTGCTGCCGCAGGAGCTGCTGTTTGTCGGCGACTCACGCAATGATATTCTGGCGGCGAAGGCGGCGGGCTGTCCTTGCGTCGGCATGTCGTTCGGCTACAACTACGGCGAGCCCATTGCGACCAGTGAACCGAACCTTGTTCTGGACGATTTCAACGATCTTTTGCCCGCATTGGGGCAGTAATTATCAGGATGTAAAAGCATGAGCAAACCCATCGTATTTAGCGGCGCACAGCCTTCCGGCGAACTGACCATTGGTAACTACATGGGTGCTATGCGTCAGTGGGTACAGATGCAGGATGATTATCACTGCATTTACTGCATTGTCGATCTGCACGCCATCACCGTACGTCAGGATCCTACAGCGCTGCGTAAAGCGACGCTGGATACGCTGGCGCTCTACCTTGCCTGCGGCATCGATCCGGCCAAAAGCACTATTTTCGTACAGTCGCACGTACCGGAACATACTCAGCTGAGCTGGGTACTGAACTGCTACACCTATTTTGGCGAGCTGAGCCGAATGACCCAGTTTAAAGATAAGTCCGCCCGCTATGCGGAAAATATCAATGCTGGTCTGTTCAGCTATCCGGTGCTGATGGCGGCGGACATTCTGCTCTACCAAACCAATCAGGTACCGGTGGGCGAAGATCAGAAACAGCATCTGGAGCTGAGCCGCGATATTGCCCAGCGTTTTAACGCGCTGTATGGCGATGTGTTTAAGGTGCCGGAGCCCTTTATCCCGAAATCGGGCGCGCGCGTGATGTCGCTGCTTGAGCCGACCAAAAAAATGTCCAAGTCGGATGAAAACCGCAACAACGTGATCGGCCTGCTGGAAGATCCGAAAGCGGTGGTGAAGAAGATCAAGCGTGCGGTAACCGACTCCGACGAGCCGCCGGTGGTGCGTTACGACGTGCAGAATAAAGCGGGCGTCTCTAACCTGCTGGATATTCTCTCCGCCATTTCCGGTAAAAGCATCAGCCAGCTGGAGCAGGAGTTCGAAGGCAAAATGTACGGCCATTTGAAAGGCGAAGTGGCTGAAGCGGTGTCCGGTATGCTGAGCGAACTGCAGGTGCGCTACCAGCGCTATCGTGAAGATGAAGCTTTCCTTGAGCAGGTAATGCGTGACGGCGCGGCAAAAGCCCGTGCGCACGCGCAGGAAACGCTGAAGAAAGTGTATGAAGCGGTAGGTTTTGTGGCGCAGCCGTAAGGTGATAAACGCCTGGCGAGTAAAACAGCCGTAATGTAATGAAGGGCTGGGCCAGCGCCCAGCCGTTGCCGCCGAAGGTAAGAAGCTGCGTGATAAAACACTTAACAATCGCCCGACGTTAACCGTGGTAAACAACCACGTTTAACGAGGTGGTGTAAGTCTGACTGCTATCACGACTTTTCACCGGAGGTGGTTTAAGCCTGACGATAAAAGGGCGCCCGCGTGGCGCCCCTGGTATTATTCAGAACCAGCGCAGCTTATCGCGTAGCGCCACCACTTGCCCCACGATAATCAGGCTGGGGCTGTTAACCTGGGCCGCCAGCGCTTCCAGCTGTGCCAGTTCGCCCGTCACCACGCGCTGCCGCGTACTGGTGCCGTTTTCTACCAGCGCCACCGGCATCGAACCCGCCATGCCGTGCGCCTGCAGCTGACGCTGGATATTACCTGCCTGCGCCAGCCCCATATAAAACACCAGCGTCTGCTGTCCGGCGGCCAGATTTACCCAGTCCAGATCGTGATCCTGTTTACGATGGCCGGTGACCAGACGCACGCTGTGCGCGTAATCGCGATGGGTTAGCGGGATCCCACTGTAAGCGGAACAGCCGGAGGCGGCGGTAATTCCCGGCACCACGGAAAAAGGAATATTGCTGCCCTGTAGCGCTTCCAGCTCTTCGCCGCCGCGGCCGAAAATAAAGGGATCGCCGCCTTTCAGACGCACTACGCGTTTGCCGCGCCGGGCCTGCTCCAGCAGAATCTGGTTGATCTCCTCCTGCGGTACGCAGTGATGACCGGCGCGCTTGCCAACGAAAATCTTCTCCGCATCGCGCCGCGCCAGTGCCAGTACTTCATCCGAGACCAGCCGGTCATAAACCACAATATCCGCCTGCTGGATCTGCTGTAGCCCTTTTAACGTTAACAGACCGGCATCGCCCGGCCCGGCGCCAACCAGCACCAGTTCGCCGCGATGATCCAGCGGCTGCGCAAACAGATCGTCAGTTAACGCCTGCGCCTGCTGCGTATCGTTATTCGCCAGCGACTGCGCCAGCCGATCGCTGATAAACAGTTTTTCCCAGAAGCGACGGCGTTCCGCGCCGGTAGCATAGTGCTGTTTTACCCGCTGACGCAGCGTGCCCGCCAGCGCGGCCAGCTTGCCGAGATGCTGAGGCAACAGCGCCTCCAGCTTTTCGCGCAGCAGGCGCGCCAGTACCGGCGCGCGTCCGCCGGAAGAGACGGCGATCATCAGCGGCGAGCGATCGATAATGGAAGGCATAATCGCGCTGGCCTGGGCAGGCGCGTCAACCACATTGCAGAACAGACGGCGTGCTTCCGCCGCTTCGCTCACCTGTTGATTAACTTTTTCATCGCTGGTGGCGGCGATAACCAGCCAGCACTCATCAAGTAGCGCGGCGGTGAAGGGCTGTTGCAGTAGCGTCGCCTCGCCAGCCTGCTGCCACTCATAAAACGGCGTGCTGAAATCCAGCGCGCAAACCTGTAGCCGTGCGCCGGCATCAAGCAGCAGCCGCGCTTTACGCGCGGCGACGTCGCCTGCGCCAACCAGCAGACAGGTTTTGCCACGTAGCTGACAAAAAAGCGGTAGGTAATCCATAGCGATCTCCCGGTAAGCCGGTTTTTATCATGGTTTGCAGGTGATGCGGCGCACCAGGTGCGCCGCGGGCAGGAATAAACAGTTTACAGATTGCGTGCCGGAGGCGTTAGTCGCAGGCGACCTCAACCTGACCTTCACGCGCGCGTACCGGCCAACTGCGCACGGAACGACTGGTGTCTTCCATGCAGAGGCCGTCGCGCAGACGAAAGCGCTGTTTTTTCAACGGGCTGGCGACCCACAGCTCCTGCTGATGCTCAGCGATGATGCCACGCGACAGCACGCTGGCTTCGGCGAAAGGATCAATATTGCTGATGGCGTACAGCTCTTCATCCGCACGCGGACGGAAAATCGCCACCTGCTCGCCCTCAACCAGCGCGCAGACGCCGGTCGCGGGCAGGATTGCCTCTAGTTTACAGACGGTGTGCCAGCGGCTCATGCCTGTTCCTCCTCTTCAACCAGTTTGATCGCGATACGCTCATACGGACGCGCCGGACGATGCTGTCCGCGCTCTTCCACCATCTGCACCAGCGGATCGCGCTGGTCGCTATTGATAAAGTGAGCGAAACGGGTTTGCGCTTCAGGCTGATCGAGCGTGGCTTTCCATTCGCAGATAACACGGCTGCGCAGCTGCGCCATATCCGCTTCCAGCTGTTCGTTCAGGCCTAACTTGTCGTCAATAACGATGCTGCGGACGTAGTTAATGCCGCCTTCCAGGCTTTCCAGCCAGGTGGAAGTACGCTGCAGCTTATCCGCCGTACGGATGTAGAACATCATAAAGCGGTCCAGATAGCGCACCAGCGTCTCTTTATCGAGATCGGCGGCCAGCAGATCGGCATGACGCGGTTTCATGCCGCCGTTGCCGCACACATACAGGTTCCAGCCTTTATCGGTCGCGATAATACCGACATCTTTACCCTGTGCTTCAGCACATTCACGCGTACAGCCGGAAACGCCGAACTTCATTTTGTGCGGCGTGCGGATGCCTTTATAGCGGTTCTCCAGCTCAATGCCGAAGCCCAGGCTGTCGCCGACGCCGTAGCGGCACCAGGTGCTGCCGATACAGGTTTTCGCCATACGCAGCGCTTTTGCGTAGGCGTGACCGGTTTCGAAGCCAGCCTCAATCAGCTGACGCCAGATTTCAGGCAGGTCATCTTTCTGCGCGCCAAACAGGCCGATACGCTGTGAACCGGTGATTTTGGTGTAGAGATTATATTTACGCGCGAGCTGTCCAATCACTACCAGCCCTTCAGGGCTGATCTCACCGCCCGCCGAGCGCGGGATAATGGAATAGGTGCCATCCTTCTGGATGTTGCCGAGGAAGTTGTCGTTGCTGTCCTGTAGCGGCGTATGCTGCGGTTCCAGCACATAATCGTTCCAGCAGGAGGCGAGCAGCGAGCCGACGGTTGGCTTACAGACTTCGCAGCCGTAGCCTTTGCCATATTTTTTCAGCAGCTCATCGAAGCTCTTAATCTCTTCTACGCGGATCAGGTGATACAACTCCTGACGCGACCAGGCGAAGTGTTCGCACAGGTGATTGTTAACTTCGATACCCTGACGGCTCAGTTCGGCGTTCAGCACCTGGGTGACCAGCGGCAAGCAGCCGCCGCAGCCGGTGCCGGCACGCGTTTCCGCTTTGATGGCGGCCACGGTATGGCAGCCTTTGGCGATGGCCTGAATAATGTCGCCTTTGGACACATCGAAGCAGGAGCAAATCTGCGCATTATCCGGCAGCGATTCCACGCCCAGCGCTGGTTTCTCGCCGCCCGCGTGCGACGGCAGGATTAAGCTGTCCGGGTGTTCAGGCAGCTTAATCTGGTTCAGCACCAGCTGAAGCAGCTGACCGTAATCGCTGGTATCGCCAACCAGCACTGCACCTAACAGATATTGATTATCCGGGCTGACGACCAGGCGTTTATAGACGCCGGTTTGCTCGTTAAGGTAAACGTAGCTGCGCGCGCCCGGCGTGCGACCATGCGCATCGCCGATACCGCCCACGTCAACGCCCAGCAGCTTCAGCTTGGCGCTCATATCCGCGCCGCTGAACTGATTTTCGCGGCCTAGCAGATGGTCGCTGGCAACCTGCGCCATTTTGTAGCCCGGCGCTACCAGGCCAAAAATCTTCTCGTTCCAGGCTGCGCATTCGCCGATAGCGTAAATATCCGGGTCGGCGCTCTGGCAGAAATCGTTAATCTGGATGCCGCCGCGCGGGCCGACCGGCAGATTGCACTGGCGCGCCAGTTTGTCCTGCGCGCGAATCCCGGTGGAAAAGACGATAAAGTCGACGTCGAGACTGGTACCGTCGGCAAACTCCAGTGTTTTGCCGACGGCGTGGTGGGCAATATTTTTTGTATTTTTGCTGGTGTGTACCCGGACGCCCATCTGCTCGATTTTCTGACGCAGCTGGTTGCCGCCCTGCACATCAAGCTGTTCAGCCATCAGCACCGGCGCGAATTCGATAACGTGCGTTTCAATGCCGAGGTTTTTCAGCGCGCCTGCCGCTTCCAGACCCAGCAGGCCGCCGCCGATAACGGCGCCGCTTTTACTGCGCCGCGCGCACTCTTCGATCGCATTCAGATCTTCAATGGTGCGGTAAACGAAGCAGTCCGGGCCGTCAGAACCCTGAATCGGCGGGATCCACGGATAAGAGCCGGTAGCCAGAATCAGCTTGTCATACTGAACGGCACGACCGCTGCTGGAGTGAATCACCTTTTCCTTACGGTTTAAGGTAATCGCCCGTTCGCCAAGCAGCACATGCACACCATGTTTTTCATAGTAGCCTTCACGTACCAGCGAAAGTTCTTCTGCGGTGTGGTGGGAAAAGTATGCGGAGAGATGGACCCGGTCGTAAGCCACACGGGGTTCTTCACAGAAGACGGTAATGTCGAACTGGCCGGGTTCGGCTTTATCGATCAGTTCTTCAATGAAGCGGTGGCCAACCATGCCATTACCGATGATGGCGAGTTTGACAGTGCTCATTTTTGCCTCAAAATTGATCTAATTGCGGCCACAATAGCGCGGTTGTTAGCACGCTTATTGATGCACATCAACTGAGGCTTAATATACCTCTTTGGAGGTATGTGACTGAAAAATAGCGTATTTCAGGAAGTGGCGTAATATCCGGTACTTAGCGCGCTGCTCCTCTTACTCTGTGCTGGCCTGAATCCTCTGTCCTGACTTCAGGAGCCTGGCATGACCCACACCGATCTACGATGGATTAATCACCTGCGCCTGTCGCAGCGCGAAGGGCTGTGGCAACTCGAAATTAACGGCGGAAAAATCACCGCAATCAGGCCGCAACCGGAGCGTTGCGATAATAGCAGCGCTTCGCTTAATGGGGAAGGCGGTATAGCACTGCCGCCTTTTGTTGAGCCGCATATTCATCTTGATACCACGCAAACCGCAGGCGAACCCGCCTGGAATCAATCCGGCACGCTGTTTGAAGGCATTGAGCGCTGGGCCGAGCGTAAAGCGCTGCTGTCGCCGGAAGATGTTAAGCGCCGGGCGCGCGCCACGCTGAAATGGCAAATTGCCAACGGCATTCAATATGTTCGTACCCATGTTGATATCTGCGATCCCTGCCTGACGGCGCTTAAAGCGATGCTGGAGCTGAAGCAGGAAATGGCGCCCTGGATCACGATACAGATCGTCGCCTTTCCGCAGGAGGGCATTCTTTCCTCGCCTGATGGCGCAGCCTTGCTGGAGGAGGCGCTGCGTCTGGGCGCTGACGTAGTTGGCGCCATCCCGCATTTCGAATTTACCCGTGAATATGGCGTGGAGTCGCTGCATATTGCCTTCGCGCTGGCGCAGAAATATCAGCGCATGGTAGATGTTCACTGCGATGAGATTGACGATGAGCAGTCGCGCTTTATCGAAACACACCGGGAGCAGATGGGCGCGCGCGTGACGGCCAGCCATACCACGGCGATGCACTCCTGTAACGGCGCATATACCTCACGCCTGTTTCGCCTGCTGGCGCTCTCCGGCATTAATTTCGTCGCTAATCCGCTGGTTAATATCCATCTGCAAGGGCGCTTTGACGATTACCCGAAACGACGCGGCGTCACACGCGTAAAAGAGCTGTTGGCGGCGGGCATCAACGTCTGTTTCGGTCACGACGACGTGTTCGATCCCTGGTATCCGCTGGGAACGGCCAGCATGCTACAGGTACTGCATATGGGACTGCACGTCTGTCAGTTGATGGGCTATGAGCAGATCGATCGTGGAACAGACCTCATCACCACTAACAGCGCGAAAACGATGCAGTTGGACGATTACGGCATTGAGGTCGGTAACAGCGCCAACCTGATCATTTTGCCAGCGGAAAACGGGTTTGATGCGGTACGACGTCAGGTTGCGACGCGTTATTCCATACGGCAGGGAAGGGTGATCGCGGCGACAGAACCGGCTCGCAGCCAGATCTGGCTGCAGGGGGCGGAAGCGGTGAGCTTTAAACGCGATGACGAACGCCAACGCAATTGAGGTTTGGGCGGGAGAAAGCTAACGGAGCCCGGGCGGGCAATTCAGAACGAGGCAAAGGTGTAAAAAATTAGCCCTGACAGCCAGACCCGCGCCGTTTATGGCGCAGGTCTGAACTTCCCCTGCTTTGAGTGGAACCGGGGATCCACCCGCAAGGATTAATGTCCGGCGTGGCCGTGCTGGCGATGTTTGGTCACAAAGCCCAGCAGTAAACACATCACAAAGACCACAGCATACAGGCCGTTAGCGGTAAACAGCGCCGCATGCGCGCCGCCTTTCGCAACAATCGGGCCGGTTACTATGAAGGTCAGCATGGTGCCGACGGTGCCGCAGGTCAGGATAAAGTTCACCAGCTTCGGCGAAGAAACCTTTGTCTGCTGCGAGCCGAGGGTGATGATGGTGGTATAGATGGCGCTGGAGAAGAAGCCCAAACCGATAATAATCCACTTCAGCATCGTCGGCTCGCTGCTGCTGACAAACCAGTACATCAGCGCGGTGGCCAGCGCGGCCAGTACCATCAGAATGCGTTGCAGATCGAAGAAGCGCAGCACAAAGCTGAACACCCACATCCCGATCATATAGGAGGTCCAGAAATTACCGACCAGCTGACCTGCGGCACTGATATCCATGCCCATGGTTTTGGTGGCATATTCCGGCACCCAGGAGATAAAGCCCAGCTGGCCCAGAATGTAGCAGAGAGCAGCAACAGAGAGCAGCAGTACGCCGACTCCCCATTTTTCCTTTGCTACCGGCTGCGCGTCATGCTGTTTTTTACCCAGGATCGGGAATTCAACGGTCAGCGTCAGCACGAAAATCGCCACATAGATGACGCCGATGCAGACGTAAACCCAGTACCAGGGCAGATGGCGTGCCAGCAGCATACCGGCGATCACCGGGAAAATGGTACCTGCCATGCTGAAGAACGAGTCGGTAAACAGCAGGCGTGAACCGCGCTGACGACCTTCATAAAGGTGCGTAATCAGGAACGTGCCGATCGACATGGTAATGCCGCTTACCACGCCCAGCACAAACATGCAGAGCGAGAAAATGCTCAGGCTGTGGCTGGTCATCAGGCCCAGCACCGCCAGCACCATCAGCACAAAACCAAAAATCAGCTGACGCTTCAGCGGCACGATTTCCATCAGCCAGGCGTTAAGAAATACCGCGGCCAGAATACCGGTATTAAGGAAAGTGAAGGTGTTGCTCATTTCAGAAACCGGAAGCTGGAAATAATTGGCGATATCGCCTAAAACCATGCCGGTGACAATGACCAGTGCGCCGGTGAGCGCATAGGAAAAGAAACTGATCCACGTCAGTCCAATGCGGTTACGATTTGTCATAGTTGGGAAACCTTGAGCCTAAGGGGCCTGGCTGAAGCAGCACAGGGGATAGTCGTCGAGAAGTGTAAAGAAATTTTATCGGCGATCAAACTAACGATGAAACCAGTCTTCCTTATTTCACCAGTAATGTGATGTGAATCACCCTTTATTGCGGCGACGTTAACGTTTGCTCACTATGTTTGTTTGCGTAAATAAAGGTAAAACGCTGGCTCTTGCCTGGTAGGCTCTTTACAATCAATTTCGTTTAGATTTTGTGGCCTCAGTAAGGAATTATTCATGGTGAAACGTACTTTGACAGCGGTTGCGGCCCTCCTGGCGCTGTCCACTTTTTCTGCTCCCTCATTCGCTGCGCAGGGCGATACGCACGTCCTTTTGACCACTTCAGCCGGTAATATCGAACTTGAACTGAACAACCAAAAAGCGCCGGTTTCCGTCAAAAATTTCGTTGATTACGTTAATAGTGGTTTTTATAACAACACCATCTTTCATCGCGTAATCCCCGGCTTTATGGTTCAGGGCGGCGGTTTTACTGCCGATATGCAGCAGAAATCGACCAATGCGCCGATTAAAAACGAAGCTGACAACGGCCTGCGTAATACGCGCGGCACCATCGCGATGGCGCGTACCGCAGAGAAAGACAGCGCTACCAGCCAGTTCTTTATTAACGTCACCGACAATGCTTTCCTCGACCATGGCCAGCGTGATTTTGGCTATGCCGTTTTTGGCAAAGTGGTTAAGGGAATGGACGTTGCCGACAAAATCTCTCAGGTGCCGACGAAAAATATCGGACCTTATCAAAACGTTCCCGGCAAGCCGGTTGTTATCCTTTCTGCAAAAGTCCTGCCGTAATGTCTCTGCCGTCGCGCTCGCGGCGGCGCTCCTGAAATTTGCTGCTTATACTTAGGTCACTATTCGTTGACCGGAGGCAGTATGCCAACAAAACTGACCGAAAAGCAGAAGGCCACGCTGTGGCAACAGCGGCGCAACGCTAACTTTCAGGCCAGTAGCAAACTGGAAGGCTTATCTTTTGCGGAAGTGACGCTAAATGCGGAACAGGCCACGCAGCGCCTGGCGGAGTTGAGGAGGCAATATGGTGGCTAATGCAATGAACGGGCGCGATCCCTGTTACTGGCAGAATGATGATGTACTGCGCAACCGCCTTAATCTTCACGATGCTGCCCAGCTGCAAAAAGCCGAAGTCGCGTTTACCTCGCTGCGTGCGGCAACGATTGAGCTGGGACCGCGTAACTTAGGTTTTCCCTACCTGTGTGCCATTCATCGCATCTTGTTCCAGGATCTTTACGACTGGGCGGGCGAGATCCGTGAGATCGATCTTTACCTGGGCGATACGCCGTTTTGCCACTTTGAATACATTGAGAAAGAGGGCAACGCGCTGATGGAGGCGCTGGAGGAAGAGAACGGTCTGGCCGATCTGCCTTTTGAGCAGTTTGTGGCGCGTCTGGCGCACTATTATTGTGAAATTAATATGCTGCATCCGTTCCGTGACGGTAATGGCCGCGCTCAGCGCCTGTTCTTCGAGCAGCTCATTATTCATGCCGGTTACGATATTGACTGGAGCAAAACCGAACGCGACGCCTGGCTCAAGGCAAATGAAGAGAGCGTGAACGGCGATCTTAACGGGCTGACCGCGATCTTTGCTAACGTAGTGAGTGAACCGAAGTAAGCGCGTAGAATAGCGGCGTTTTGGTCAGCCCGGAGCAAAAATGCTGCTGCTTATTGATAATTACGACTCTTTCACCTGGAACCTGTACCAGTATTTTTGCGAGTTAAATGCAGAAGTGCTGGTACGCCGCAACGATGAGATTTCGCTGGCGGAGATGCAGGCGCTGCCGCTAACGCATCTGGTTATCTCGCCTGGCCCCTGCACACCTGACGAATCTGGTATTTCTCTTGATGCTATCCGCGCCTTTGCCGGACGGCTGCCGGTGCTGGGCGTTTGTCTGGGACATCAGGCGCTGGCGCAGGTTTTTGGCGCGCGCGTGATCCGCGCCCGACAGGTTATGCACGGTAAAACCTCCGCGATTGCTCATCAGCAACGCGGCGTTTTTGCCGGCCTGGCGCAGCCGCTGACCGTGACGCGCTACCATTCGCTTATCGTAGAAAAAGAGACGCTGCCGGATTGTCTGGAGATCACTGCCTGGAGCCTGCGCGACGGCCAGCCGGATGAAATTATGGGATTGCGGCATAAAACGCTGGATGTGGAAGGCGTCCAGTTTCATCCAGAAAGCATTCTTAGCCAGCAAGGGCATCAGCTGCTGGCTAATTTCCTGCAACGTCAGCCACAGGTTTAATGCAATTCCGTTTGACTTATTATGCAGATTTAATGATTATTTTTTCACATGACGATAACGTGAAGCGAGACGAGGTAGCGAATGGCAGCGGAAAAGATGGCGGTTACGCGGGACACCTTTGATAAGGTTATCTTGCCTGTTTATGCACCAGCCCAGTTTGTGCCGGTGAAGGGCAAAGGCAGTAAGGTATGGGATCAGCAGGGCAAAGAATATATCGATTTCACGGCGGGCATCGCCGTAACCGCGCTGGGGCACTGTCATCCGGCGCTGGTGGAGGCGCTGAAAACGCAGGGTGAAACGCTGTGGCATACCAGCAATGTGTTTACTAACGAGCCTGCGCTGCGTCTGGCCAGCAAGCTGATTGAGGCTACGTTTGCCGAGCGCGTGTTTTTTGCTAACTCCGGCGCCGAAGCCAACGAAGCGGCCTTCAAACTGGCGCGCTACTACGCCTCCACACGCCACAGTCCGTATAAAACCAAAATTATCGCGTTCCACAATGCGTTTCATGGTCGAACGCTGTTCACCGTTTCCGTCGGCGGTCAGCCTAAATATTCTGATGGCTTTGGCCCCAAACCGGCTGATATCGTCCACGTTCCCTTTAACGATCTCGATGCGGTAAAAGCGGTCATCGACGATCACACCTGCGCCATTGTGGTGGAGCCGATTCAGGGCGAGGGCGGCGTAACGCCCGCCACGCAGGAATTTATGCAGGGACTGCGCCAGCTGTGCGACCAGTATCAGGCGCTGCTGGTGCTGGATGAAGTGCAGAGCGGAATGGGCCGCAGCGGGAAGCTGTTTGCCTATCAGCATTACGGCATCGAGCCCGATATTCTGACCTCGGCGAAAGCGCTGGGCGGTGGTTTCCCGATTAGCGCCATGCTGACGACTGAGGAGATCGCATCGGCAATGGCGCCCGGCGTCCACGGCACCACCTATGGCGGCAATCCGCTGGCCTGCGCCGTGGCGGAAGCGGCGCTGGACGTTATTAACACGCCATGGGTACTGGATGGCATCGGGCAGCGTCGTCAGCGTTTTCTTGAAGCGCTGGAGGCGATCAATGCCAAACTGGATCTGTTCAGCGAAATTCGCGGCAAAGGACTACTGATTGGCGCCGAGCTGCAGCCGCAGCATAAAGGCAAAGCGCGGGACATTTTAAATGCCGCAGCGGCGGAAGGCGTAATGATTCTGACGGCGGGCGCGAACGTGCTGCGTTTTGCGCCTTCGCTGGTGATCCCGCTGGCGGATATTGGCGATGGCATGGCGCGGCTGGCGCGCGCTGCCGATAAGGTGCTGAATCCCGCGTAGTCTTCCACAGCGCGCCTGATTTTGGGCGCGCTAACCTCTTTCGCTTCCTGACGCATCCGCTCTGAGGCATTAACGCTATCCGGCGGCATCGCCGGAAATAACGCGTAGCGCTCTGTTCTGCCGACGGCTTTACTTTTTGCGCAGGCGGCGCACCAGCCATTTTCCATGCTGCGGCCGCTGGCTCCAGGCCAGCGAAGAGATGGTGTGCATCACCGAAAGGTGTTCCAGAATACGCCTTACGTGGCGCTCCATAATGGTCATCGGCCCTTCCTGGCTGAGCGACTGATCTTCCAGAATATTGGTTTCCTGTCCCGGCCCATCATATTCCAGCCGCTGCTGGCAGCGCTGAAGCGCGATTTCACAGGATTGCAGGTAGCTCTGCGCCAGCATGGTGTGTTCGCGCGCCAGAATCGTCATCGCATTAATATGTTCGACAATAAACTGGCTGTGCGTCACCCACAGTTTCATGTCATTCAGATAACGCGTATTGAACGCCGGTTCCTGCATCGCCTGATTCAGAGAGTTGAACAGCGCGTTATGCGCCTGGTTAACCCGAACCCGTTGCCATGCCAGCTTTTGCGGCGAATGCTCATTGCCTGACAGCAGACGCAGCGCTTCCTGATACGCCTCCAGCGCATCGTGCGCATTCTGGCGCAGCAGCCCGCTCTGCCACTGCGGCCACAGCCAAACCATACCGCCGAAGGCGATGCAGCAGCCCATCAACGTATCCATCAAACGCGGCAGCAAAAACTGCGCGCCGTTCAGCGATAAAAGCTGCAGTGAATAAACGGCGGTGACGGTAAAGCCGATGGTTGCCCAGCCGTAATATTTACGGATAAACAGATAGCTCACCAGGGTAATCACCAGCATGATCAGCAGCGCCGCCGATTCCGGTACGGAAAAGCGCAGCGTCGCGGCGGCGATGATCAGGCCGGCCAGCGTGCCGAGCGCCCGGTGCTGAATGCGCACGCGCGTTGCGCTGTAGCCGTTCTGGCTCACAAACATAATCGTCATTAAAATCCACCACGGCTTCGGCACATTAAAGGCCAGCGCCAGCACGCTGCCGAACACCAGCATCACCGCAAAGCGCGCCGCAGTACGCAGGGCGGCGGATTTTAACGACAGATAGCTGCGCAACGCCGCCAGCAGCGGCAGCCGACGCTGACGATCGGCCATTAAATCGCGGCGATATAAAGGATGCTGCGTGCGCAGAACGCGGGCGATGCGGCTGAAGTGGTAATAGCAAAAGTGACCGACCGGATTCTCTTCATGCTGACGCGCAATCTTTTCCAGCCCCAGCAGCGGCTTTTCCATGCTGAAACGGGAAGGCTGACGGTGATAAAGCATATCGTCTGCCAGTTCGCGCAGCCGTGCGGCGATAGTTTGCGCGTTCCAGCGAATCACCGCTTCCGCATGGCTTTGCTCTACCAGCTTTTGCACTTCTTCCGGCTGATGCAGGCTGACGGCGATATGCTCCTGTAAATCGAGCGCTACCTGAAAAGCGCGCGTCAGGCGACGATGACTGTGGTCGCGGTTGGCGGCCAACATATGCATTTGCTGATAACAGGTATTAATCAGATCGACCGCCTTTTGCTGGCGCGCCAGCAGCGGCGGCAGCGCTTTCTCCGGGTCGGACAGTTGCGTCAGCAGCGTATATTTCGCCTCGCAGTAGTCGGCAAGCTCGCGATAGAGCAGGCTGAGCGTTTCACGCATCGGCTGCTCTTTCCACAGCCGGAACCAGCCCCAGTTAAACAAGCCGTACCAAAACGTGCCGCCGATATAGAGCAGCGGCGGCGCCCAGATCGGCATATGGCCGACCAGACCAAGGGTAAAGATTGCGGCAATCAGCGAGGCGGGCAGCAGACGGGCATGAAGCGGGCCGATTTCACCGGTAACGCCAAGCAGGAGCGCCATGGTGAATAGCGTGACGGGTAATGGGATATTCTGAAGCGACAGCCACTGAATCAGAAAACTACTGAGGGCGAACAGCGAACCGCCAACGATAAGCCGCTTAAAGAAACGGCGGTGCGGCGTATCCAGCCCGGCAATATTACAGCAGGCGGGCACCAGTGAGAACAGCAGGCCTTTTTGTAAATCCCCCAGCAGCCAGCCAGTGGCCACCGGCAAACAGAGCACCAGCGTCTGACGCAGCGCATAGTTCACTTCAGGATGGTAAATAATTCTCCGCCACATCACCACATCACAAAAATAAACACGGCGTGATGCGGGGAGCAGCACGCCGTGCGTTCAGGTTAGCTTAACGGGTGCCATAAACGACAATCGTTTTACCGTGAGCGGAGATCAGGTTTTGATCTTCCAGCATTTTCAGAATACGTCCTACCGTTTCGCGCGAGCAGCCAACAATCTGGCCGATCTCCTGACGGGTGATTTTGATCTGCATGCCGTCCGGGTGGGTCATAGCGTCCGGCTGTTTCGCCAGGTTGAGCAGCGTTTGCGCGATGCGGCCCGTAACGTCAAGGAAAGCTAAATTGCCGACTTTCTCTGATGTCACCTGCAGGCGACGTGCCATCTGCGAGGAGAGACGCATTAAGATGTCAGGATTCACCTGAATCAGCTGACGGAATTTTTTATAAGAAATTTCAGCCACTTCACAGGCGGTTTTTGCTCGTACCCATGCACTGCGCTCCTGACCTTCTTCGAACAGGCCAAGCTCGCCAATGAAATCACCCTGGTTAAGGTAAGAGAGAATCATCTCTTTACCTTCTTCATCCTTGATCAGTACCGCAACCGCACCTTTTACGATGTAATAGAGCGTCTCGGCCTTTTCACCCTGGTGAATCAACGTGCTTTTTGATGGATATTTGTGAATATGGCAATGTGACAGGAACCATTCGAGAGTAGGGTCTGTTTGCGGTTTGCCGAGAACCATTCGCTATTATCCTCTGTTGTAATCGTGCCCTAAATACAGGGGGCATTTTTCCCTGTCAGGCGTTGAAATCTTCAAGCGTTTCCTGCTGGAAATTTATTCGGGCAACGGCGACGCGCTAAGGCGTGCGGTCATCCCGTTTCGTTTCTTAGAACGAAAATATTACAGCTTTGTTTGTAGCACAGCTTTATCTTACTGTCTCCTGTTGTCTCGCTTCAGCTTGCGCTGAATCGGACAATTGCCGTCTGCCTGCTGAAGGCCCAGGCTGGCGACAGGGTTATTTATCAGAGGTCAAAGAATATGCAGGCGCGTGTTTGCATTTTATCGTCAGCGGTAAAGGGCTTAATGACAAAACGGTCGCGCGCGCCGTGGCGCTCTCTGCGGAAAAATAGTGTTCTGTTGCGCTGATGTCAGGCAAAGGCGTACAGATCACCCACAGCTAACAGTGCGGCGAAACGGCCTGATCACTCGATTTTTTTGCCTTCGATCAGGCGCTTGACCAGCGGCAGCATAATCAGCTCCATCGCCAGCCCCATTTTTCCGCCGGGCACCACCAGCGTGTTGATATGCGAAATAAACGAGCCCTGTAGCATCGCCAGCAAATAGGGGAAATCAATATCTTCCAGCCCGCGGAAGTGAATCACCACAAAGCTTTCATCGAGTGAAGGAATCGCACGGGCGGCGAAGGGATTAGACGTATCGACCGTGGGAACGCGCTGGAAGTTTATGTGGGTGCGCGAGAACTGCGGCGTAATGTAGTTAATGTAATCTTCCATTGAGCGCACCACCGAATCCATCACCGCCTCGCGCGAGTGGCCGCGCTCGCTGGTATCGCGCACCAGTTTCTGAATCCACTCGAGGTTAACGATCGGCACTACGCCTACCAGCAGATCGACTTTTTCCGCCACGTTATGCTGCTGAGTGACCACGCCGCCGTGCAAACCTTCATAAAACAAGATATCCGTCGACTCCGGCAGCGGCTGCCAGGGCGTGAAGGTGCCGGGCACCTGATTCCAGGGCACCGCTTCATCATAGGTATGCAGATACTTGCGCGACTGGCCGCAGCCGCTTTCGCCATACTCGATAAAGGTTTGCTCCAGCAGGCCAAAATCGTTGGCTTCCGGCCCGAAATAGCTGATATGGCGTCCCAGATCGCGGGCTTTGCGGATCGCCATATCCATTTCCGGGCGCGTATAGCGGTGAAAACTGTCGCCTTCCAGTTCAGCAGCGTGCAGATCCAACTGCTGGAAAATCTTACGAAAGGCAAGGCTGGTGGTCGTGGTTCCCGCTCCGCTGGAGCCGGTCACCGCGATAATCGGATGTCTGGCTGACATAACTGTTCTCTGAGTGAATTCGGGCGATGAGCATTGGTATCACGTTTTGGTATAAAGAGTCATCACCGTGCGCGCCGGTCACAGAGGGATTACTGTGACACGCCGCACAGTGCTGACCGCTTATGAAGATGGTTAGTCGCGAAACTGTCCGCGCGGCATAATGTTCACGGTTTCATGCAGTTCCGACCACACCAGCACCGCTTCGCCGTTTTTCAGCTGGCGGCGGACATCCTCGACTTTTTCCGTCAGCGAGCGCTCCTGCTCGCCATAGTCGGTGCCTTCGCGCAGGACGAAAGCTTCAATCAGATTATCCAGCGTTTCCGACGCCAGATCTTGCCAGGGAATTATCACAGCTCAGGTATCCAGATAGGGTGAAAGCCATTGGGGAATACGCTGTTCCAGCCACATTTGCGGGCGACGCAGCGTGCCGCCGACAAAACCGACGTGGCCGCCATATTCCGTCAGTTGATATTCAATGTTAGCAGGTAAGCGCGCCAAATCAGGGATCACTTCATCGGTCATAAAGGGATCGTCTTTGGCATGAATGATTAGCAGCGGTTTACGTACGCCGGGCAGCAGCGGCATGGCGCTGGCGCGCCGGTAGTAATCGCCTGCATCCTTAAAGCCGTGTGCGCGGGCAGTAATCGCATCATCGAAATCACGCAGGCGCTTCAGCGCATTAAGCTGGGCCAAATCGACTGGCAAGGTGCCAGGCCAGGCGTGCAGTTTGCGGCGGGCGTTCAGCTTGAGCTGGCCCAGCAGATAGCGCTGATAAACGCGGGAAAATCCCTGTTCAAGTTTGGCGCTGCACGGCTCCAGCATCAGCGGCGCGGAGACCACCACCGCCGCGTCGAGCGGCGCGTCATCACCTTGCTGGCCTAACAGACAGGCCAACATATTGCCGCCCAGCGACACGCCGACGGCCGCGGTGCGCGCCGGGCCCAGCGTGGCGCGCAGCCAGCGTAAAAAATAGCTGGCGTCCCCGGTTTCGCCGGAATGGTAGATGCGGCCCAGACGGTTAGGTACGCCGCTGCAGCCGCGAAAGTGCATGACCACGCCGAGCCAGCCGCGCTGTTGCCAGACCTGCAGCAGTCCATGGGCGTAAGGGCTGTGAAAATTGCCTTCCAGGCCATGAAACAGTACCGCGCGCGGCTTATGTCGCGCCTGCAGTGGATCTTCGCTCCAGGCCAGATCGACAAAATCGCCGTCGGGCAGATCGAGGCGCTGCCAGTGCGGTTGCAGGTAAACGCAGCGGCGAAACAGGCGCGGCAGCACGGTTTGTAAATGGGGGTTATACAAGCCTTTTAAAGGCACAAAGGATTGTTGACTATGATCAAAGCTCATCTTCTCACGCTTGTACGCCCTCAGGCGTACTGTTAGTTTAAGCGGGCTTAAATTCTATTGGGTGGGGAGCGCCCGCGTTATGGAACTCAGTCTGTTTTTATCAATGCTTGGTTTTTTGTGGGTGGCTGCGGTTACGCCCGGCCCTAATAATACGTTATTGACCACCGCCGGTGCCAATTTTGGTTTTCTGCGTTCGATGCCGCTGATGTTGGGGATCATGCTCGGCATGCAGGTAATGCTGCTGCTGGTGGCGTTCGGCGTAGGCGGTTTAATTCTGGTTTATCCCTCGCTGCATCTGTTTTTAAAAATCGTCGGCAGCCTTTATCTGCTGTGGCTGGCGTGGAAAATCGCCACGGCGGCCTATGAAAAAATCGAGATGGGCGATGCGCCGGCCCGTCCCATGCCATTCTGGCAGGGCGGCATGCTGCAGCTGGTTAACCCGAAAGCCTGGCTGATGGCGCTGGGCGCCGTAGCCAGTTTCAGCCTGGCGGGCGAAGCCTATCGCGGCTCTATTGTAGCTATCAGTATTGGCATGGCGCTGGTTAACCTGGTGGCGGGCGTTCTCTGGTTGGGCTTCGGCACCCTGATTGGCAGCCTGCTGCGTAGCCGCCGGGCATGGAAAATTTTCAACCTCTCAATGGGAATTCTGACCGCGGCCTGCGTCCTGTTGATCTGGCACTGATTAGCTGGAAGCGCGCGCCACCAGCTTACAGGGCAGCTGTTCATGTACCCGCGGCGAGCGCGGATCGCTGATTCTCTGTAGTAACAACTGTACGCTGCGCACGCCCAACTGATACATGGGCTGCTCCAGCGTACTAAGCGGCGGAGAAAGCATCGCGCTCCAGGGCAGGCCGTCAAAGCCCAGCACGGC